>Ga0224555_1001637_pt1 | contig 29960 bp, 32 predicted proteins | sample 714S23034metaG_FD_180687 | JGI IMG/M metagenome (GOLD analysis project Ga0224555, IMG submission 180687) | Peat soil microbial communities from Stordalen Mire, Sweden - 717 S2 30-34 | ecosystem: Environmental > Terrestrial > Soil > Wetlands > Peat | place: Sweden: Norrbotten County, Stordalen...
GGTGCTGCCACTCCGCTGGAAAAGGTCGGGTCTGGAAACGGACCCATGGCACCCCGTTGTGCCTGACGCCGAAGCGCCGCGTCGAAAGATCGAATGCTCAAGTTTGAGCACTTAGGTTTGAACGGTTACGCCTTCAGAAGTTCCACGAGCTGGGCTTCGGACAGAATCGGAATGCCGAGCTTCCGGGCTTTTTGCAGCTTGCTGGACGACCCGTTCGGGTCCGCGGCCACCAGGTGCGTGACCGTTTTGGAGAAATCGTCCGTCCCGATATGGCCGGCCTTGGAGATCAGGTCCCAGAAATGGGCTTTGGGCTGGGACAAGCTGCCCGTGATGCAAACGGTGAACGCACCCTCTTTGGCCTTGGGCTTCGGTTGCGGCTTGATAATTTCAAGGCCGTTGGCGACGAACTTTTCGATCAGAGAGCGCCGAGCCGTAATGTCCGCTTGGATGCGCTCCGCAATGCCGGGCAAGCCTGCGGGCTTGGCCAGCTGAACCAGCTTGCCCGACAACCAATCGTCAACCGTATCGAACTCGCCGGCGACGGCTTCCTGGATCAGAAGGACGCGCTTTTTGCCGAGGCCGAAGATGCCGAGTGAGCCGAGGAATGCCGCCAAGGTAAGCTTGCGGGCTCCATCGATTGCGGCCAAAAACTTCTCCGCGCGCTTCTCACCCAGTTTCACCTTTCCGCTGAGCTTCAAAGCAGCCATCTCCTGTTTGCGCGCGCTGAGCGTGTAGAGGTCGGCCGCGTCCTGAACGCCCATCTCCTGGATCAAGGTCTGGATGAGGTTTTCTCCGCCGCCTTTGATCTTCAGGGATTTGAGGTATCGCTCGACTCGGCCGAACAGCCGGCCTGCACAGTTGTCGTTTAAACAATAAAGGATGGCGCTCTTCTCGCCGGAAACGTTGCTGCGCCGGCTGACCGGTCCTTTGCAAACCGGGCATTCGGTTGGCTCGGGAATAGTTCCAGAGTTGGCGGCCTTTTCGAGTACTTCCTTGACGCGCGGGATAATGTCGCCGGCCTTAATGACTTGGATTTTGTCGCCGATGCCGATGTTGAGCAGGCGGATGTTGTCCCAGTTGCACAGCGTGGCGCATGAAACGGTGGCGCCGCCCAGCTGGACAGGATCAAAGTTCCCGGTGGGGACGATTGCTCCGGTGTGACCAACGCTGATATCGACTTTGCGCAGATAGGTGACAGCGCTTTCCGCCTCAAACTTGATGGCAATTTGCCCTTTTGGCCTGTTGTCGGTTTCGCCGAACGCAAGCTGGTCCGCGATGTTGTTCAGCTTGGCGACGATGCCGTCGATCCAATAGTCGAGTTGAGGGCGTTTGATCTGAGTTTCCAGGTACCATTTCCACACCTCCTCGGCGCTGCCGGTGAAATACGGAGCTGTGTTGAAACCCATTTTCTCCATAATGCGCGAGGACTCTTCCTCGGTCTCGCAGATTGGGTCCCCTTCGGTGTCGAAGATTCGAAAAGCATAAACAGTCAGGAATTCGCTGTCCTCTCCATCTTTGCGCCGGGCGATACCCGTCGCTGCATTTCGCGGGTTTGAGAACTCCTGGTCGGGATCGGCTTCCTCCCAATCGTCCGTTTTAAGGACAACCTCTCCCCGCATAAAACCGGTGAATGGGGTTCCATTGGGCAATTTGCAGACAAGCGGGAGGCCTTGAAAGCGGACCGCATTCGCCGTAGTATCCTCGCCTTCGATGCCGTCGCCGCGGGACACTCCAGAAATAAAACGGCCGTCCTGATATTCGAAAGAGAATGAGCCGCCATCCATTTTGTAGCTGGCGTGATAGACCTTCTGGGCCCCGATGCCTTCCACCCATTTCCGGTATTCATCCTCGTTTGTGGCCTTGAATTGGGACCCCATTGGAATTCGGTGCTTGCGCTTTTGGAGGATGGTCTCCTGGATGCGCGAGCCAACCCGTGTGATTCTCACGTCTTGGGGGTTGATCTTCTCGAGCTCTGCCTTCCATTGGTCGTATAAAGCATCTTCCACGACGCTTTTCCCGTGGGTGTAGTAGGCTACATCGGCCTGATCGATCTTCGCCTGCAGTTCTTGGATTCTGGATGTCATCTTATTTGTGTTTCGTTGTTATTTGCTTCGTTACGGGGCGAAGTTGAGAAGGTGGGACGTTAATGGGCCCCTTCGCTGGATCGCGTTCTTTCTCACGGTTGAGCTGCAGCCATCTTCTTGGCCTTGTTCAGTGCCCGCCGGATATTTTCGCGGCTGACGTTGAGCGTGGTGGAAATGTCGTTAATCGCCTGATGAATTCCGCTGGAAGGTACCAGCCATAAACGGAGGACACGGCGCTCGCTGGGATCGAGGCATCGCATGAGGCCTGCGGCTTTTTGGCGGCGATTGTTTAGAGGAGCATTCATTCTTAAAATGTTTGCCTTTATTATGGGTCTTTATCTGCAACTTGCCTGGGCGGGCTAACTGGGTCCTCCCCCGTTTCCAAAGGCGCCCGCCGGCAGCTTCCACTGGCCTTCTGGCAGGATGATCGGCCTGTCCCAGTGGGGGTCCATGGCCTCGGCAACCAAAGCAGCATCGGCACAGGTATCGTACGGCGTGCCTGCGTCGGCCCGCTGGGCAAGAGTCAGTTTGCGATGGATGGTAACGCCGAACTGCTTTTCGTAATCGGCCAGCTTCTGGAAGCCCGCCGGATCAATCCGGCGCAATGATGCCCAGCTGTTGTCGCCGCAGAAGATGCACTTCATGCAGGAAAGCCGGGAAAAGGACAGCCGGTATGCCGGATGCGGCTGGACGCGATGGCGCTGGACGATGGACCATGCCTCCTGCTCAGTCCACCCATGCACGGGGCGAAACCGGTCCACGGTGCGTTTGCTGGAGGTTGCCCGGTCGGGCTCGAAAGCTTTGTATCTGGCGCGGCTGGCGCTTTCCTCCGCCCGTTCCCCGCTGACGACCAGGGTTTTCTTTCCCAGGAACCGTTCCTGATTGCGGATGGCGGCGCACCCGACGTCTATCTTCAGGGCTGGGGAGCACCATCGGGTGGAGAGATTCGACGATACCTGGGGAAATTTCAGCCTGATTCCATTGGGACCGTATCCCCCGGTGGTGCCAAGGGAGCCGTCCGGATTCTGCCAGTAGATGGGCGCGGTTGCGCTGTCGTTCCGCAGTATCTCCCTCTCAAAGCCGCCTTCACGCCAGGAGAAGAAGATTGGCACCTTGAAGGCGCGCGCGAAAGCCTGGCAGTAGCCGTAGGTGCTAGGCCAATCCATCAAAGTGCTTGATGACGAGCCGTTTACTCGGCCATCTACGTTATGGTGATGCAGCTCGATTCGGGCTGGATCCACTCCCTGCTCCAGCAGGTATAGGAAGGCGGCCGTGGAATCCTTTCCGCCGGAAAAAGCCACCAGTACGTAATCATAGACATTTAGATTCACTTCTTCTTTGTGTGGTAGGAATTCATTAGATTTCCCGCTTGACTTGTTTTAGAAGTGAAATACATTTTGCTAGGATGAAGAGTGCGGTTGTACGCATAAAAGCGATTGCAACTAAATGGTCTAAGGAGAGGAAAGCATCACCTGAAGGAACGAACGGAAAACATAAAAGGTGTACGAATAGCCGAAAAACGGCCGATAGCGCAGGTGAGTTCTTCTTTGCAGAAACCGCGAGGTTGCTCCAGCAGCAAGAAGCACTTCTGAAGCAGGTCAAGGACTGCAAGCAGAAGCTGCTAAACCTACCAATGCCAGATGAAATTCCGGAAGAGTACCGGGCCGTCATCGACAGGTGCCGGGATGCCAAAGACGGGGAAAAGACCTGGAAAACCAGCAAGAAGACCCGCGGTGTGTTGACCTCGCTGGTGCGAGGCTTGCTGGCGACCAAAGACTGCGGCGCGCCTGAAATACTCGAATTTGTCACGAGGCTTGGGTACCGGTTTGCGGAGGGGAGCGTGCCGATGAAGACCATCTACGGCCTCTTGAGTGGAAAGGGATGGTGCTCTTTCAAGAACGATCAATATCATCTGGAGGCTACCGAGGAAGAACGCCAGGATTACTCGGCTGATTTCGAGCGCGCCAAACATAATCTGGCAAACGCCGGCGCTCCTGCCCATGCTGAAGTGGCACAAGCCGCTTAGTTTTTCGAAAGAAAGCCGCGGTTTCTTCCGCAAGCCTTTTTGCGTTTCGCTATAATAGAAGCATGGGAAAACGCCTTATTGTCGCGGAAAAGCCCAGCGTCGCTAGAGACATATCTCAGGCCCTCTCGATCCCTCGGGGCAGTAACAATTGCTTCGAGTCCGAGTCGTGGGTCATCTCCTCAGCTCTGGGCCACCTGTTTGAGCTGGTTTTGCCCAGGGAGTTGGCGGCGCGCACTGAAAAATGGGATTTGGCGGACCTGCCCCTCCTGCCGGATCATTTTGATCTGGCTCCCCTTCCTCGCTCTCGGCAGCAGCTCGATGTTCTGCTCCACCTGCTGAAGCGGCCCGACATCACTGGATGTATTAACGCGTGTGACGCCGGCAGGGAAGGGGAGCTGATCTTCCATTACATCTACAGGTACTCCGGCTGCAGGAAGCCCGTGGAACGGCTGTGGCTGCAGTCCATGACCCAAGGCTCCATCAAGGAGAGTTTCAACAAACTGCGGCCTGGCGCCGCGATGAAGAATCTGGAGGATGCCGCGGTCAGCCGTGCCGAGTCTGACTGGCTCTTTGGCATCAACGGCAGCCGGGCGTTGACCTTGACGGACTTGTCCCGGCGCTTGACGCCTGTCGGCCGGGTGCAAACGCCGACCCTGGCCATGGTGGTCGCCAGGGACCTCGAAATTAAGAATTTCGTCCCCAAGAACTACTGGCTGGTGAAAGCAACCTTTCAGGCAAAGGCCGGAAATTACGTTGGGGTTTGGTTTGATGCCGCCGCAGCCAAGGACGCTGATAAGCCGGAACGGATCTGGGAGCAGGCCAAAGCTGAGCAGATACGGGCGCGGTGCGCCGGCAAGTCCGGAGTTGTGACGGATCAATCCAAACAGGTAAGCCGGAGCTGCCCCTCGCTCTATGACCTGACTTCCCTGCAGCGCGAGGCCAACAAGAAACTGGGCTACTCGGCGGCCAAAACCTTGAAGCTGGCCCAGGATCTTTACGAAACGCACAAGGTGTTGACGTATCCAAGAACGGACGCCCGCGTCCTCCCGGACGATTACGTTCCGGTGGCCGTTAAAGCCATGGACATGCTGGCCACGCACTACGCCCCGCTCCAGGCGTTTGCCCGAAAGGTGCTGGACAGCAACTGGATCAAGCCCGACAAACGCATTTTCAATTCCGCCAAAGTGTCTGATCACTTTGCCATCATCCCCACAGGCAAGGAACCGGGAAACCTTCCAACTGAAGAGGCTGCCCTCTACAAGATGGTGGTCCAGCGTTTCGTCGCCGTTTTCTATCCAGCGGCGGAATACTTGGACACGGAACGGATCACCAAGATTGAAAACGATCATTTCAAGAGCCGCGGCCGCGTGGTGCTCAACGCGGGGTGGACGGTGGTGTATGGCGCTGAGAACCAGGATGAGGAGGAAAAGGATGACAAGTCGGCCCTTCCGGCGGTAGCCGCCGGCGAGCGTCCCCCAACCATTCAAGTGGTGGTGGTTCCCGAGAAGACCAAGCCGCCCTTGCACTACACTGAGGCCACGTTGCTCACGGCCATGGAAACGGCGGGCCGCGCCATCAGTGAGGAGGATCTTCGGGAGGCGATGTCCGAGCGCGGGCTGGGAACGCCGGCCACGCGAGCGTCCATTATCGAGGCGCTGCTCAATTACGAGTACCTGGAGCGAAAGAAAAAGGAGCTTTGGGCCACGGAGAAGGGGGTGGCGTTGATCTCCCGGCTTAAGAGGCTAACCCTGGATGGCCTGTGTTCTCCGCAACTGACCGGCGAATGGGAATACAAGTTGCGCCAGATGGAGCAGGGACAGGTGCAGCGAAACGGGTTCATGCGCGACATCATGGGGAACGTCGTCATGATGGTGGCGAAGGTGAAGAATGCGGTCCCGAAAGCAACTCCGGTGGCCGGATTCCTTTGTCCAAAATGCAAGAAGACCCTGGTCTCCCTAGGCAACAACAGTTTTTCGTGCCCGGACAAACACGTTTCTTTCAACCGGATGGTGGCCAAGCGCCTGCTGAGCGATGATGAAATCAAGACGTTGCTCGAGCTGGGGTCGGTGGGCCCGCTCAACAACTTCATCTCCAAGGTGGGAAAGCCCTTTCCAGCCAAGCTGGTTTTCAACGACAAGGGCTCAATCTCCTTTGACTTTGGCCCGACGGAGAAGCCCAGCGAAACGGTGGAGCACGACGGCTGGAGCATTGGCATCACCACAACGGATTATGTGGCGCAAAAGGCGGCCAAGAAGGTCTTCGTTCACCGGAAGCTGTGCCAGCGGGTCATTTCCTTGGATGAAGCCAAGACGCTGCTGAGCACCGGCAAAGTTGGCCCCTTGGATGGTTTTATTTCCAAAGCGGGGAAGCCATTCCGGGCCTTTTTGGCGGTCAAGAACGGGAAGGTGGAGTTTGAGTTCGAGGACCGGCGCTAGTAACGCGTGATGTTGATCACGGTATACTCTTGGTTGGAATCAAAGGGGCTCTTCCAATCTTTTTCGTAGGAGCGGTAAACTTCCGTGGCGGCTTGATACCTGCGGTATTTCTCGGCGTATTCGTCGCTCAGCTTGCCCAGCTCGGCTTTCTGGCCCTGAGTAAGATGCGGGTTCTGCTGCAAGGTCTCGATTTGTTCCTGCAGGTCGGACAACTCCTTTTGGCTGGAAGCGAGCAGAGCGGCCGCTTCGTGCAATAGCGGTTGCTGGGCTTGGTAGCTGGTGAAAAAGGCCGCGTCGTTGGTGAAATTGTCGGGTACCTGCTGCAGCGGCACCTGAATGCGGGGCTGCCGGGGCGCAATCATGGCAATCGCCTTCATGGGCTCCTGGTGGTCCCTCATCTGGATGGGGGTGAAATCAACAAAAACGTCCCCTTTGTCCATGGTAGGGAAGCAGATGACGCTGTGGCCCTCCTGAATCTCGGCAAACCGGATCAGGACGATGTAGCACGCCATTTCGTTGGTCTGCGCGCGCCGGAACAGCTCCAGGCTGAAATGCTTGCAGTCGTAAACGCCTTCCCGGTAAAAGTGCTTGTTGGAGTCGTCTTTTTCCAAAAATTCCTTCAGCGAGGCCCACTCCGCTGGATGCGAGGCGGGGTTGCGCAGATTGGCGGCCATGGCCGGCAGGGGTCCCAGCATGCCCTCTTGAATCTCCTGGGCCGGCGCGCCCCAGCTGCCGAAAAGAGTGAGGAGGATGGCCAGGATGCTTTTCATGGGAGGATCGGATCAGCCAGGCGCACAATGAAGTCCATGACCCGAAGGATGACGCCATACAGCGGGATCGAGATGATAAAGACAAGGATAGTGGCGATCATGATCCCCAGAGGCAGACTGTCCAAATGCTTTTCCGGATCCTCCAAGTGCAGCAGGATCGTGGTGAGTACTTGGAGGAGGAAGAAGATAAAAAAAAGGTACTGCAACCAGGTTGATTGATGAACGGTGAGGAAGCCTGGGGCGTAAAAATAAACGATCCTCTCTCCGGCAAAGCTGAGCAAGGCTAGAATGCCTGCTGAAACTGATAGAAGCTTTTTCACTCATCTAGTATAAGTTATGGGCGCACCGTTAGGGCGAATAACATTTTATTGTACCATTCTACATCAAGTCAGCACGTTGGTTGTATTTCGCGACTTCTGCACTAGAATGAGGGTTGGTAAAGCGATTTGGGGCCCGAGAGCCGCTTGGCTGGCCGCTGACTTCGCCCGATCCAGCGCCAGCTGAGGATCGCTTGGGGCTCCTCAACCGGAGGCTTTGCCTGTGGCTACCGGGGTACGCCACGGGCTCTGCGGTCGAAGGGCGGCGCCTCTGAAGCGGACAGGGAGGCAGGCCCGCTTTTTCGGCCGCGTTCCTCCGGCGAGCGCCCTCGAACTCAGCTTCGGGCGCTAAACGAAGGCAGCTTACGCCAAGCTGCCGAGCGGTCACGGCGCAGCCGGTTCACCTGGTTGCGCCGTGCTCTTTGTCCCTTCTGGCTCCCACTGCAGAGTTTCGGCGATCTGCGACATGACGTCGTTGTAACCGGACTGGTTCCTCTTGATGTTTTCCAGAGCGCGCAGGATCAAGTAGAGCACCCGCCTGTTCAGATGGGCTTCCTCCAGCACCCGGATCAGCGCCTTGCCGCTGTCCGTCAGGCTGATGTCCTGGCCTTGTTGCTGGACGTACCCCCCGCTGATGAGGCGGCTGTATGCCTCAAGGTCGATGTTCAGCTCCTGACTGCTCAGGTAATCCAAGAAGCCAGTAATCGTGCTCTGGGCTGGGTGCAAAGTCCGCTTCAGCTTCAGCATCTCTCGCTCCGGAATCTCGTTGCTGAGGGCCTGCTTGCCGTCGTAATAGCTGATGCTGCGGAACAAGCGGGGCTTCGGATCGGTGGCGTTCGGAGCGGCCGGAGGCAACGGCTTCTGCGTGTAAAGGCGCATGATGCGGTCTGCTTTTTTACTGTTTTGCAGCTGGCTGATGATTTCCAAAGTGTCTGAGTTGGAGTTTCCAAGGAGCGCCAGATCTGGTTCTCCGTAATGCTCAGATCCGTAACGGAAGGGCCAGGTACAACGCCCTTTGGCATACGCGTCTCGAAGCTCGTCGCAAAGCTTTGGAAGCTCCATGTCGCTCTTGCGGGTGATCAATTTTTGAATCAACTCGTTTAATCGGAATCGGGGATCTGGATATTGGCGACCTTCAGTGATTTTCTCGGTTACCTTAACCTCGGCATTGATGGCATCCGGCCTTTTGGGGTGCCGCACAGAAGCCCCGAAAGCATCGATCTCATCAGCCCGGCACGATCCCCATTCCAGTTGGCAGGTCCACCACGGTTGGGAAAGGGAATTGATGATGTGAAGGTAGTAGTAACTCATCCAGCCCATTTGGGTGAAGGCGCTCTTCTCCAATGCCTCGTCCTTGGCGATCACGGCCTGGACCTTGGACGCGATCATGAACTGCGTGACCCGTCCGGCCGCGATGGCGGTAATGAACCAAGGGTCCAGATTAAGATCATCCTCGTTCTTTTTAATCGGAGCGGCGTTGATCGCATTTTTGATGTCGTCGGGCTGGAGGCTGGGGAGCGGGGCGTAGTACACGGAGGCTGGCCGGCCTGCTAATGCTCGGGCGACGGCAAAGAGCAGGAAGTTATCAGAAAGGCTGCTGACTTTGGCGCGGTAGGGGCCTGGCAGGCAGGGGGGCAGCGCGCAAACAACCTCGCCGGACAGCCGCTTGACGTTGGCCTCTTCCTTGGCGTCGGTGGTAACGAAGCACGGCTCAAAAGCGGCCGTGACGCCCGTGAAATCGATGAACCTGGAGCTGACCAGAAGCACCTTGTCATCCGGCATGTGGCGCAGGATGGCTTCGTATATTTGCTCGTTGTCCGTTATAATCTTTCGATCAGCTTCCACTCTTATATTCTACGCGGCGGAGGCCATCGTGCGCGGCAAATGTTGGAGGAAGTCGTCCCATTCTCGCCCGGCCGCATCCGGATCAACGGCATCCAGGCGCGCCAGATAGCAGAAGCGCCGGATAAGCCCCAGGGAAGCTTTGCCAGCCCGGACGCTCTGTAGAAGCTCCCTGAGCGTACTGGCATAGAACTGGAACACTTTGAGGTGTTCCTGCAAAGCAAGGTCTTGGGCCAGCTGCTGCTTGAAGGAGGCCCGGTACTCCTTTCCGCTGGGGGACTCAAGCAGGTCCGGATTGGCCCCCGCGCTATGCACGGCCTTTTGCGATTTGCGCTTGAGGCAGAAGCTGAGCTCGTCGCTGGCGTAGGCCAGCCGGCCGCAGAGGACGAAACAGCGTTCGTATTCCATCTGGGTTAACGGAGGGATATCCTGATCCAGCAGGATGCTCTCGGCCAGCGGATCTTCCGGGCACCCGCTGTGGATGGCGCGCAGATTCTCGTAATGCCGGGCAATGGCGCGGTTGGGGTGGAGATCCTCTGCCAGTTCCTCGCTGATCTTCTGCTCCTCCTCGGCTTTGGTCGTCGTGTAGAAGAAAATGCGGCCGTCGGACAGCTGCTTTTCCCAGTCGGTGGGCAGCCGGACGTTCACGCACTCCCAGGCGGCGCCAATCATTCCCTGCAGAAGGCCGGTGTTGGTCCTGGAGCCGATGATGGAAGGAAGGTCGGTCACCATGATGACGAGCTTGTTGGAGTTCCTTCGATCGAGAAAGACATAAGACAGCAGGGTCGGCACCAGGGGCGATCCAAAACCGCCGGCGGAGATGCCCACCAGGTGGGCCAGATTCAGCCCTTCCAGCTCTTCCGTTGGCGCGAAAAATGCGCCCGCGGGGATGCCTTCCCCCAGCTCCCGCGTGAGAACATCCGCGAATTCCGAGAATTGCTGGTAGCTGAGCGCGATCTCTCCGGTTAGTTTCCAGCGCCGCGCATCCTCGCGCGCCTCGTCCACCGTGACCGTGTAGACGCCGTGCTTGGTCCAAAGAGTGGAGATCATGTCCAGGTCCTCCCGGGGCAGCAGTTCAAAGCCGCTTTCCATCTCCGCGCGGAAGATGTGGACCAAAAGGCGGTACCGTTCCTCGAAAGTGAAGGACTTGGGAAACAGCGTCTCGGCGGTGAAACCGGAGTCGTTGCGCAGCTTGACGCGTTCCTGGTTGCGGGCATGGTTGGCGTAGATAAGGTCGTGGCACTTCTTGAGCCAGAGGTACCTTGGGTCTTTGGAAGCGGTGTTGGCCAGGGACTTGTTTCTCGAAACGGCGCAAAAAACGCAACCCATTCTCGTGCCCGTCAGGTCGGAACAGCTGTTGCTGACGCCTCCGTCCTTGGTAATCACCAAGGCGCACTCATGGGGGTTTTCGCTCTCGTTCGCGCCCTTCTGATAAATGGAGACAAGCTCCTCCACTCCCTCTGGTCTCCAGGGGCATTCCAGTTCGGGATTACGTTGGGCATCGACCAGCCAATTGCGGAGCGTTATGTCTTCCCAATGGACGACGGGACAAAACCCCAGGCGATCCTTGTCATCTCCAAGACGGCTTACGGCAGGAAGGTCGGCAATAGCATACCGCTTAATGGTTGCCGATCGCTTGGCGGACTCGGCGTTGCGCACTCCCAAACATTGCACAAAGGCGGGTAGTTCGGCTGAAGCGGCTTTTTCCTGAGCCCAGAGTCTGGCATCTTTTAGAGCTTTATCTAGAACACGGGCCTTCAATCTGTCCATGCACCAGGCCGCTGCGTTATACCCGTTCTTACTTTGGGCCTGAGCCAGTCTGGGCAGAGGTTTTCCGTTCCCGATTAGTTCTACAAGCAACCTATGCTTTGGTGGCGGCGATGCCAGCCGGGCGCGAAGCGGGAGGTTTTCCGTCATGCCATACCGGTTTAGTGCCGCAACTTCGGCTCGCATGCGGAGCGCCATTTCTGGAAATTCGCCGCCGGTGTCTGAAACCTGCACGAGCACCGAGCGGAGCGGCCTGCCCTGGTCGCGCCACTTTTTCATGGCGGCCACGTAATGCGCCGTCAGGAGCGTGCTGTCCTTGCCGGTTGAGCTGTTGATGACAATGGAAACAGAGGGGAGCAAGGAAGCGTTCAAAGCGGTGAAAAAGGCAAAAGTCTTCTCGCGTGCCGCCCCAACCTCATCAAACTGGTCGTAGTCGGCGGTGTAATCTGGATCGGACAGAAGGCAATTCTGATAAGCATCGGGGTCAAACCAAGGGGGCAGCGTGGCCTGCTTGGGTTGAACTTCGACTGAAAAGAGCTCCGGTTGTTCTGTAGAACACGTCACGGAGTTGTGTTTCGCGCGCTATCAGCGGAAGAAGCTTTTGCTCCAGGCTCGTGGGGTTTTAAAAAGCTTCGGCTTCCGGATGCCTCGGCCTTCTTTACGGTCACTTTACGCTACGCGCAAATTCAGCTACCACGCGGAACCAGTTACTACTCAGTCATTGACATAGCCTACACTTTGGGCGCTAAAAAAGGACCGGAGTAGCCTCCGGTCTTCCTTTAGCTTGGCGAGATCTGCTGCTACTCGCTCCTTGAGCGATTCATTCTGGCGGAGCGGCTTCCTGGCTACGCCATTGCCCTTCAAGTAGTTCCAGACAAACTCGTCGGGATTGAGATCGGGCGCGTAGGGCGGCAGAAAATGCAACTCTAGCTTCCCTTGGGTGCTCTGGACATACTCTTTGACCGAGTTGGCGATGTGGGCCGGGTGGCTATCCAGGACCATGAACACCTTTCCCCGCTGGCCAGTCATGAAGTCTTTCAGAAAGGTGATGAACTCCCTTTGTTTCAAGGTGTGGGTATAGACTTGGCACCAGAAGGCCCCTTGCATGCTCACGGCGCTAATCACGTTGACCTTTTGCCGCTGCCCGCTGGTCCTAACCACCGGAGTCTCGCCTTTTAACCCGTAGGTTCGCCGGAGGTTGGGTTCCGAACTGAACCCGGTCTCGTCCAGAAAATAGATCTTCGCCCCGTGCCGGCTCGCTCTTTTCTTGAGCTTGGGAAATTCCTCCGCCTTCCACAGTTCAATGCGCCCGGGGTCTCGCTCATAAGCGCGCCGCAACGGCTTCTGCGGGGTCAACTCCAGTTGCGCCAACAATTTGCCCACCGAAGTCAGGCACAGTTCGACGTCCATTTTCTCCTGGATCATCGACTGAACTATCCGCCTGGTCCACAGACCAAACTCAAATCCGTACTGACGCGGGTCCTTGCCGACGATCCACCGCTTAACTCTTTGGCGTTGCTTTTCGGTGAGACTGCAATCGGGCCCCTGAGCAATCTTCTCCACCAGGGCCGCCCACCCTTCCTCTTCGATGCGGCGCAACCAAGGATAGATGCTGGTGCGACAGAAGCCCAGCGAGGCGGCCACGACGGAAGGCAACTCGCCATCTTCCAGCACCCGTTTGCAGGCGGCCATGCGTAAATGCTCCAGTGTCTTATGATCCAGTGTCCTGCCATCAATCTTCATGGCGCAGGACATTAGCAGGATGGGGAAATGTAGTCAATCCCAATGACTGAGTAGTAAGCTACGCACGCCGGCTCCAAACAAGATCGTTTGGGCAGCCTGGAGCAAAATCATTATGCCATCACCGCGCTGGTTGCGCGAGCCCGATTTACTTTCTTGGCCAGAACCTCAATGAAACGGTCAAGTTCCCCAGGCGTGTTCTCGCAACTCAGGCTGATTCGGATCGAGGACCTGGCCTGGCTCGGGAGCAGCCCCATGGCCACAAGCACGTGCGAGGGCACCGAGGATCCGCTGGAGCATGCGGGCCCGTTGGATATGCAAATTCCGTCTTTCCCCAGGTCTGACACGATCTGCTTGGCATTGATGCCAGGGATCGTAAGGCTGGTTGTGTTGGGAAGACGGGGCGCCTCTACTCCATTGATTGTGGCATCCGAAATGATTTCCAGGATGGTTCGCTCCATTTGATCGCGAAGCTCTTTGACGTTTTGCCATTTTCCTGTTTCCAGGCTGAGGCGGGCGCTTTCCGCGGCGACGCCCAAGCCGGCAATGCCGGAAACGTTTTCTGTTCCGGCGCGGCGGCCGGCTTCCTGGTGTCCCCCTGATAAGAGTGGTTCCCATCGAAGATATCGTCGGAGGTAGAGCGCACCAGTGCCTTTGGGTCCGTGAATTTTATGGCCGGAAATCGACATTAAATCGCAAAGGGGCGCTTTGGTTTCAACCTTGCCGGCCGCCTGGACCGCATCGATATGAAACAGGATGCGGCGCGTCCGGCAGATGGGTGAAATGGCTTCGACCGGGAAGAGCACTCCAGTTTCGTTGTTGGCGTGCATGACGCTGACCAGGTTCGTATTCGGCTGGATGGCTGCCTCCAGCTCATCGAGCGACATCTGCCCGTTTTTGTCGACGCTGAGAAGAGTGACTTGGCAGCCTCTTTCCTTTAGCTGCTCCAGAGCTTGCAAAGTGGCTGTGTGTTCGACGGCGGTTGAGATGATGTGCCCGCCAGAACGCATTGCCATAACCCCTATAATCGCCGATTGAATGCTTTCGGTTCCACCGCTCGTAAAGACCACTTCTCCGGCCGGATTGGCCTTTATGAGGCGCGCAACACGATTTCGGGCTTCCTGCAAGACTGCTCCCGCAGCTTTGGCAGCCGGGTATGCTCCCGACGGATTTGCCCAGCATTCCCTCATGACTTCGGATACCGCTTGCATTACAGGGATTGAGGGCCGCGTCGTGGCGTTGTTGTCCAGATAGATCAAATCCATGGTTTGCGATTTTGTGTATTTTGTGTGGCCGCGAACTCCGACTCTTATCCCTGCAGGTACCGATGCGCAGGCGTGTCTTTGGTCAGATCAATAACGCAATCCTCGCTGGGCGATGCGGTTTGGCCTTTTTCCCGGTGGAGTTGAACAGCACGCCGTCGCCGTCCAGCGCGATCCGGATGCTGTCCTCCTCTTTGCCGGAGGCCTTGCTCTCGGGGTACACCACGGCTGCGGCGACGCCGGATTTCAGCGCCTTGGAGACGGTCTCCGCGTTCGCGGAGAGGGACAGGTCGACGTTGAAGGCCCTCAGATACGAGCTGATGCTTTCCCCGCTGGTCAGTGCGACCCTGCGGATGCCCAGGTGATGGGCGTCAAATGAGTTGAAAAGGCGCAGGCTCGAGTCGGTCGTGTTTCGGGAGAGGACGCAGACTTCGACCAGCGGCTTGCCGAGGTGCTTATTGAGGCCCAGGAAGGTCCTGGCGAGGTGAAAGGCGACCCGGGCTTTAGCACCTCCTCCTCGTGGAGCGCCTGGTGGCGCAGGTAGGCCTCCACACTCTGCCGCTCGAATATCCGATTCTCCATCTCGAGGTCGAACAAAGCCCTCGACGAAATGCCGATGATCAGCTTTTGTGGCTCTGGCTTGGCTGCAGGTCCTTTCTTCATATTTGATTGTAGGACTTTCGGCGAAGGCGGCTTTACCGGAAGCCTGCTTCGTCGAGGAGCTCTCGCGTCTTGTGCTCGTCGATTGACTGGCGCAGGAAGCCGGTGGGCAGCTCCAGAACGGGCTTGTTGATCCCCCTGAACCAGCCGACCTCGGAGACGATGCCCGCCGGATTCTCCCCGCTGGCCAGGGCGCGGAACGCGACGGCGTCGCACGCCTGGGCAAACTGCTTGAAGAACTCCATTCCCTTGGCCTTATAGCCCTCGGCGCACTCGGCACAGTTGGGGTTGACCACCTCAAAGCCGAGCGACTCCAGCGTGGCGATGTTGCGCTTCTCCTGGGCTGTGTTGTAGATGTTGAGAGGATGCGCATAGTAGATCTTCCTTTTCATAATCAAGTGCGTCGCCGACTGCGCATTTTCCTTCCTGGCTTGTTTCCGGACTTCTCCAGAACCTGCCAGACTGCCTGAGGTATGACGTCGCGCGGCAGGGAGTCCAGCTTCCATGCTGCGGCGTAGGCGCCAAAGAAGTTCCCTGCACGGAACAATTCCAGAACCTTGCGGAGGTCGGCCGCGTCCCTTTCGTACACCCTCTGCATGGCTTTGTCAGCGGGAAACTCCGAGGTGCCTTCGGCGACATGAGCGGCGATAGCCTTCTCAACATCGTACGCCAGGATGGTGGTGCTCTTGGCCATGACTTAACTCCAGTATGTGTAGAGCATTGGGCGGAGCCGCTGAATGATCCGCTCTTCCCTGAAGATGTTGAAACACTCGCAAAAGGCCCGGATGAATAGGGGGACTTCAGGGACGATGTGGCGCTGCCATTCAACCAGGGTTTTCACTCCGAACTCGTTCCCCGGCTTGAGTTTGGTTTGCCCTGCTTGCCGAAGCACGCGCGTCAGTTCCCATCGGCTGGCCGTAAAGAGCCGCCTGTCGAGCGCTCCGTTGGCGCGGTGGACGTAATTGCGATAAGGGTAGATGCTGGCGGGCTGCCCTTCGCAATCCCCGATGAAGGAGCACTTGTCCTCCGGCCCGCCGTCTTCCCGCACCCGTGACTGGGAGTCTTCGTGATAGTCGATGATGTCGTCGTAGCGGAACCAGTTTTGATAAGGGATGGTAAAGAGCAGGGGACCGATGGGCGGCTTGGCCTCCGCAGTGAACGGGCTGTAGATGACCACGTCGTCGTAGGTAAGAGGTTTGGCCTTTTCTCCCTTCTGATCTTGGAGCGAGCGAATTTCCAGCTGGTACTCCCACTGGCGATCTGGCGGCGCCGCCTTGGCCTTTTTCTTCCAGGAAGGCGACCATCTGCGGGCGCAGCTCTTTGCCATTTCCAAATTTGCCCTCGTGGGCCGCTTGGTCGAGTGAGCGAATGGCGTGGGGATTAAACCGCGGGTCCCGGTCAAGTTTTGCCCGTCTAAAGCCGTATCCCAGCACTTTATGGATTCGAACACCCATATTCTTTTGTTGGGATAAATATGCGCCGAAATCCCGGTTGCGTGTGGCAACTGTTCCCGGTTTGCTCCTTCAGGCTGTGCCTTCAGCTGGCGCCAGGTTGGTTGTCCTCTTTCAGTTCGGGTCATGGCACGATCTGGACGGGTGCGAAGGCGACGGCTGTGCCGTTGCCCCCGCTTAAAAGATGGCTCCGACGTTGCTCGGCTTCCTCAATGCGTGCTCCGGCATTCTCGGTTGCGATGTTTACAACGCGGTTTTTAAGATGCTCCCGGCGGATGCAATTTCATTCCTGCTCAAGACCCGGCAGCCCGTACAAATCTGATTCGACTGTTCGAATGGTTCTGCGCGAAATCCCTGCCTATTTGACAATTCATCGAGCATCCAAAATGCCGGAGCCCGATACACGGTCACGGGCAGGCATTAGCCCGGTGCCAGCAGCCGCGCCAACAACCCTGAAAACCGGTTCTCCGTCCGGTTGTTCCGCACAGCCATCCCCAGCGCCTTTCGCTGCCCGATTAGCACCACCAGCTTTTTCCCCCGGGTAATGCCCGTGTAAACCAGGTTGCGCTGCAAGAGCATGTACTGCTGCATGGCCAAGGGAATCACGACCGCCGGGAACTCCGAGCCTTGCGATTTGTGGATCGTGATGGCGTAGGCCAGGGAGATTTCATCCAGCTCCCCGAAATCATAGACAACCTCGCGTTGATCGAACCGGATCGTGACCTCGCGCTCAACCGAGTCAATCTTCACAATCTGCCCGATGTCGCCGTTGAACACGTCCTTGTCATAATCGTTCTCCGTCTGGATCACCTTGTCCCGGGGACGAAACTGCCAGCCGAATTTCTCCACCAACGGTTCATCAGCCCGGCCAGGGTTCAGTTCATTCTGAAGCCGGACGTTCAATTCACGGATGCCCAAGGAACCCCGATTCATCGGGCACAACACCTGGATGTCACGGATGGGTTCGAGCCTGAACTTGGACGGTATGCGGGTTTTGACCATTTCGACCAGGGTGGCGGCAACCTGCTCCGGCTCCGCCCGGTCAATGAAATAGAAATCGGATTCCACATTCTTGGCCAGCACCTCCGGCAGATGGCCTTCGTTGATCGTGTGCGCATTGGTGATGATCCGGCTGTGTGCCGCCTGCCGGAAAACCTCGGTCAAACGCACCACCGGCACCACTTTGCTTTCAATCACATGCCGCAACACCATCCCCGGACCCACAGAAGGCAACTGGTCAATATCGCCCACCACGAGCAGGCTGGCCTTGGGAGGGAGGGCACGGAGCAGGTTTGCCATCAGCAGCACATCAATCATTGACGACTCGTCAACGACCGCGAGATCACAGTCCAAAGGGTTGCCCTCATTTCGCCCAAAACGACCCGTGGCAGGCTGGACTTCAAGCAGGCGGTGGATTGTCTTGGCCTCGACCCCAGTTGCCTCAGAGAGGCGCTTGGCAGCCCGTCCAGTAGGCGCACAGAGCAGGCAGCGCACTTTTTTGGCTCGCAGGATCAACAAGATAGTGTTGACTAAGGTTGTCTTACCGACCCCTGGTCCGCCTGTGATGACCAAGGCCCGGCTCGTTAAGGCCAGCTTGAGCGCCTCCCGTTGGCTGGGTGCAAGCTCTTTGCCTGTTTTCTGCTGGCACCAAAGGACCGCCTTCTCGAAATCAATCTCCGGGAATGTAGGCGGCGAACTGGCCAGGTTCCTTATTCTGCCCGCAATAATCTCCTCCGCCCGCTTCAAGGACGGCAGAAACAGCAATTCCTGCCCAGCGATGCTCTCCTGCACCAAGTCCCCATCAGCCAGGGTCCGCTCCAGTGCCTGAGATATGATTTTCTCGTCAACCAGGAGCAGCTTGCCCGCCTCCTCCTTGAGCAAGTCCATCGGCAAGGCACAATGGCCCTGCCCAGTGGCTTCCAGCAAAACGTGGTTCAAGCCGGCGCAGGCACGAATCAACGAATCCACCGGAATGCCGATCTTCTGGGCAATCTGGTCAGCCGTCTTGAACCCAATGCCGTGAATGTCCTTGGCCAGGCAATATGGGTTGCTGCGGACTTTCTCGATGGCCTCTTCCCCGTATGTCTTGTAAATCCTCACCGCCCTGCTCGTGCTGACACCGTTGGAATGCAGGAACAGCATAATGTTGCGGATGACCTTTTGCTCGTACCACGCTTCCTTGATTCGTTTCCGGCGCTTCGGTCCAATGCCGTCCACATCCTCCAGGCGGGCGGACTCCTTCTCGATGATGTCAAAGACACCCTCACCAAACTTGTCCACCAGCTTCTTGGCATACACGGGGCCAATCCCTTTGACCATGCCGCTGCCCAGGTATTTCTCGATGCCTTCCTTGGTGGTCGGCGGGGTGCTGGTCAGCATCTCGGCACGGAATTGCTGCCCATATTCCCGGTCCTGCACCCAGCGTCCCTGGGCGGTGAGCCATTCCCCGGCGCTGACCGACGCCAGGGCGCCAACCACGGTCACCAGGTCGCGGTGTCCTTTGGCTTTGACCTTGAGCACTGCCCAGCCGTTGTCCTCGCCATGGAAGGTGACGCGTTCGATCAGCCCCGAAAGGCTCTCCGGCAATGTTGTGGATGCGTTCTGCACCGGGCAATGATTGTGAGGCGCAAGGTGCGGAGTGGCAAGCGGCCCATTTCAAGTCGCGGCCTCCGCACGAGGATTTGTCCAAAAATGCGGGGACTTTCCCGGCCGCATTAAATAGACACTAGTCAGGTTGGTGCAGTACCAAAACGCCTGGTCGCCGATACGGGCGGGCATTGGCCACGCATAAGCCACCGCGCCAACAGCCCTGAAAACCGGCTCCCGCGCCGGCATAACCAACAGAACCGCGTCGAAGGTGACGATTTTTCATGACTGGCTTTTCTCAAAAGGTTCCCGCATCCTCACAGAATAACGAATTGCGGGTCTTGAGCATCGTAAAGAAATGACCGAGGTGCGCTGAAAGCAATGGACATGAAACCCTTGTCTCCTCCGGACAGCCATCATCTTTCCGCCGCCACGGGTTGGCTGGAACTGGGCAATTGGCAGGAAGCGAATGAGGAACTGGAAGAAATCACTCCGGAGTTGCGCTCCCATCCTCACGCTCTGGTTGTCCGATATGAGATTTGCGCCAAGGCCGGGAATTGGGAGCTTGCGGCTGATGTGGCTCGGGCGATAACGATTCGCGCGCCGGAGCTCGCTTTCGGCTGGGTTCGCTGGTCATTTGCCCTTCATGAGCTGAAGCGGACGAAAGAAGCCTATGAACGGCTGCGTCCTGTGATCGACCGGTTTCCCCGGGAATGGATGATGCGTTACAACGTGGCCTGTTACGCGTGCCAGTTGGGCAATTTGAAGGAGGCTTGGGGCTGGCTGGAAAAGGCGTTCGAGTTGGGAGGTTCCAAGGTAAAGCTGCTCGCCTTGGGTGACAAGGACTTGGAACCTTTTTGGACGAAGATTGGGCAAGTGTGAACCATTTTGCGCGATCTGATTTAAAATTTCGGTAACTATCGCAATACTCCATGGCTGACATCCGAACTAAATGGGGACGGCACCAGTTGCCCCTCTTGATTCCGCTCTTAATCCTTTTGTCCGCGGGCGCTGTAGCGGGGGGCGCGGACGGTCCTCACTTGACGATGGGCAATCCGAGCAACGCAACGCCGAAAACGAGGGATCGCGACAATTACCTGATGGAGAAGCCGTATTTCGCCCTCTCGTACAACAACAGCAAGGGAACGCCGAATTGGGTTAGCTGGCGATTGACCGCGGCCGATTTGGGGCGCGCTCCCCGATACTCTTTTTACCCGGACCAAACGCTGCCAGATGGGTTTGCGCGAATACTGCCCGCCGATTACACCGGCAGTGGATTTGATCGTGGCCACATGTGTCCACACGAAGACCGTAGCGCCACGACCGAAATGAGCGAAGCGACATTTGTGATGTCGAACATCATTCCACAGGCCAAGAACGTGAATGAGAAAGCCTGGGCGCAATTGGAAAAGTATTGCCGGGACCTGGTGAAATATCAGAAAAAGACGCTCTACATCATTTGCGGCCCTTTTGGCGCCGGCGGCCAGGATGCCGCCGGAATGAAGCGCAAAACGATTGGCCGCCGGCATACGGTCGAGGTACCGGCAGTCTGCTGGAAGGTCATCATGGTGCTCGATGGCGGCGGCGATGACGACATTGCAAGAGTCAACGGGCATACGCGGCTAATCGCGGTGATCATGCCCAACGACGAAACCGTCGGTGAGGATTGGACCCGCTATCGCAACCATTCGGTAAAGGAAGTCGAGAATCTGACGGGCTACAAGTTCTTCGATAAGGTGCCCGCCGCCATCGTCGAACCATTGAAACAAAAGCCAGACGCGGCGCCGGTCCGCGGGCATTAACACCAGAAAATTGATTATGGCCAAAAACACCCTGGTCGCCCTTCAAAACGCTGTTGACGGGCTGCTGTACATGAGCGAAGGCGACGAACCGTTTCAGATCGTTCATTCGAGGGGCGATGCAGCGGGTGGCTTCAAAAAAGCCCAAGCCTTGGCCCTGTGCGGACGGGAGGGGGGCGCGCCGGTCAAATCAGTGGACCTGAACGAGTTTTTCAAAGACCTGGTTCAGGAAAAGGACTGGCATGGTGAGGAAGAGAAGGCCACGGTTCGGCGCTACCGAGGCCTGCTCAAAGTCCTGAGGGAACAATTGTCGGAACCCAAGGTGTTCCGCGTTGGGCAAACCCAGATTGACATCCTGATTATTGGGAAAACGAAAGATGGGCAATGGGCGGGCATCAAAACCCGCGCTGTGGAAACATGACGCGACCCGCGAACTCTGCGGTGTGGCCTACCCGACCTGCTCGCCCTCGAGAACGTTTGGAACCAGCACGGCACGCTCAATTCGGTGATTGAGGTCCGGGCCTAATTATCGAGGAAGGCGGTGGCTGGCTGCACGCGCACCAGACCGTCCCAGCGCTGGGCCAACCTCGCCGGGGTTGACTTGCTCTCCCCGGAGTGACTAACTTCAGCCTGTTGGTGGCTTAATCAAGCCCATGGTCAAAGCTCACAGCCAAGACATGGTTCTGGTATACGACCTTCGGCGCGACCGAGGCCAACGAGAGCGTGTTTTGTCGCAGGTGCAGGAGCAGTGGCAGGCTTACCAACGCGGCGAGTGGCCAGCCCATATTTCAGAAGGACGCATCAGTCGGTTGTTCTTTTACCCATACAATGGGGAGCCCATGTTCGAGCTCGACGAAGGAGCGCAACGCAGCACTTGGGTTCGGCAGGGTGATGACTCGTGGTACACCGTGGGTTGGGGGGCCAGAGTCGAGCGGGTGGTGTTTCAAACGCCGCCGCCGGTCCACGATGTGCCGGTTGTGACGAGGATTTGGATTGGAAACACCGTTTAGACCAAAATCGCCGCAGGGCGGCCCTTGGCTGCTAGGGTGGCCGAATCATACACGATAGTCACGGCGAGCATATAACCATGATCCCGATCCAGGAACGCAACCGGCAAATCCTCCAGATGCGGAAAGAGGGGGTTCGACGCCGAGAGGTTGCGCTCAGGTTCGGATTATCACCAGGGCGGATTTTGCAGCTTGAGAAGAGGGACGAAGCCGACAAATCGACAGCCGAGAGGCGAGGCAAGCTCCGAGAGGCAATTCGCACCGCAGACGATCCAGAAAGAATATGGCCAGTCAACGACCTGGCTGACGCGATCGGGCTGATGGCGGTGACGAAGAAGAGATTGCTGGACCATTTTGTGGAAACCGGAAAGGAGCGGATCAGCTTTCGTGAGTTGATGGACATGTGCCTGGATGGCCCAGTGGAAGGAGGGGAGTTCATGGTGCGACCATTGTTGAGGGTTTGCGGCATTGGAAAGAAGGGATTCTGGTCGGTGGCAAACGGGCTGACCAACATGGACCTGGGCAGCCGATGCAACGAGGAATGGCGCAATCGGCTCTCCAAGGTGAGGCGGGACTGGGGGATTACCGGGGCAACGCCATATTCCCAGTGATGCGGCGCTTTGGCATTACTGGAAAACATCGAACGGAATCTGGAGGGAGGTACAAACCATGCGAATACCGCTTGATTTTGCAATGCCCCATTTGTTGTTCCGCAAATCTGCGCTTGCCCGCGCCCACCAAAAACTTACATTGCACTTTCAAATAAGCGATGGGTTTTGTTAACCCCAAAAACCTCCGGGCTTGGTACTGTTCGGTCAGTGGAAAGAAAAAATATGGCGGAACATGGTGAATGGAATCGCAAAGGGGCAACCCTCAGTGACGTGACGGCTCGCAAGGAATACGGAGTGAGCCGGGATTTCATTGTGAAGGGCATCCGAGCCGGCAAGCTTGAATACCGAGAGGGATCGATCTGGGGCAACCCTTATTTGAGAATTTTGAGGGGCCAACTGGAGAAGTATATCGCTCAACAGTTTGGCTCAAACCACTTGGCCGGGAGCAAGGCCCGGACGGAGTTGCGGAAAATCAACAAGGAGATTACCAGCCTCAGGAAGAAGTTGGCCGCGCTTCAGGTCCGAAAAACCGAGATGGAGAAGGCCATCAGCAAGTAGAGTTCTGGAGACAACCGCGCTTCCTTCACCTCGGGAGTGATGCTCATAGTCACACGTCCTTAACTGGTCATTATTTCAAATCTCCCCAATTTGCACCCACAGCGGCTCCAAATCGGGGTCCTCGAGCGCCATCAATTTGAATCTTTTTGCATCGCCCGCATCAAACACCTTTTCCAGCCAGTTCCATGCAGCCTTCAAGTTCCCCGTTTGGCATTCGTAGCACGCAAGATTGTACGGGATCAAGGACTCTTTGGGAAACAACACCTGTGCCTTGGCCAGAATCTCCTTGGCTTGGGGAATTCCGTGGCCAGGCATACGTCTGGTGGCATACGCACACCAAATCCAGAACTGCGGCTCCAGTGGTTTAATTTGGACAAGCGCATGGCCGATTTCAGCCGCCAAATCCCACCTGCCGGCTTTGGCGCAAATCTGCCAGCGAACTTCCAAAACGTCCGGGTGAGCACGCAATGTCGGGGTGATCTTCTCCAATTCTTCGTTTGCCTCCTGCCAATTGCCGAGCTCCAGCCATCCGATGGCGGCCGAAAGATGATGGCTGTCAGGTGGCTGGACGGGTTTCATTGTGTTGGCCATGTTTTGTCCAAAACCGCCTTGACGAAACCCCCGACCTCCGGCTCCTTCGAAGCTCTCGGCCCGGCCACGTTGAGCACGTTGATGCGGTGCTCTTCGATGAATCGGAGGAGTTCAATTTCGGGCGGCGCCGGACCACCATTGCTTGAAAGATGCAGCACCGGCTTTCGGTGTTTGCGGGCAAGCTCAACGGTCTTCTTGGAACCGCCCGTCAGATTCTCCCCGATGGAAAAGACAACCGTGCCGTCGGAATCCCGGGTATTCCATTCCGTGCGCTGGACGAAATTCGCACTGGGCGTCTCCTTCAGTTGGTATCGGGCGTCAATCGCGCCGTCCTCGGCCCGCCTGCCTTTCGGGCACCAGCCACCGTGCGGGATTCCATTCTCGATGGCGAAATCGAGCGCGGCGCGGTCAGCACCGGTCTGGCCCCCCGACATGATTTTCGCAACACCACTCACAGACATTGTTTACACGCCCGGTTGGCCGGGCGTCGAAACCAAAATGGCGGTTTGGGGTCGTTGAATTTCACCAAGGCAACGGAGCAAAATAATGCGGAAGACCTTTGGGTGATTCAGGACGCTTCGCGTGCAGCAAAGCGCGCAGAAAACTCGCAAAAAAATTGGAACCATTCAGAATCGCATCCGGGACGGTGTGAGGTCGCTGGCAGGCCCTCAGCCCTACGTCCCATGATCGGATTCATGAAGTGCTCCTCACCGATTCCCGTGCCAATGCCGCCAGCACGTCCTTCAATTTAAGAGCCGATTTGTACAAAATCACCTCTTGCGACATGGCCGGCAGTTTTTCCCCGACGGATTCCGCGACCGCCAGAATGATGTGTTCGTCATCGAAGAGTTTCAGTTTTTCAATCTTCGCGCGGAGGTACTCGGGCGTCCAAAATCCGACGATTTCCAAAAAAACCTTTCGCCCGTCGTCATGTTGAAATACAAAGTCAGGAACAAATGCCGTCTGTTTTCTTTGGAGAATTCCTCCAGCGCGTTTCATGGACCAGCCTTCGCGCTTGTCTTGACCCCACTTCATTGCGAATCCTTTTTCAACTTTTGAATCGAATTCTTCCAACGGTGTCATTTCGCTTCTCAAGCCTGAATCAGATGACAATTGGAGCCAAAATGGACGAGGAATTCTTTGAATTTTAACCTCGGCAGTCATCCGCCAATCCCGACATGATAGAAGGGCGGGTAAAAACCTTGCCAGGTTGACACCGTAGCGTCTTGTTTCTCTCAACACGGAAGCCGGGCCGTCTAAGACGATTTTGTACTCACCATTAGTTTCATTGTCGGGGGGCGGTGTGATCTCAAGCAGTAGGTGAGCCAGCTTTGCATGCGTGACGATTCTCTGAAAATCCGACCGTGCCCACAAGACGAGCTTCTTGGCATTAAAAAGCGATGCTTGGACTTGTGCCACGTTGTAGCGCGAAAGGAGCGCTTCGGCGCTGTCATAACCAGCAAATGATTTCAGCCGATTGAACTCAAATACGTCGGCGAACAATTCAACCTCGATTTCAAACCAGTCCGGGCGGCCAAGTTTCTGAGCAATCGTTTGTTTGACTTCCATTTCGCAGTGCTCAAAAAGCCTGTCTTTGTATTGCACGAGCGGGTGGTAGCCGGCCGCCAAGCCAAATATCTTGCAACGCAATGCTGCGGCGTTCCCGTGACGATCTGTGTCGAACTTGCAGATCCGATCTTCATCAAGGAGTTTGCAAAAAGCGTCTATCCTTTGTGGCGAGCAGTCCGGCTCGTTGATAAATACTTGTCGAATTGCAGAATGGAGTTCGTGCCGGGTTTTCCCAATTCCATCGCGATACAGGCGAAGCATCTGTTCTGCATAGGCCACATAATGTCCGTGCTTCTTTTGAGTCAACCGATCAGGTACTATCTGGCTGCCCTCAAAGTCGTAAATGGCGAGTTCCTTGGTAAGCATCGCTTCTCCTGCGTTGTCGAGACCGCTCCACTTCCTTTGTGTCGTTGCAAACGACCTCGTAAAGAATGGCCGTTTCTTCGCCCCGCTTTCTAAGAATTCGGCCGAGCCGTTGCTTTGCCTGTTTCACAGACGCCAATCCCCCTAGAACAACGGCAACCTTTGCTTCCGGCAAATCAACGCCTTCATCCAAGACCTGATTTGCGACAATGGCGGCGTAGCGATTGGTGCGAAAGCCGTCCAGAATATCTTTGCGCTCCCTTTTGCGGCAGTGATGCAAAAGACTCGGAATCAAGAATCGCGCGGACACTTCACGAGCCATCATGTTGGTTTTTGTGAAGACAAGAATGCGCTGGCCCTGGTGAAGCCTGAAAAGGTCCTCCAAAACCCGCATTTTCTCATGCGCCCGATCCTCAATCGATTCTTTCGCGTAAAACGCCTGGAGCACCTGCCGGGCCTCGGGACTTTTCGCGTACTCCTTTCGTAGTTCGACAAACGAATAATTCGGGTGTGTTTTTCGCTGCTCGCTCATGAAGTGCCGGATCACGCCTGAACAACGGTCATACTTTGCCCGTTCGTCCGGTGTGAGATAAACCGGGATGCGTTTCACTTCGTAATCGGCCAGGATGCGACCTTTGGCTTCGGACAAAGGATACCGGAAAACTATCGGGCCAATTAGCGAATCCAGCGCTGCCTCGCGTCCATCGCTCCGTTCTGGCGTGGCCGTCAAACCCAACCGATAAGGGGCAACGCTCATTCTGGCCGCGTCGGATCGGACTTGGCCCGGCAAGTGGTGACACTCGTCAAAAATGAGCAGCTCAAATTCAGCGCCAAGGTTCTGCATATGAATGCACGCGCTGTCGTAGGTGGTCACGGAGACCGGCTGTTTGTTGAATGTGTTGTCTCCGATAATGCCAGCGTTGTAGCCCAGCCGTTCTTGGATGCGTTGATGCCACTGATACATCAGGTCGCGCACGGGCGATACAACCAGCGTGAACACCGGCAAGCGGTGCATGATGTGAAGAGCCACCTCGGTTTTGCCCGTGCCTGTCGGCATCACAAGCACACCGCGGCGTGTTTTTATCCAAGCCTGCAACGCGGATTCCTGATCGACTCTGAGCGGGGGAAGATTGGCGCACGGCCAGTTCACCTTGATTCCGTGCGGTATGGGGACTGAGTAATCCGGACAGGTTTCTTTCAGGGCATACTCGACTTCTGGGTAATGCAAAGCATCACACCTCCATGCCCCAGCTCGCTGGTCCCATTTGAAATAACTCGCGATGCCCGGCGACGGCTGCGATTCAAGGAGCAAAGTTCCTTTATCGAATCGCAATGGTTGGTTATTCGGCACGGCTTCCATCTTCTCAAATCAACTTATAGGCAAAATTTCCGTCAAGAAGTTCCTTGACGGTGAGCAGAATGATGGAGCGCTGTTCTTCTTTCCAAAACCGCGTGACCTCCCTCTCCGCTTATTCACCGCATCTACCAGCGCGGAACATTTCAACCGAGAGGGTGCGGGTGGCTTCACGTCAGATTTCTTCGCCATGAGCGGAGTTTAGGAAAATTGCGGGGAAAGAAAAGCCTTTTGGCCGGTTCGGGGGCGATCGGGGCGCATCCGGGCACTGCCCCCGCTCAAAGCAGAATCTGGCAGCCTCGGAAACTTTCAAAGCCAGTCGGCGCCACAACCAGCGGGAGGTTCATGAACCAAACAAATGAAGTGTAGATGCCGCCTTTGCCGTTTCGGGGCGAAGAGGGAAAGAGTGCGTCGGCGCCGGTCGCCGGGACCAAGCCAACGATGCAAGACATGGACGGGGTGAGGCTGGCCATCGAAGATTAACTTTCTGCTGACGTTCCATCCTGGTATGCTGATACCAAAGCAGCGAGGAAATTATGAAACTCAGCGCAAAGCAAGAACAACAGGAATTTGCCAAGATCATGGCCGCTGCCTGCGTCCGGCGCGGCTACCTTGAAGATCTGCATTCCGGTTTGAGACCAGTCACCCGCACCGGTGATTATTCCGACGTAAAGGTCATCGACGCCGAAGGCAGGGAAATACCCTGGAACCAGGTGTCACGCATCAATCAGGACGAAATGAAAACGCTCATGACCGGCGTGGTGGATCGCATCTACACATTCCTGGCGCGGACGCTTTTATCTGCAGGCAATGACAGAGCCTTTGAGCAAGCCGTGGACAGAACCGCCGCGCTTTGGACGAAGCATTGGGATGAACCCAAATATTTGGCCAACTTTCTAATGCCGCATCCAGAAAAGAAGGTATAAAGCACCATCCTTTTGCGGCCCGGTGCGATTAGTTCCCATGTTCACGCGGTCCCGCCTGAAGCTCATCTCCACAAGGCGTCCCGCAGCCCTGACCTGCGGCCGATTTTCCGCTGGATCATCGTCCGGAAGGGCTTCTCATCTGTCCACAACTCGACCTGTTTGCTTGCCCGAGTCAAGCCGGTGTAAATGAGTTCGCGCGTGAGGATCGCGCTGTCTTCACCGGGAAGGATCATCAACACGCGCTCGAATTCCGACCCCTGGCTCTTGTGGACCGTCATCGCATAGGCAGTCTCGTGAACCGGCAATCGCAAGGGCAAAAAATCTCGCAGGCTCTCCTCCGGACCGGAAAAGTAGGCGCGCAACTCCCCCCGTTTGGCGTCCTGAAGCAAAACGCCTATGTCGCCGTTGAACAACCTGAGGTTGTAATCGTTGCGGGTGATCAAGAGAGGCCTGCCAGCGTGGTAATTGCCGCCCGCCTCGATCAGCCCGGCGTCAGCCAGAATCTCCTCCACTAACCGGTTGATGTTCTCCACGCCCAGAGGGCCGTTGCGGACGGCGCAAAGGATGCGGAACTGGCCGAAACACCGCAATGCCGCCTCCGGATCCTCGCATTTCAAGTATGCAGTAAAATTGTTGAGCACGTGAGGTTTCAATGCCTCCTTGAGCGTTGCAGGTTCCGGCGATAGCCTCCATGAAATCTGGGAGTCCGGGGAACCTCCAGCGTCGCGAAGCACTTCGATGGCGCGCTGCGCATCGCCGTCGTTGACGGCGTGGCTGAGCCTGTAAATTCCACTCTGCTCGCCGAAACGGTAGTTCTTCTGCAGTTCGACAATGCAGTCACCCAGCTCCGATGGGCTTGTCGAGACCGCTTCTGGCGGGAGTTTCTTGCCCGCGATCTCGGTAAACTGGCTCCTGAATTCCCTGGAGAACGCACGCTGCGCGCCGGCATTGCATATATCCGCTAGCACCGCGCCCGCTTCCACGGACGCCAGCTGGTCCTTGTCCCCCAGCAGAATGAGACGAGCCGAGGAAGGGATGGCCGCAACCAGTTTGGCCATCAGCGCCAAATCAACCATGCTCGCCTCGTCGATGACGATCACATCAACTGGGAGGGGGTTGTCCGCGTCATGGCGGAAGTAAGCCGAGTCGGGAACGGAGCGGAGCAGCCGGTGAATCGTGCTCGCCTCCTCGGGCAGCCTGTTCTTGATTTCTTGCGAGCACGGCAGGGCGGTTTTGGCATTCTTGACCGCCTCCTGCAAGCGAGCCGCGGCTTTTCCGGTTGGTGCGGCGAGGGCAATCCGCAGGTTGGCGTTGTCGGCCTGCTCCAGCAGAAGGGCCAGCAGCAGGACCACCGTTCGAGTTTTGCCGGTGCCGGGACCTCCGGAGATGATGCACAACCTCTTCCGGATGGCGGCAAACGCGGCAACCATCTGCCAATTGACCTCCCCCGCCGCCTCGGCCGGAAAGAGCCGGGACAAACCCTCGCCGAGAAGCTTCCAATCGACTTGGAGCGTGTGTTCCTGGGCCAGGCGTTTAACGGCGCCTGCCAGATCGGTTTCGTAGCTCCAGTAGCGATGAAGATAAAGGCGGGCCTGATCATCCAGAATCAACGGGGCGAATGTCCCCGGCTTGCCGACGACCGGAGATGCGCCCAGGCGCTTCGCCCAATCGGAGGCCTTTGGGAAGGAAAAGCCGCGAAGATCATCCGGAACCGAGCGGCCTGTGCCATCGCCATCAAACGCCTCCAGGTCCAGGCAAATGTGGCCCTGGCTGCGGGAGTAACTGACCAAGGCCGCCGCCAGTTGCACTTCGGGGTCATTGTCCGCCATGCGGCCCAGGAAGGAGGCAAAATGCCGGTCAATCGGGTTGAACGCGGAGAGCGCGGCCGCCGGGTCCTGGATTGAAGTTGGAATGGAGGTCGCCATGGTTATTTTCCTTCGAGCAAAGAGGAGAGCTGGTCAACAGCCGTGAGCGCCGGGCGGTCGCGAAACACGCCATATTGGGGACGCGACGGATCCAAACCGCGCAGAAAAAGATAAGTCACGCCGCCAAAGTGCTTCTCGTAATCGTAATGGGGCACGCGCAGAGACAGGTATTTGTGCAGCGCCACAGTGTAGAACTGGACAGTGGAACGTTCAGGCAGCCTTTTCCAGTCCAAGAATGTCGGCGTAGCCGCAGCGGGCGAGACTGATTTTGGAGGCGAGGAATTTCTTGAGGGTAACGCTTTCGGGTGAACCGGCGA
>Ga0224555_1001640_pt1 | contig 29925 bp, 27 predicted proteins | sample 714S23034metaG_FD_180687 | JGI IMG/M metagenome (GOLD analysis project Ga0224555, IMG submission 180687) | Peat soil microbial communities from Stordalen Mire, Sweden - 717 S2 30-34 | ecosystem: Environmental > Terrestrial > Soil > Wetlands > Peat | place: Sweden: Norrbotten County, Stordalen...
CAGATCGCCCGCCTGCGGATCGCGATGCCGCGCACTCATCCACCATACAGTAGCCGATCCCGCACCATTTGTCCAGCAAAATCGACCAGGGTACTTGAACTGTTACATCGTGCGATCGAGGCAGTTTCCGCACAGAACGAGTTCCGCCCTCAGCACACGGTACGACGTCCTTTTGCCCGGACTCTGCCACACGAGAGCACCCCCGCCCAACGCTGGAGCCAAAGCGATGCTTATAGCCGACGCCGCCGCGTAGCCTACCGTCCCGCTCCAATCCCGCTTCACGGAGAGGACCTTCGCAATTCCGAACTCATGACGTGTCAGGTCCGCCGATGAGCCGCACCTATGACATTGATTTGGTTTAGCGTCAGTCCGGAGTACCTCCATCAGCAAGTCCTCCAGTGACCGGACCGGCACCTGCGGGCGAGATGGCGGTGAGCCAGCGATATTATAGAATCGCCAGCCGTGTCCCGAAAGAGGGCCTTTCCACAATGGTGGCAGTAGTGGCCGTACTCCGGATTACGGCTTCCGCAGCTCACACAGTACACGACCGCCTCGGATGCTAAGAAGCGAGAATTGTACCACGCCGATATGGGAGTCCGAAAATGGTCCTCTGCAGCAACGGACTACAGTTATGGTGGCCGCAGCATCTCTATCCACAGCCGCATTGTAAGATCGTGCCGCTCGGCAGCGGCGAGATACGGCCGAAGCTCCGACCGGTACCGTTCTTCCAGAGTCGTGAGATTGAGTGGGACGGCGCGGGCCAGGAACTTCACATCCTCGCGATCGCGCGCCGAGTTTCTCTCCAGCTTCGAAAGAGCCAGATCGTAGGCTTCAAGACCTGCGAGGCGCACTCTGCGATACGCGCCCGGGAAGATCGGAATCAACCGGCCCGCATAGTTCTCCGGGACGGTGACAATACCCACGTGCTGCACGTGCACGCCGTGCTTCCTGTCGAGCGCCGATCCCATTCCGGCCAGCGCATCGAGCCTTCCGATTTCACCGGCCGGAACCACCGACAGGAAGTCGACATCCACGGTCGGCCGCGGTAAGCCATATAACATCGCAATAGCAAATCCGCCGATGCACTGGAGCTCGATAGGTTCGTCGAAGGCCTTATCGATGTCGCGAAAGAATGAGTGCCAGGGCTCCGGCGGCCGGTCACGCCGCATAAGGCAGGTGCTCCGCGTCGAGGTCCGTCAGAAGATTCCAGTGCCGGGCATCGGCCGGCCGCACCCGGCGCAGCCAACGGCGTTCCGCTTCTGAAAGGGAGCCCTGGCAAAGACTGTCTTCACGTGCGAGGCGCGCCTGCTCGAGCGATTCTTCAACTTCGCGCAGCTTGCTTTGCGCCGTATCCCCGCCCCGTTTCGCGGCGACCCGCCGGCCCAACGTCACAACAAAACCGAGCCGGTTCTGAGCATCGCGAACCTTGGCCTCTCGCATTAGCCACTCCCAGTCAAGATCGTAGTATTCCACTACGAGCCAGGGGAGAGCTTCCACTACGCGGACCTCGACGTCGCGGCGGGAAAGCGCCGCCAGCAGGACGACCGCGGGATTGTCGCGCGGGCCACCCAGAAGATGACGGAAGCCAGCGTACCCAAGGTTAGCGAGAGCCTTGGCCAGGTATGCGGAGTCCCACAATTCAAGATCGTCAACGCGCAGAGGCAGCACCGTCGGACCCAAGCGGTACAGATCCATCATCTTCAATCCGACTTTCTCGGTGACGCGGCGGCGGCCGGTTTCCATCAATGCAAGATAGGCCTGCGAAACGCCAAGATGCCCGGCGGCTTGTTGTTGCGTGAAGCCAGCGGTCTCTCGCGCCGATCGTAACCGATCTGGTGTGATGGCCGCCACAGATCCATTATAACAGTTTTTGTAATCAGAGCCGGCGAGCTGCCGGCGTCTCCAAAGCCCCCGATGGACCGCCCTCGCCCCCTTGGTATAATCGAGGCGTCATGACGAGTATCGATATCAAAGCGACTCCACCGCCGCTTCGCTTTGATGGGCAGGGTGTCTGCCGGGTAGCCGATACTCGTGTCACGCTCCTTACGTTGATCGAGGCTTTCCTGGAGGGCGCGACTCCAGAAGAGATCTACCAGGATTACCCATCCGTAGGATTGGCAGACGTATACGCCGTGATCGCGTTCTATCTCGGTAACCGCGATGAGATCGACGCTTATCTCGATACCGTGCGCGGGCACGAAGCCCACGTTATTGAAGAGATCAAGCTTCGTTCGCCGCTGCCCGAAATCCGGCGCCGGCTTCTGGCGCGGAAGACTCAACCGGTGTGATTTCGTTCCTGGCCGATGAAAATCTCAAGCGTAAAATCGTCACCGGCTTGTTGCGCCGGAACCCGTCCGTAGATGTAGTTCGCGCACAGGATGCCGGATTGACGGGAGTCGAAGATCGGATTTTGCTGGAGTGGGCTGCACGGCATGATCGTGTTCTCCTGACTCACGACGTCCAGACATTGGTCGGTTTCGCCTGGGAGTTCGTCCGTCTCGGCAAGCCGATGGCGGGAGTGATCGTGTTGGGCACGCGTGGTGGCTTACCTGCCCTTGTAAACTTGTTTCCCGACGCGCCTACACGCCCCACAAATCGCCGTCGCCCGCCCCCGCCATCACCCGCTCCGGTTCCGCAGCCTCCGCAGGCGCGAGATCGTAGGCCGGCAGCAGCCAGTGGCGATAGTTTGCCAAATGGCCGCGGGTGGCCTCCAGGTACAGGAAGCGAAGCTCGGCGGCCACCGGACCGATCGCGCCGGAGCCTACCGCGCGATGGTCCACCTGCGTGACCGGCGCCAGTTCCACAGCCGTGCCGGTGAAGAAGATCTCGTCCGCCAGATAGAGTTCGCTGCGGTCCACCGGCCGCTCCACCACTTCCATATGCAGTTCGTTGTGCGCCAGTTCCATCACGCAATTCCGCGTGATGCCCTCCAGGATGTTCTCGCTCCCCGGAGGCGTCACCAGCTTGCCGCCCCGCACCAGAAAAATGTTGCAGGTGGCGCCCTCGGCCACGTGCCCCGCTTCGGTCAGAAAGATCGCTTCGTCGAAGCCGTTGCGCCGCGCTTCGTCGCCTGCCAGCGCGCTATTTACATACGATCCGCAAATCTTGGCGCGGCCTGGAATAGCGTTGTCTTCGATGCGCCGCCAGGAGACCACCCCTGCGTGCAGCCCGCGACGGCTGTCCAGATAATCGCCAAACGGAACCACGATCACGGAGAACGCGTCGCGGTCGTCGGGATTCACGCCGATGCGCTCAGCCGACTTATAGGCCAGCGGCCGCACATACACGTGCGAGTGGAAGCGGTTGCGGCGGATCAACTCCACCGCGATGGCGCATAACTCGGAGGCGTCCGGCGCAATGCCGATGCGCAAGATGCCGGAATTCGCCTTCCAGCGGCGGAAGTGCTCCATGGGACGCACCAGGAAGAGCTGCTCCTGGCGCTCGTCCCAATAGCCGCGAATGCCGTCGAACACGCCCGTGCCGTAGTGCAGCGCGTGCGTCAGGATGCTGACCTTCGCATCGCGCAGCGGCACATATTGATTGTCGAAGTAGACAACGACGTCGGAATGATCTTCAGTTTTCATGGTGGATTTCCTTCCTGGCTTCCTCGCGCCCGCGCGCCATGGCGGCCAGGTCGATTTCGATCCAGCGCGGACTTTTCACCAGCTTGTGCAACGCCGCGGTAACCTGCTCTTCGGAGAGCATGCCGGTGGCTTCCAGCAGCGCGCCCAGCATCACGATGTTGGCGGCCTTGGCCGCGCCCAATTCGTCGCCCAAGCGCGTAAACGGCAGCGCAATGGTGCGGACGTCGGCCCGCGCGCAGTCGTCCGGCATCGCGGTCCCGTTATAGATCACCCAGCCGCCCGGCTGCACCGTGCCGATAAACTTGCGCAGCGAAGGCTCATTGAGCGCCAGCAGCACATTGGGCACCGACACCAGCGGCGAATCGATGGGCTTGGTGGAGAGCCGCACATGACAGTTGGAAGTGCCCGAGCGCATCTCCGGTCCGTAAGAGGGCAGCCAGGAGACCTCCAGGCCGGCGGTCAATCCAGCCTCGGCCAACACTTCGCCGAGCAGCAGAACACCCTGTCCTCCAAACCCGGCAATCTTAAGCCGAGCATCGGTGCTTTGGAGGGCGGGGTTTACCCCGCGCGGGACTTCAGTCCCGCCGTCAGCCAAACCCAGAATCCCAGCTATCTCCTCCAAAGCCGGCGCCGCCGCGGGCGCAGGGCGCATCGGAGCATCCTTGGTCCGATCTCTAAACACCCCCAGCGGGAACGTCTTGGGCATCTCTTCCAACACCCGGCGCTGCGCGTCGAGCGGGTCCAGCTTCCAGATCGTCGGGCATGGCGAGAGCACTTCGACCAATGAAAAGCCGATCCCCCGCACCTGGTTCTCAATGGCGCGGCGCAATGCGCGCCCCGTATTCATCACCTGTTTGTTATTGCCCAGCGCCACGCGCTCGACGTAGACCGGCGCCTCCAGCGATGCCAGCAATTCGCTCACATGCATCGGGAAGCCTTCGTTCCACTGGTTGCGGCCGAACGGCGACGTGGTGCTCTTTACGCCCAACGGCGTGGTGGGCGCCATCTGTCCGCCGGTCATGCCATAAATCGCGTTGTTGACGAAAATTACCGTGATGGGCTCGCCGCGATTGGCCGCGTGCACGATCTCCGCGCAGCCGATGGCGGCCAGGTCGCCATCGCCCTGATAGTCGAGCACGATGCTCTCCGGACAACTGCGCTTGACCGCCGTCGCCACCGCCGGCGCGCGCCCGTGCGCCACTTGAATGTTGCCGACATCGAAATAGTAGTAGGCGAAAACCGAGCAGCCCACCGGGCTGATCAGGATGGTGCGGTCCTGGATGCCCAGTTCGTCGATGGCGCGCGCGATCAGCTTGTGCACCACGCCGTGCCCGCAGCCGGGGCAATAGTGGGTCTGGTGCTGCAGCTCCGCTTTGCGCTCGTAGATTGGGTAAAACGATTTGGCCTTCTCGTGTGTTACCGCATAGCTAGGCATAGACCTGAACCTCCTCGGTTCCGTGGCTGGTGACTAGTGGCTGGTGGCTGGTGGGCAAGCCAAGCTCCGCCAGCACTTCTTCGGCGCTGGGCACATTGCCACCGACCCGGCCATAGAACTCGACCGGACAACGGCCATCGACTGCCAGGCGCACATCGTCCACCATTTGCCCGGTGCTAAGTTCCACTACCAAGAACTTGCGGGCCGTGCGGCTCAACTCGCGCAGACGCTCGACGGGGAACGGATAGAGCGAGATGGGCCGCAGCAGTCCCAGCGCCAGGCCTCGTGCGCGGCCCTGTTCCACCACCTGCTTCAACACGCGCGAAACAATCCCGTAACCCACCAGCACGATCTCCGCATCGCCGGTACGCCAGTCCTCGAACTGTACGGCTTCCCGCTCGGCGCGCTTGTACTTGGCTTCCAGCTTGAGTACGTGCGCTTCCAGTTTGTCCGGCTCCAGGTAAATGGAAGTGATCAAATTGCGGCGGCTCTCCGCGGTGCCGAACACAGCCCAATCGGGCCGCGCGGGCGGCGCCATGGCTTCCGGAAACTCCACCGGTTCCATCATCTGCCCGATGTAACCATCCGCCAGCACAAACACGGGATTGCGGTAGCGATCGGCCAGGTCGAAGGCCTCGATGGTCAGGTCCGCCATCTCCTGCGCGGAATTGGGCGCCAGCACGAGCGTGCGGTAACAGCCGTGCCCGCCGCCCTTCACCACCTGGTGGTAATCGCCCTGCTCCGGCGCGATGTTACCCAGCCCCGGCCCGCCTCGCATGATGTCCGCGATCACGCAGGGCAACTCGGAACCGGCGAGGTAGCTGATGCCTTCCTGCATGAGGCTGATGCCCGGACCGCTGGATGCCGACATGGCGCGCACGCCTGTCGACGCGGCCCCGTACAGCATGTTGACGGCGGCCACTTCGCTTTCGGCCTGCAGGAACACGCCGCCGGCCTGCGGCATGTAGAGCGCGGCGGCTTCTGCAATCTCGCTCGCCGGCGTAATCGGATATCCATAAAAGGCGCGGCACCCCGCCAGGATGGCGCCCTTTACGATGGCTTCGTTGCCCTTGGTGATTTGTTTCGTCATCGCCCCGTCCTCCTTACGCCGCCAACCGCAGCACCATGATGGCGCCCGGCTCCGGACACACAAAGAAGCAGATGCCGCATCCGGTGCAGCCCACGCCCGCGTAGTTCGCCGGGTGATAGCCGTAGCGGTTCAACTGGTCCGCCAGCAGCAGAACCTTGGGCGGGCATGCTTCCACGCACAGCCCGCAACCCTTGCACTCTTCCGAATTCAGCTCGACCATGCCGCGGTCGGGCTTGCCGGTATTTGTCATGCGACCTCCAGGAGGGAACCGCTTCCTAACGGTCGCGGCTCGGTAGGGATCTCGCGCGCTGCGACATAATGCACGCGCGCGGCGTAATCGTATAGCTCGTCGCGAAACTTGGGATCGGCGATCGCGATCAGCGCCTCGGCCCGCTGCCGCAGCGTCTTGCCCCACAAGTACGCGACGCCATGCTCGGTAACCACATAGTGCACATCCCCGCGCCCAGTGACCACGCCCGAGCCCGGATCGAGCACCGGCACGATGCGCGACAGCCGCCCATTCTTGGCGGTGGAGGGCAGCGCGATGATGGGCTTGCCGCCCTTGGAGCGCGCCGCACCGCGCACGAAATCCAGTTGCCCGCCGAATCCGCTGTAGGGCGTCGTCCCCATGGAATCGGCGCAGACCTGGCCGGTGAGATCCACCTGAATCGCCGAGTTGATGGCCACCATCCGGTCGTTCTGCGCGATCACGAACGGATCGTTGGTGTACTGCGTGGGATGGAATTCGAAGACCGGGTTGTTGTGGATGAAGTCGAAGATCCGTTTCGTTCCCAGCACAAAGCCCGCGACGATCTTGCCCCGGTGCAGCGTCTTGCGGTCGCCGGTGATGACGCCGGCTTCGATCAGCGGCACCACGCCATCCGGGCACATCTCGCTGTGAATGCCGAGGTCCTTGCGGTCGAAAAGCGATTCCAGCACGGCATTGGGAATGCCGCCGATGCCGAGCTGCAAGGTGGCGGCATCGGGGATTAGCGGAGCCACATTCGCGGCGATGCGGTGCTGCACGTCGCTGGGCGGCACGGGCGGCAATTCCAGCAGCGGGCGCGAGGTCTCCACGATAGCCGAGACTTTGTTGACGTGCAGGAACGAATCGCCCAGCGTGCGCGGCATCTGGTCGTTGACTTCCGCGATGACGTGGCGGGCGCACTGCGCCGCGCTCAGCGTGCAGTCGATGCTGGTGCCCAGACTGAGGTAGCCGTACTCGTCGGGCGGCGAGGTTTGGATGAATGCCACGTCCAGCGGCATCTGTCCGGACCAAAACAGCTTCTCGATTTCGCTGAGGTAGATGGGCGTGTAATCGGCGCGTCCGGCGGCCACCGCCGCCCGCACATTGTGCCCCAGAAAAAGACCGTTGTGGCGGAAGTGCCCTTCGTACTCCGGCAGGGTGTAGTCGGCGCTGCCCAGGGTCAGCATGTGCACGATCTCGACATCGCGCAACTCCGGCGCGCGGCCCAGCAATGCCTCGATCAGGGGTACCGGAGTGGCGTTGCCTTCGTGTACCCAGATGCGGTCGCCCGACCGGACGGCTTCCACGGCGCGCGCGGCGCTGACGACCTTCTGGCGGAACTGGCCGGCCGGTTTCACCTTAGCCCCCACCTCCAAGTGGGTCTACCTGATTATATTCCAGATTAAAAGGTATGTAAATACTAATTTGGCATTGATCTGCGCCTACCGCAAGACTGGAAACGTGCAGGCGGCTTGGGAGGCCAATGCTTGGAATTCGTGGGGTAGACCCCCCGGTCTGCGCGGGTCCCCCTGGACCCGCCTCTTTTGTTCGAAGAATCAAGGCTTTTGACGACCGCGAGAGGCCGACGAGAGCGTCGGCCGCGGTCCTGGGGGACCGCCCCACAAACCGCGTTTACTCGTACCGTAAAGCTTCTATCGGGTCCACGCGCGCCGCCCGCCGTGCCGGCACATACGCCGCAACCAGCGTGATGGCAATCATGGCCGCCGCCCCGAAGGCGATCGGGAATGCGCTTAAGCTGCCGGCAAGCCGCTCGCCCCAGTATGCGACCGCCACTCCCATCGCCAGGCCCCCGCAGCACATCCCCAGCGCCTCACCCAGCACCATCCGGGATACGGCCCCCGGCGTCGCGCCCAGGGCCATACGGATGCCGATCTCGTTGGTGCGGCGCGCCACCGTGTACGCCAGCAGTCCGTAAATGCCGATGGCCGCCAGCAGCGAACCCAGCGCCCCGAACAGCCCGGACAGCGTCGCGATCAGCCGCTCCGGAACGATGGATGCATCCACCTGACCGGCCAGCGTGGTCATCCGGACCACCGGCACGGTCTTCAGCAATTCGCGCACCACCCGGCGCACCGCCGGACCCACAGTCTCCGGATCGACGCTGGTGCGGACCGCAAAGCTCTGCGCCGGCTGCGGGAATTGGAACGTGTTGAGATAGATGGTGCGCCGCGCGGCCTCGCGAATCTCCTGATACTTTGCGTCGCCCGCCACTCCCACGATTTCGTAAGGCTGGCTCTCACCATCGAACGTAAAATATCTTCCAATGGGGTTGCCGCCGGCGAAATAGTAGCTCGCCATCGCCTGGTTTACGATAGCCACGCGCGGCCGGCCCCGGTCCGCGAAGGTGAAGTCGCGGCCGGCCAGCAACGGTGTCCCGAACGTCTCGAAGTACTTTGGCGCAATCCAGGCTACCGAAATGTAGCGGCGATCCTCGGGCCTTTCGGGGTGGCCTTCCACGGTTGCGAACCGGCTGGCGCCCGCGCCCGACAGCGGCGTCGGTGCGCTGATGGTGGCCGAGCGCACGCCCGGAATCGTTTCCAGGCGCGCCAGCAATTCCTGGTAGGCACCGGACAATTGTTCGCCGCTATACCCGCTGCGCGCCGGATCGAGGGTCAGCAGCAGAACATGATCGCGGCGGAAGCCCAGATCGATGTGTTCGAGATTCGACAGGTGGCCGATAAACAGCCCGGCAGCGCTCAACATCCCCACCGACAGAGCTACCTGCGCCACTACCAGGCTCTTTCCAAAAAACCGGCCGAGCCGCGTCTCGCTCGCCCTGCCGGCCTCCCGCAGCGAAGACGCCAGGCCGGAGGCGAAGGCGCTCCAGGCGGGAGCCAGTCCGAACAGCAGCCCGGTCATCAACGCGACCCCGCCGGTGAAGAGCAGCACGTGCGCATCCGGGCGCACCTGAATCTCGATGCGCGGCCCTATCGGCGGCCGTCCGGACATCATGATCCGCACCAGCGCGCCGACGCCCGAATACGCGAGGAAGATACCCAGCACGCCACCCATCCCGGAAAGCAGCAGAGATTCGGTCAATACCTGACGCATCAGGCGAAAACGGCCGGTGCCCAGTGCCACGCGGACCGCCATTTCGTGCCGGCGGGCCGCCCCCCGCGCGAGCAGCATATTCGCCAGGTTGGTACACGCGATCAGCAATAGCAGGCCCACCACGGCCATCAGCGCCGCGAGCGGCTTCGCGAATTGATCGCGCAGGCCGGTGGCGAGGCCGGCGCCCGCGGGCTCGACCGTGAACTTCAACTGGCGCTGCAAGGGGTCGTTGCTGGCCCTGGTTCTTTCTTCGAGAGTCCACCGGAACAGCACCGCCATCTCCGCGCGCGCCTGCGCGATCGAAACACCAGGCTTCAATCGCCCGATCAACTGCAAGGGACCAGGGCGTTGCGTCGTCGAGTCAATCGCCAGCGGCACCCAGATATCCGGCCGCACTCCTACCTGTACTCCCAGGAACTCGCGCGGAGTCACTCCGACAACCGTCACCGGCACATCTTCCACCACCATTCGCCTGCCCACAATGGCCGCATCCAGATTGAACTTGTTCTTCCAGTAGGACCAGCTCACCACGGCCGCGGCGGAGTCCCCAGGGCCAATTAGCCTACCCATCGCGGGCCTAACGCCCAGCAGTTGGAAAAAGTTCCCGACCGCAAATTCTCCATCCACGGTCTCCGGTTCGAGGCCCTCGCCGCGCACATGGAAACGAGAGGGGCGCAAGCCGGTAAGTCCGGAAAAGACGTGATTGTGGTCCCGAAAGTATTCGTAACTTTGCCAGGAGAAAACGTTCAGCGGCGGATCGCCCGGATATTGATTCAGGAGTTCCACAAGCTGCTCCGGTTCCGGAACCGGCAGACTGCGCAGCATCAGGGTGTGAATAAGGCTGAAGATGGCGGTATTGGCGCCGATCCCCATCGCCAGCGACAGCACCGCCACGGCCGTGAATCCGGGACAGCGCCCGATCCCGCGCAGCGCATAGCGCACATCCTGCCAGAGCCCCCTGCTCATACCTCGCCCCCGCTTTCAACCGGCATTTGGGGGCAGGCGCCGGCGAGAATCCTTGCCACCCAATCGGCATGGGGAAGACCGCACCCGGAAAGCGCCTTAAGCTCCCTGTCCACGTTATACTCCACACGCCGGATCGCCGGGGTGGACCCATCCAGCACCAGGTACGCGGCGCGGCGATCGCCATCATAGGAAAGACCAACGCTGCCCGTGTTGGCGACGATCATTCCTGCAACGCTGCGAATGAATGGGCGATGGATATGCGCATAGATGGCAATCGGCTGGCCGAGCGGCGAGTAAACGGACTCCAGCTCGGCATCGCTCGCTTCCGGTGCGGGTGCGCGCCAGCGGCTCTCGGGACTGGCGTGTACCAGTGCCATCGGACCGTGAATCTGGACGCGCGGCAGGCCGCGCAGCCAGGCGAGCCGCTCTTCGCCCAGCGTCGCACGAGTCGCCGCCGCCATCTCCTCGATCACGGTGAAGAGGGGTTGCAGCTTGGGCGATTGCTTCGCAAACTCCCGCAGGGACTCGGGGCGAAAAAGCATTTCATCGGTGTTGCCAACCACGCCTTGCCAGCCGAGGTCGCGAATGCGATCCACAATGTCCACGGGACTTGCGCCGGCGTCGGCCAGATCGCCGCCGTGAAGGATCAAATCGGGAGAGGTTTGCCGCAGATCCGCCAGGACCGCCTCAAACGCGGTGCGGTTGCCGTGGATGTCGGATACGATGGCGATGCGCATTAGTGCCGCCGGAGGCACCTCCGCGTTTTTCTCCGGCTTCGCGTAAACAGGGATAATGGCTCAGTCCCATCCCCGCTGCATGTCCGCCTCGCCCGTGCTCACTTATCGCGCACGGGCTGCCCGCACAAAATCGCGAACCCTATTCTTCGTGAAATCGGAGGCAGAGAATCCACCAAGAATTAATTGGAGGAGTACGTGTGTAGCCTCCGCATGCATCCTGGCTCTTCCGCCCTGAAGATGCGCTTGCAGTTTCTCAACGCTCATAATCTCTGCTTGCCCATAACTGATGCAGGTGTCCCACTTCAGAAATGGATGCTCTCCTGCCTGGAGTATAACAGTCTGATCCTTTGCTCCCCTTAGCGACGTGAAGCTGGCTACAGCGAACAGTTTCTCATTATTGGGTTCTGTGGCGATTATCCACAGATGCTCACGCTGATTCTCATCATTCAACGGGAAAAGGAAGGTTTGGCCAGCGTGAAAGGTCACGGCCTACATCACGAGGCTAAATGCGGCCCTCTGCTGGTCAACCAAAGATTCGATGTGGGCGGCTTCGTCCTCGGATAGATTGAGAGCGGCAATGATCTCGGAAATATCGATAGGGGAGGAGCTTTCGCCAGGATCGTCCCATTCCGGGAAATCTCTGTGGCATTCATCAGCCAAAACAAACGGGGCCTTGTGGCCGTGAGCCGCAAAGATCTCTTTGATTAGCTCTTCCTCGATACACGATAATTCCGAAGTGCCGGGGTCCACTCGAAGCGCTACGACAAAGGGGTCCGCGGTTCGCTGAATGTGCACCGACCAGAACGTCGGATGAGCGTTTGGGTTCAGGCTGGCCTTTATCCGGTCATAGATATTGCTGGTGACAGGTCCGAGCTTCATCGAAACATACTTGTCAGTGGTGACCGAAAGTCCGCATCTCCGGAAAGCCTCCCTGTCGGTCCGATACAGCAGTTTGATTAAGGCCATGTAGTTCAGGGAGCCGCCAGCCAGCTTCATAAACAGCCCGGCCGCCTGGGTCGCCTTTACTTCGTCAAAGGCCAAATTCATCGCTAACCCCATTATGGCACAGCAACCTGCTCTATATGCCCAAAAGAGAAATCGGCGGATTCGCCGATTCAGACTAGGGTATCGCACCGCACCGGCTCCGTTATGTGGTGCGGGCGAGGTCGCCGGTTACAATTTGTCCGAGCTGTTGCTCGCGCCGTCGGGCCGGAAGTGCCCGAGGCGTTCGAGCCTCCAGAAACCCCTGCATAGCCTAGCGCCATTCCGCCGCGATTACCCCGTGCCCCCGCGAGGCTCTACCCGCTCCGCCAACCACCTAAGGAATTAATAATCAGATAGTTGCGTCGGTAAGCACCCCACGACGATTCCCCGGTAATGTCCGAGGGTGCGGAGAGCACCGATTCCCCGAGTTCGGTGTTGACACCCGCCTCGAAATTGTGTAATTATACATTGTAGTGAATAAACATTCACAGCGAGGTGCCGCCGTGGCCGCTTTCCCCATCTCCCAACAACAAACCACCCGAATCTCGGCCCCCGACCTCCGCCGCGACCTCGACCTCACCGACGACGAACTGGCCGGCCTGCTCGACATCGCCCTCGATATGAAGCAGTCGCCCCGCGACTATGCCCACGCGCTGGACGGCAAGTCCATCGGCCTGCTCTTCGAAAAGGCTTCGCTGCGCACCCGCCTCACCTTCGAGTTGGCCATCAAGCAGCTTGGCGGCGACTCGGTGTTCAGCGAAGGCCCAATCGGTGCGCGCGAGCCGCTCAAAGATGTCGCCCGCAATCTGGATCGCTGGGTACACGCCATTGTGGCCCGCACCTTTTCCCAGGATACCATCGAGGAACTGGCGCGCTGGTCGGCGGTGCCGGTCATCAACGCGCTAAGCGACTTGTACCATCCATGCCAGGTGCTCGCGGACGTTCTTACGCTGAAGGAGCGCTTCGGCGATTTCGCCGGTCTGAAGCTGGCCTTCTCGGGCGACGGCAACAACGTGGCGCACTCGCTCATGCTGACGTGCGCGCGGCTGGGCATCGATTTCGCCATCGCCACGCCGCACGGCTACGAACCGAACCCGGAAATCGTGGCGCAGGCCGATGGCTTGGCCGCGGTCTCGGGCTCCACGCTGCTACTCACCGACAACCCGGCCGAAGCCGTGGATGGCGCGCACGCCGTCTATACCGATGTCTGGACCAGCATGGGGCAGGAGAAGGAATCCGCCAGGCGCCGCAAAGCCTTCGCCGGCTACCAGGTTAACGACGAATTGTTTGCCCTGGCGCGCCCCGACGCCGTCTTCATGCACTGCCTGCCCGCGCATCGCGAAGAGGAAGTCACCGATTCCGTCATCGAGCACAGCCGCTCGGTGGTTTTCGATCAAGCCGAAAACCGCCTGCACGCGCAGAAGGCGCTGTTGCTCATGATGATGGCATAATCGCCTTATATGAACAAACCGAAGAAGGTCGCCCTGGCTTACTCGGGCGGCTTGGATACCTCTGTCATCATCCCCTGGCTCAAGGAAAACTACGGCTGCGACGTGGTCGCGGTCTGCGGCGATATCGGCCAGGGCGCCGATGAGCTCAACGGCCTGGAAGCGAAAGCCCTGCGCACGGGCGCCTCGGAAGTCTACATCGAGGACATGCGCGAGGAGTTCGTTACCCAGTATCTATGGAAGCTGGTGCGCTCCGGCGGCGTCTACGAGCACAAGTATCTGTTGGGCACTTCCGTGGCGCGGCCGCTGCTGGCCAAGAAGCAGGTGGAGGTGGCGCTGCGCACCGGTTGCGATGGCCTGGCGCACGGCTGCACGGGCAAAGGCAACGACCAGGTGCGCTTCGAGCTGACCTACAAGGCGCTGGCGCCGCATCTTGCGGTGATCGCCCCGTGGCGGGAGTGGTCCATCGTCTCCCGCGAGGACGCCATCGCCTACGCGCAGGCGCACAACGTGCCCATCGCGCAATCCACCACCAAGATCTACAGTCGCGACCGCAACATCTGGCACATCTCCCACGAAGGCGGCGCGCTGGAAGACCCGGCCAATGCGGCGCCGGACGATATCTGGATGCTGACGCGCAGTCCGCGGGAAGCGCCCGATACGGCGGCCGAAGTGACCATCGGCTTCGAAGCGGGCGCTCCGGTTTCCGTCAACGGCCAGCGGCTGAGCGGTGTCGCGCTGCTTGAGACGCTCAACCGCATCGGCAGCGAGCATGGCATCGGGCGCATCGATTTGGTGGAGAACCGCTTCGTCGGCATGAAATCGCGCGGCTGCTACGAGACGCCCGGCGGCACGCTGATCTATGCCGCGCACCGCGAGTTGGAAGCGCTTACGCTCGACCGCCAGACGCTCCACTACAAGCAGAGGCTGGCGCTCGATTATGCCGAGATGGTTTACAACGGGCTGTGGTTTACGCCGTTGCGCGAGGCGCTGGACGCGTTCTTCACGGCAGTCGGCGCGTCGACCACCGGCGAAGTCACGCTGCGGCTGTACAAGGGGAACCTGGAGCCGGTGAGCCGCAAGTCGCCTTATTCCTTATACTCGCTGGATATCGCGAGCTTCACCATGGGCGCTTCCTACGACCAGAAGGACGCTTTGGGCTTCATCAACCTGATCGGGCTGCCCATCAAGGTGCGCGCCGGCCTGGCCGCTGCGAAATCAGCATGAAACACCTGTGGTCGTCGCTGGAGGGCGGGCAATCCTGCCCGCAGCCACCTTTCAGGCGGCCAGAGCCGGCTAAAAGCCGGCTGCGGCCAAGATTGGCCGCCCCACACAGGGTTTTCGTCATCGAAAACGACCCGCTCTTCCCTCGCGAGCAGGCATCCGCATGAAGCTCTGGGGCGGCAGGTTCGAAACAGGCCCGTCGGAAATCTTCGAGCGCTTCTCCGGATCGCTGGCGTTCGACCGCCGTCTGATGGGCGCCGATATCCGCGGCTCGCAAGCCTTCGCGCGCGCCCTGGAGCAAGCCGGCATCCTCACCGCCGGCGAGCGGGCTCTGATCATCGAAGCCCTCGACCAGATTCAAGAAGAGGCCGCTGAGCCGGAATTCTTCGCAAACGCCACCGACGAAGACGTCCACACGCTGGTGATCCGCAAGCTGAAAGAGCGCGCCGGCGCGGTGGCGGACAAGATCCATACCGGCCGCAGCCGCAATGAACAGGTCTCGCTCGACCTCCGCCTGTGGCTGCGCGCCGAGTGCGATCGCGTGCGCGCGCTGCTGGCGGGCGCGATGCAGGCGCTGCTGGATCTGGCGGCGCGCTATCCGGACGCGGTCATTCCCGGCTACACCCACACGCGCCGCGCACAGGCGGTGCTCTGGCCGCACTACCTGCTGGCTTATTTCGAAATGTTCGCGCGCGACGCCGAGCGCTTCGCCGAGGCCCGCCGGCGCGTGAACGCCATGCCGCTGGGCTCCGGCGCGCTGGCCGGCAGCGGTTTCCCCTTCGATCGCCGGGCCATGGCCCGCGACCTGGGCTTCGATACGCTCACCGCCAATAGCATGGACGTATCGGCAGATCGCGACTTCGCGCTGGATTTCCTCTACGCGGCATCCACTACCATGCTGCACTTGAGCCGCCTGGCAGAAGATTGGATTCTGTACTCCAGCGAGGAATTCGGCTGGCTGGAGTTGGGCGACGAAGTCACCAGCGGGTCCAGCCTGATGCCGCAGAAGAAGAACCCGGATTCGCTCGAGCTCATCCGAGGCAAGAGCGGCCGCGTGCTGGGCTGCCTGCATTCCCTGATGGTGACCATGAAGGGGCTGCCGCTGACCTACAATCGGGACATGCAGGAAGACAAGGAGCCGCTGTTCGACGCGGCCCATCAGATGGCGGGCTCGCTGGAGATGGCGCGCGCGGTGGTGGCGTCGGCGCGCCTGAATCCCGCGCGCCCGCTGGCTGCCGCCCAGGAGAGCTGGGTGATCGCCACGGACCTGGCCGAAGCCCTGGCGCGCGCCGGCACACCGTTCCACCAGGCGCATCAACTGGTGGGCCGGTTGGTGCTCGAAAGCGTGCGCAGCGGCAAAAAGCCGGCCGATTGGACCGCCGCCGAACTGCAGCGATTCGCGCCCGAGTTCACGCCGGACATGGCGCGTTTGCTGGACCCGCGCGAAGGCATGCGCTCCCGCGAAATCCTGGGCGGAACCGGCCCGCAAGCCGTGGCGCGGGCGCTGGAGGAGGCGCGCGGCCGCCTGGCGCGCATGTCCGTATGAGCAAAGCTTACCGCCACGGCCAGATCCTCAAGCTCATCCGCGCCAAGCGTCTGCACACGCAGGAAGACCTGGCGCGGGAGTTGCAGCATTCCGGCATCGCCGCCACCCAGGTGACGCTTTCGCGCGACATCCGCGAATTGCGGCTGGTCAAAACCACGGAAGGCTATAGCGAAATGCTGCCGGAAGAGACCGGCCCGTCCTTTGTAACCCTGGCGGCCGAGTTCCTGCACGACGTGCGTCTTGCCCAAAACCTGGTGGTGCTCAAGACTTCGCCGGGCCATGCCAACTCCGTGGCCGTGGCGCTGGACTCTGAAGACTGGCCCGAAGTCGTCGGCACCCTGGCTGGAGACGACACCATCCTGGTGATCGCGCCCGACAACGCCACGGCCGAGAAAGTGCGCCAGCGCTGCCTGGCGCCGATCGAGAAGACGTAGCGCTAGCGCGGCGTGGCGCAGACGATCGTTGTTGGTCGTCTGCGCACCGCTCTCGAACTCGGCAGGCCACGAAAAACTATGGCCTGCCCCACAGCGAACTCAGTGTCGGATCGCCCTCTCAACGCCGGGATCGTTCGGGCGCGCGCTAGCCTGCGGCGCGGGGTATGCGAAGCCAAAAAGGTCGGCCATCACGTTCACGCTGCTGTCGCAAGCGTGGTTCAGGCATGGCAGACCTAGACCCGCCTCGATCGATTTCAGCAACGAGAAGTGGGTGTAGAAGGTCCCGCTCTCGACGCCATGGCTGCCGTAGTTCGTATCCACGATCAGGAGGACCTTATTGGTAGTCGGCGAGACGCTGTAGTCGTCTTCATCCCAAACGATCGCGATGGCGTTGCGGCCTTGGTTCCAGACCGGAGATTTCTTGATCGAAGTGACAATCCGCCTGACGGCGGCGTCACCCAACTGCATCAGGGCCGGGTTGAGGCCTGCCTGCGTGCCGTTGTCGGTCGGATCGTAGTTGCAGAACGGACCTGCGTTACCGCGCCCGTGCTGATCGTTGCACTGATTGGGCGCGATGAAAGAGTACACGGGAACGGAGCCGGACGCTAAGTCGGCGTAAAGGCCCCCCGCGCCATCGAAACCCACGACGTTGGTGAGGTCGCTGCCCGGCTGAACCGCTTCTTGCACGCTGCTGAAGTAGGCGAACGGGTTGTGCTTCGCCGCGTAGAGGGCAACTATGTCGCTGGATGTCAAGGGCGGCGTGAGAGCCGGCGCGATCGCACTGAAATTGGTGTTGTTGGTGTAGACGCCGTCGCTCGTGTCTACGGTATCGGCGCCCACGGCCGGCAGGCTTTCCTGATAGCTTTTCCATGCGCGTCCCGCTTCCGCGAGCTGATCGGCGATGGTCTTGCCAACTGTGTTGGCGGCCGCCGCGATGGACTGAACTCCGTCAATGTTGTTGACACCGGGAGGCCCGCTGGTCTCATTGGTAGTGTCGATCGCAACCATCGCGGCATCCGTCCCCGTGCCGGAGATCGGGCAAATATTCGGGGACGCGGGGGTGTCGGTGTTGGCGGTCCCGGAAGAGAGGTTGGTGGTGCAGTCGAAGTCGTGCCAATCCGGAGAATTGTCGCTCAGTATGCCGAAGTTCGAACCGCCCACCACCTCGAGATAATTGGTCAAACTCGGATGAGCGATGGCGAAGTAGTTGGTTGCCGTATTCGCAAGACTAACAAGGTCGTTGATGTATGGCAGGTTTGGGTTGTTCACCACCTGGCCGTAGCCGTGATTCTCCATCATGACCACCCATACGTGGTCCAGATTAGGGATACCTGTCGGAACAGGACCCTCCGCGGCGAGCGCGCATCCCCCCGCCACAACAGACAGAAAGCCCATAAACACAGTTCTCATTTTCATTTGGATTCACCTTTCCCTCAAAAATATTCGGACGAAGCCGCCAAGTGCTGGCGCTGATCCTCAGGGGAATATAGCAAGCGGAAGATGTCTTTTTCGTTACTAAGAGGTGAATCTTAGGTGAATTTATCGAGCCGCGCACGTAAGCAAGCGGACGTTCTGCGGATTTACCGAGCCGCGCGCGTAAGCAAGCGGACGTTCTGAGGCCTATTCGGCCTTCGAATAGTAGTACGTGTATTTGCTGTACAACTCCGACGCGCGCGCGCCATTGGCCACGATGCCCAGCACATTGTTCTCGCACAGCGACTGCATCGCGCGGGTGACATTGTCGAACGTGGTGGAGCCGATCTTGACCACCAGAATGGTGCCGTCGGCCAGCGTCGAAAGCAGGTTCGCATCTGCTGAAAACAGCAGCGGCGGCGTGTCGAAGATGGCCCACGTGAACACCTTGGGCACCTCTTCGAACAGTGTTCTGGCCTGCCGGGTATTGAGCAACTCGAGCGGGTTTTTGACGGGCGACCCGGCCGGCAGCACATACAGGTTCATGCCGGTTACTCTGCGCAGCGCGCCGGAAAGCGGCACTTGCCCCATCAGGTAATCCGTCAGCCCGGGGGCGCGGTCTATTTGGAAGAGATTGTGAATCAGCGGCCGGCGCAAGTCGAAGTCTCCGAGCAGCACGCGGTTTTCGGTCAAGTGCGACTCGGCCAGCGCCAGGTTCACGGCAGTGAAGGTCTTGCCCTCGGCGGGCGACGGGCTGCTGATTACGATGGTGTGAAGTGGTTGCAGCGTCTGCAGGTGATTCAGACGCGTGCGCAGAGTCCGGAATTCTTCCGCCGGGGTTTCGTGCGAACGCTGCAGATCGAGCAGGTGCGACTCGGGCGCGGGTTGGAAGGCAACTTCCGGCACATTCTCCAGAATGGCCGGATACATTCCGCCAATGGCGGAGTCCTCGACAGCGAGGTGCGCCGTCCCATTTTCCATCGCCGGCGGGGGAGTCTGCCGATCATGGAGACGGTCTAAGACCGGTTGCGGCGCGGCCGGGGCGTTTCCGTGTTCCAAATTCAGGACACCGGCCTGTTCGGCGCGGCGCATGGCATCGTGTACTCGGCTCATCTTGTTCCTTAACTCTTCCCGAAATAGTAGTAGTACATTGAGCTGCTCATGGCGATGGTGCCTACGATAATAGCCGTGGACCAGCCCAGCCAAAACAGGCGGCGCTTACGGCGCACCAGCAGCGCGTTCTCCAACAGCGGGATGCTGCTCAGCACCGGCAAGTTGGTGTATGCGCGGACGTCTTTCAGGTTCTTCAGGGAGGTGTCCTTCATCTCCTTGACGCCCGCCATGAACACGCCGAAAAACAGGCCCAGGCCGATGCCGGAGCCGGCAATCAGCAGACGGTTGGGCTCGGCGGCCTGCTCCGGCAGAGAAGCCGGGTCCAGGGTTTCCAGGTTCTCGCCGGCCTTGCGCTCTTCCAGGTTGCTGGAGGTTTCCGAGGTCTCCATCTTCTTGGCCTTATCGTCGTAGTCGGCCTTCGCGATGTTGTAGTCGCGCTGCAGCCCGGCGAATCTTTGCTCGTTGACTGGAATGGTTTCGATGCGCGCCCGGTAGACGCCGATCTCCGTCTGAATGTCCTTTAGCCGTTTGGCGCGATCTTCCATCGACATGTTGCGCGCCTGGATCTGGGCCTGCACATTAGCCATCTGTAACTTGAGGCTCTCCAGCGACTGGGCCACCTGCGGATTCACCACTTTGGTGGGCGCGACCTTGGCCGCGGCGCTGGACTCTTCCTTTTCCAGATCGTCCCGCTGCTTCTTGAGCACGCCCAGTTTGGCCTCCAGGCTGCGAACGTCCGGATGGTTCTCCCGGTAGGTCTGCCGCGCCCCCGATAGCTGCGTCTCCAAATCCAGGATCATGTTGTTCAATTGGATGATCCGCCCGTTCTTCACCGCCTCCCGGTTGGCCGTTTGCTCCAGGTTGGAGCCTACAAAAGTAGATTCCTGCTTCAGATTCTGCATCTGCGTCTCAAGCATCATCTTGTCCTGCGCGTCCCGATTGATGCTCTCATTGATGCTCTGCTGCTGCAGTTCCAGGACACTGACCGCCTGCTGGTTGGATTGCAACTGGTCGGGAAGGCGGCCGGCGTTCTCCATCTTGAACTTGGATATTTCCGCATCCAACTGGTCGATTTTGGCTTTGGCTTCCTTGAGCTGATCGTTCAAAAACAGCGTGGTGGTGTTGGATTGCGTGCGAAGCTGATTGTTGGTTTCTTCGGTGAATTTGGACACCAGTTCCCGCACCACGGCCTGCGCCTTGTACCGGTCGGCGTAACGGAAGCTGATCTCGAAAGCCGAGGCGAACTTCTGTTGCGACTGTGCGCCGCCGGAGTCCAAAAGAGTGATCTTAATGGCCTTGCGCATCTGCTCGATGACGTCTTCCATGGGCTTGTTCTGGCGGTCCTTGGGATACAAATTGAGGGAGGGCCGCTGAATCAGCTCCTGCAGTTGCGTACGGCTCTCGATCTGTTGCTGCATCGCCAGCAGCCGTTCCGCCATCTGCGTACTGATGTTGCTGGGCACCAGGCGCTCGGAAATCTGTTGCGGCGTGATGCGCATCACGGCCGTGGAAATGAAGGTGTCCGGCCACAGAAACGCCACCACCACGGCGATTACCAACCCGGCAAAGGTCGGTCCAACGATCCAGGAACGGTAGCGCCGCAGAATATCGATATAGTCCTCGATATCCGGCGGTCGGCGGGAAATATTGGCATATCCTTGCTGGGGTACCATAATGCGAAAACTCTCTTTCTTAGAATCGGCGGCTGGCCCGGATTTCTACACGGCGCATGTCAGGGCACGATGATCTGGTCGCTCGGCTTCACCAGGATGTTTTGCTCCATCTTCTTGCCCTTAGTGACCTCTTTGTAGTTGAATTTCAGCCGTTGGCTGCCGCGCAGGATGGTGATCTTCTTGGTGTTGGCGAATTCGCGAAAGCCGCCCGCGTTGACCAACGCTTCCAAGACCGTGGTATCGATTACCAGCGGGTAAGAACCGGGCCGGTTGACTTCGCCCTGGATGTAATACTTCTTGCTGTTGACCCTTTCCACGCCCACCGTCACTTCGGGATGCACCATGATCTTCTGCAGGCCTTCGGCGATGTTGGCGCTCAATTTCTCCGGAGTGAGGCCCGCGGCCTGGATCTCCCCGATGAGGGGAACGGAGACTTTGCCGTCCGGGCGCACCACAAACTGGCCCGAGTTATCCGGTTCGTGCCAGACCCGGATGGAAATGAGGTCCTCCGCGCCGATGATGTAGGCCTTGGGATCTACCGGGACGGCGGGAGGAGCGAGCTTGATATCCGCGGGAGTTTCCGGGGCGGCGTTTGCCGGCTCGGGTCTATCCGGGACAGCCTGGGTAGCGGGAGGTTGTTGCCCGGGAGCGGGCTGCTGGGCCGCCGGCATGCCACGGAAGGCCAGGGCCAGCAGCACAGACACACTTATCACGTGACGCATTCCTATCCATTTTACAGCAATCCGAACTGCCGTTGACAAGTTCTTATGGATTTGGAAGGATTTGGATGGGCCGGTTGTGCGGCGGCGCACAGCCGGACAATGCTACCATGCGGGAAATATACGTATGAACTACTTCCTGGCTAAGACCGATCCGGAGACATATTCCATCGAAAACCTGGCGCGCGACCGCCAGACGGTTTGGGACGGTGTGCGCAATCCGCAGGCGCTGCGCGCCATTCGGGAGATGCGTCCCGGGGACCGGGTGTTCATTTATCACAGTATGGGCGACGCCTGCATTGTGGGCTTGGCCAAGGTGGCGTCCGCGCCCCGGCCGGATCCCGCCAATGCCAAACTGACGGTTGTGGATTTCGAGTTTCTGACCAAATTGGATCCGCCCACCACGCTGCGCGAGATCAAGGAAAGCGGCCTTTTCGCCGATTGGGCATTGGTCCGCCAGAGCCGCCTGTCCACCATGAGCGCCCCCCCGGCCTTTGTGGAGTGGATGCGCAAGCGCTACGGTAAGTCGAAGATTTGAGAGTGGGGCGGGCGTCCACGCCTGCGGCAGGTCTCCAGACCCGCCCTTTTTTTCGCGCAACCGAATCAGCCGCATTCTGGTACGGACAGGCCGACGTGGACGTCGGCCGCGGGGCTAGAGTCCCGCCCAACGATTATTTAACGTGGCGGCGCAAACAGGCACTCGCGCAGCAGCGGGTACAGATCGCGCGCGAACCCCATGGCGACGGCGGTTGCGGCCGCGTCCCCACCCTCGCCTGGCCACGCCACCACGCGAACCAGTGCCGTGTCCGTGCGCCTGTCGCGCAAGGCGTCCGCCACCAGCCAAAGTTTTGCCGCCCACTCGCCCGCGATCGCCCGCCGCGGCGTCTGATACCAGTAAAGGACCACGGCGCGTTGCCTGCGGTTGGCGACGACATAGCGGTTGACGGCGATGGCGCCGGCCGCGGTGCCCAGCGTCACCTCGTCCACAACCTCAGGCTTCCAGCCGGAGGCCGGCAAGCAAACCTTAGGCGAGTGCGGCTGCCGAACCCCGCCGCGCTGCGTCTGGAACCATGCCACCAACAAACTGGCCAGAGACCCCGTGGACGTCCGCACCCAGGTCTGGCTCCACAAACGGTCGGCCCCCAGTTCCCTAGCCATGTCCGCGGCTACCGGGTCCTCGCGGAGCACCGTCCATCCGCCGGCCTCGACCGGAAAATGGGAGAGAGGCGGCGGCGCCGGCGGATGCTCGACGCCGGCCGCGCCCCGAATTAACAAAATTTGCGCGGCCAGGAAAATCGGCACCAGCGCCCCGCGCCACTCAGCCTTGGAAGTGGGCATACACCTTGTTGAACAGCCGTTGCACCAGCATCAGCGTGGCCAGGCAAAGCACAAAGAGAAACCCGCCGGAGATCGCATGCGGGGCGCCCTCGGCCAGCCATGGCAGCCAACCGGCGGCCGCCACTCTTACCGCGTTCGCCAGGATCGCGATCGGCACGGCCGCCGCCAGAAGAGCCACTCGCATCCACGGTTTCCGGTCGGACAGATAGGCCAACACCACGGCCACGAAACCGAGCGAGAGCAGGTACCGCATGCCGTTGCAGGCTTCCAGCACCGAGACCCGGCGGCCCGCCACGTCGAGGATATTCCCCTCCCGGATTACCACGATCCCAGCCAGGGTCAAGATGCCCGCGGCGATCCGGCTGGCAAGCAGTTGCAGGGGCAGCGTCGCCTGGTTGTAGACGATCGCTAATTTCGGCAGCATAAAAAGCGTCAGCAGCAGGGGGAAAGCCCACGCACGCAGGAGCGCGACGCCGCCCAGGCAAAGCACCGCGCCCGAAACCGACACCAGAAACGCCACGGAGCCGGCGAATAGACCCGCGCCCAGCGCCGCTGCCAACTGCATCCCTGCGCCCGCCGCCAGCACCGCAAATCCCCACCGGTTCGGCTCCGCGGGGAGCCCACGCCAGCGTTCGCGCTCCCGCCACACGATCCACAAGGCCAGTATGGGCACAACCAAACCGTGCGACATGTCTTCGTCGCTCGACCACTGCTGGAACATCCCGCGCAGAGTCGCCGCGTAGCACACCGCCAGGGCCGCCGCGGTCGAAACAATAACGGCCTGTCGTGTTCTGGTCATGCCGCCAATGGTGGCACAGGCTCTAGCCTGCCATGGTGCAAAGGCTCTGGCCTGCCGTGGTGGCACAGGCTTTAGCCTGTGTCAGGTCTTCAGCTCCTTCGCAAGCGCCTCAGTAACCGTTCCCGGTTCAGGTAAACCGAGGTCAGCGCGAGAGCTATCAGGACCAGAATCAGCGATGGCGGAGCGGGCACGCCCGATACCTGCACCGGCGCGACAATCAACGGCCCGCAACTGCTCGTCGCCGAGGCGCTCGCCGCATCTACCACCTTGGCCGTGTAGCTAAAGGACCCGGCGGCAGTCGGCGTCCCCGTGATGGCGCCCGTGGACGGGTTGAGCGTCAAGCCCGAAGGCAAGCTGCCCGCGGAGATCGAGTAGGTGTACGGCGGCGTGCCGCCGGTTGCCACCAGGGATGACGAGTAGACTACGCCCACCTGCCCGCTGGGGTATGCGCAAGTCACCGACGGCCCGGCGCCGGGCGCGGCAGGCATCGCAACCGCGTTATCGGCTAACGTGGTCGCGCCAACCCGCGCTAGGGCCCTGCCGGTTAGCGCCGCTCCGGTGTTCGCCGTGATGGATGCCTGGGCCATGATCGTTCCGCTGAAGTTAGTGTAGGTCCCAAGAGTTGCCGAACTTCCCACCTGCCAAAAAACGTTGGAGGCCACCGCGCCGCCGATAAGCTTCACCATGCTATTGCCGGCCGCGGTCGTCAGGGTGCTCCCGATCTGGAAGATGAAGACAGCATTTGGATTGCCATTACCGTTGAGGGTCACCGTGCCTGTAATGCCCACCGAGGAAGCGTTACAGTAAACGCCCGGCAGGATGGTTGTCCCTCCGATGTCCCCAGGCAGAGGGGGACCGGGACATGCTCTTCCCGCAGCGTCAACATACGCCGCCGTCAAGTCGCTTTCGGCTTGGGCGGCCACAGCATCGGCTAGGTGTATCGACCCGCCACTCACGATTCCCGGCGGAAATCCCGTCAACGCGGAACCGGGGCTGATTCCAAGATTCCCATTCACCACGGTCGCACCGGTGCTGGTAACCGTAGAGCCGGCGAGAACTCCGAAACTGGCCGCGGATCCAAGGTTAACTGGTAATTGGGCTCTCATGCAGACTGAAAACGTCGCGTACAGGATTAACGCAGCAGACTTCCTCATGGCTTTTTCCTCTCTTAGCCCGAGACTTCCAAATTTTTAGATCTGATTCTTCTGAAATTCTACACCTATTTGCCTCGCCAAACAACAAGATCGCCGGCGAATCGGCGAAATGTCGACGCAAAAAAGAAATGTCCCCTGTAGCGAATTCCATCAGAGGATGCGAGAGTGGGGCAGGCCCCCAGCCTGCGCGGGGCCTCCAGGCCCCGCATTTTCGCGAGCCTGCAATGTCCCCTTTCGCGCCCGATCCACGCTTCTATGAATGAGGCGCGATAAGATCGCGTGACAAAACACTAGAGGTTTACAATTATGGCAAAGAACTCGAAAATCCCAAAAAACCGTCCAGCCCGCAGCGCTCCCGGTCCCGGCACCGCCGCCCCCAACCTGGCCGGCATCCGCGCAGCCAAGCAGGAGTGGTCCAAACGCTTGATCGGGCGGCCCTCCATGCCGGCCTCGCGCGCCCTGACGTCCGCCATCAGCCCCGATCCCGGCCTGAACCTGGTCGGAGTAGGAATCGGCGAAAAATTGGTGGACAGCCGGCGCACCGGCGTCATGGCCGTGAAGTTCCTGGTCCGCGCGAAGTATCACGAGAACCACATCGGCGCAAAGCACATGCTTCCCAAGTCGATCGACGGCGTTCCCGTGGACGTGGAAGAGGTTGGGCTTTTCCGCCGCTTCGACGGTCCCGCGCCCGATCCGCGCACTCGCATCCGGCCCGCCCAACCCGGCTGCTCTATCGGCTTCGCCGATCCGAACAACCAGTTCAAGATGGCCGGAACCTTCGGCGCCCTCGTGCAGGATGCCAACGGCGTCTATATCCTCAGCAACAATCACGTGCTGGCCGACGAAGGACAGTTGCTCCTGGGCGCGCCGATTTATCAGCCCGGATTGCTGGACGGGGGCAACACAGTCACCGATCAGGTCGCACAACTGGCCAATTTCGTGACCCTCCAAACGGGGTTAGCCAATCAAGTGGACTGCGCTGTGGCGTCGGTATTGGACCCGGCCGGCGTATCCAACGCAATCCTGCAAATCGGGCCGCCGCGGGGCGCTGGCGCCGCAGCGATCGACATGACTGTGCAGAAGTTCGGCCGCACCACCGGCTATACGGCTGGCCAGATCACCAGTATCGACACGGACGTCACCGTACAATATGAGACCGGCAATTTCACTTTCGGCGGGCAGATCGTTGTCGTGGGTCTGGACGGGCAAGCTTTTAGCGGCGCGGGCGACTCCGGATCGCTGATCGTCGAACGCAACACGAATCTGGCCGTCGGCCTTCTGTTTGCCGGCTCGTCCAGCCACACTCTCGCCAATCATATTACCGGCGTTCTCGCCGCGCTGAACGTCACGCTGGCTTAAGCGCTACAATAGTCGGAATCTTGGATGGCCACCGAAGACCAAGCGCGCGAGATTAAGAACCGGCACTCGCTCCGGCTCCTGCAGCAGCCTGGCGTCGCGGGAGTCGGAGTGGAGCGGGATGCGCAGGGAAACTACTGCATCTCGATCCACTTAGACTCGGACGATCCCGCCATGCAGGCCGGCTTGCCTCAGGAGCTGGAAGGCTGTCCGGTTCAGTTCATTCACAGCGGCCCGTTCCACAAGTTGTCCGATTAGCTCACAGCGGGCCGCGTCCACCGGACTTTCCAGCCTTGAACTGCCCCTTTTGAATCCGCTGCACCAGCTTTATTTCGTAGATGGTCACACCCCCTCGGTTCCCCGTCCTTGAAATCCTTCGCCAAACATTCCGTGTCCCCCTTTTCTCCGCGTCTGCGCTTTAACCATTGAGAGGTGGATTCAATGATGCAAATGCGAATAGGTATTTCCATTATGGTGCTGGCGGGGCTGGCGTCGGGGCAATGGCCGGAAACGGCGAACAAGCCGGACCCGGTGAGAGAGCGGGATGCGCCGCCCGCAAGCATTAGACAAGCCGTCGAGAAATGGCCGGAGTGCGACGAGTATATATCAAAATCGCCCTGCAGGGTAACCGTGAACATGAGCAACCTGCCGCAACCGGACAAAACGCGCGGCCCGTTTATGCCGCGCGCCCATTGGGACGTGCAGGTGAAGCCGTTTATTCACCTGAAAGCGGTGCCGCGAGGCGAGGCCGCGGTGCTCCTGGTGGAAGGCTCGCCGTTTATGAAGTGCATGGTCTCGGCAACCCCGGCCGCGCCCACGCGGGACCTGAGCGCGAGCATAGGGAGCTTGTTGACGGCAGTGGCCGGCATGGGGGCGATAGCCCCTGGCGTTGGAGGCGGGGAAAAGGCATTTGCGGAAATGGCGATCGGACCGGCCCCGCCGGCCGCGGCCCCGCCGGTCGCGACGGGTATTAGCGATCTCGACAAAATAGAAATGGCGATCGCCAGGATCTCGGCGGAAGAGACGGTCGCCGACCAAAAGTATGGGGATATTCGCACTCCCTATGAAGGCTTCAGGACCGCCTTCAAGAAGGACTGGAAGTATACTTTTCCCGACCCTGACGCAGCGCAAGCGGCTATCGACGACCTGAAAGCAAAAGTCGCAAACGTCAGAAACTCGCTGGACGCGTTTATCGAGCTTCCGATCAAAATCGCGAAGGACTTGGACGGTCTCGACAAGCTTGTCGCCGCCTTCGACCCAGGCATTCTCCCCCCTGAGCTAGCGGAAAAGTATCTTGGGGATCGAGCAACCATCGCTCTTTTGAATGCGCACATCGACACATTAAAGGACCATCTTTCAGACTTTGGCGACAATCGAAAGCTGGCGGTGCAAGTCGACGCCTTTCTCGCGGCCTTGGATGACAAATCCGCGTACACGGAGCAGGCGCTGCCGATGTCTTACTTCTCCGGCAAGACGGTAACGGAGACCGTCTCGTGCAAGGATGCCATGACCAAAGATCAGGCGACCGATAACATTGTATTCACCGCATACTACGAGTCATTGCCGCATTGGGATATCTCGGTCGGAGCGATTGGCTCGCTATTGGGGGGCCGGCAGGTCGGGGCGATCACCGCGCCGTACACGCCCGCCCAGGCGACTGCCTGCGCTGCGGCCGCCGCCGCAGCACCGAGCGGCAGTCCGGCGCCGGTCTGCGGACCTTCCACCCTCCTGGGGTATACCACCAAATCCGCTTACCAATTCATGCCTGGAATATTTGTCGAGGAACGCATCAAGAACTTTCGCTGCCCGTGGGCGGAGAACGGCGAGCCTTGGCACCCCGTAGGCTACCTCTGTTCCATTGGATTGGCGGGAGGAGTGGCAATTAACCCGAATAACGGGGGACCGGCGGCGGAATTCTTCGAAGGCGTCTCGTTCGGGATTCAGCGGTTCGCGTTCCTCATCGGGTTCCACAACGGGCGATATCAGCAGTTCGGCGGCGGTTACTATGCAGGCGAGGTCTTTCCCCCAGGCACCACCGTAACACCACCGACCACCTATGGGTGGGCCACGCATCCCGCTTTCGGCATCGCTTACCGGATACCGCCGCGTTAAGACGCCCAAAGGGAGCGCCGCGAGGCAGAACCACCGCAACGTGGCGCTCCTATCTCCGAACGCTTATCTCCTTATCCCCTCGTCGCCGTGTCTCCGCGTCTCCATAGCCCCTTCTCCCGATTTTCGGATTCCCGCCACTGCAATCAACGATAAGTCCAAGAAAAGTTTACTATTATGATGGTGGCGGCTGGCACCCAACGTGCTCAGTTGAACTTCCGGTCGTAGTGCGCCCCGGACCGCAACCCATGATGGCGGTTTGAATGTTTCAGGAACTCAAATTTCAGCTCTCAACCGCGATCCTGACCATCCTCACCATCGCCGCTGTGGCCTCCGCCATCATCAATTTCCAGCAACAACACAAGTTCCGCCTGGCCGACGACGGCGCGGTCTGGGTCGATCGCGGGGCCCGCGTGGAGGCCCTGCACATCGATCCCGACGGGCCCGCCGCCAAAGCCGGCCTCAAGAACGGCGATACGCTGCTCAAAATCAATGGCGCCGCCACCCAAAAGGCCATCGACGTTCCTCAAATCCTGGCCGCCGTGGGAGCGTGGAACAAGGCCGAATATACCGCCAGCCGGCAAAACGTAGAGTTCAAGGCCGCCGTCTACATCCGCGAAGAGCCGCTCGATCCCGCCGTCTCCTACCAGTACATGGTGGGCGCCGCGTATTTGCTCATCGGGCTATTCGTCTATTTCCGTCGCGGCAGCGCCCATAAGGCGCGCCATTTCTACGTTCTGTGCCTGGTTTCGTTCATCTTGTGCTCGTTCCATTACACCGGCAAGCTGAATGGGTTCGATAAAGTCATTTACTTTTGCAATGTGGCGGCGGGACTGCTCGCGCCCACTGTCTTTCTGCATTTCTGCCTGACTTTCCCGGAACCGCGCCGCTGGTTCCGTTCCAAAGTCAGGGTGGCCATGCTGTACCTGCCGCCCGCGTTGCTCTTCGCGCTCTGGCTGGCGGCGACTTCAGGCGCCCTGCGCATCGGCATCTCCCTGGTGGAACTGCGCTGGATGCTCGACCGCATCTGGCAGTCGCTGCTGGTGGTTCCCTACCTGCTAGGCGGCTTGGCGCTCAGCCTGGACTACCGCAAAGCCGAAGACCCCATCGTGCGCCAGCAGTTGAAATGGCTGCGCAACGGGACCTTCTGCGGAATCCTGCCCTTCGCCCTCCTGTACGTAGCGCCCTACGCGCTGGGGATGATACCCAACGAATACATGCGGCTGTCGGTCCTGTCGCTGGCGCTCATCCCGCTGACTCTGGCCTACGCCGTGGCACGCTACCGGCTGATGGATGTTGATATTCTCTTCCGGCGCGGCTATGCCTACACGCTGGCCACCGTGTGCGTGCTGGCGGCATTCTACGGCATTGTGTTCTCGCTCGGCAGCCTGGTGCAAAAGAACTTCAAGGATGTGGGCAACACCGGCCTGATCGCGGTGATGCTGGTGGCCGCCTTCCTGTTCCAGCCCATCCGCAACTGGATT
>Ga0224555_1001641_pt1 | contig 29901 bp, 18 predicted proteins | sample 714S23034metaG_FD_180687 | JGI IMG/M metagenome (GOLD analysis project Ga0224555, IMG submission 180687) | Peat soil microbial communities from Stordalen Mire, Sweden - 717 S2 30-34 | ecosystem: Environmental > Terrestrial > Soil > Wetlands > Peat | place: Sweden: Norrbotten County, Stordalen...
CACCAGGACGCGGTAGAATTTGATTCCGCCCAACCCGCCCGTCAGGGTGCCATCGTCGAGGAAGGAGAACTGGCCGATGGTTGACGTAATGATGGTCGGCAGTGTCTGCCAGTTCGGGGGCGACAGCGTGGGCGTCCACTGCACCTGATATTGGCCGTAAACCGGCCCCGTCCATTTCAGCAGGAAACCGCCGACCGTCTTCGACTCGGTGACCACGGGTGACGGCGGGTTCAGGATCAGGCCTTCGCCTACGCGGAAGAACTGGTACGGGGACGGCAATGGGATGCAATAGGTTGTCGTCGTGGCGGGCGCGGGATCACCGACGACATCCTGGACGAGGGTTGTCCAGGTCATGCCAGGACCCAAATTCGTCACACCCTGGATGAAGTAATGGACGCCCTGCAAGGAGGACCAGGTGATGCAGAAGGTTTGGTTCGCGCCGGATCCGGTGATGTGGCCGCCGGTGACGCTGATGGGCTGGCCCGTGGTGGGCCACCAACTCGCCTCGATCGAATAAGAGACCGGCCCGCCCGAGACGTTGATGGCGGTCAGATACCAGTTACCGGGGATCAGAGGCACCGGTGTGGAGTTGGTGAGCACGACAATCAATTCATCGTTCAGGCCGGGGTTGGCGCTGATGTAATCGAAGTTGGACGTATCAGGAAGCGGCAGCCCCTCGCGGACCGCCAGCGTCATGTCGCCGCTGGGATTGTCGATTTCAAACTGGGCGCGGACCGCGCCGGGCGGGACATAGAAGTGGTAGTGGTCGCTCGACAGGTTGACGATGCCCGAGTTGGCGTTGGTGTAAGGAACCATGTTCGTCAGGTCGATGAGGCCGGCGGCGCCAAAATCCACGCGAAGCACGACGGTCGCATTGGAGCCATTGCCGCAGGGATTCTCCACCGCGAGATAATAGCGTTGGCCGGGAATCAATGGAGGGGTCCCGTTCGTGAACAGCGTGACGCTCCCCGCGGTCGCGGCGGTGAGCAGTTCGAAGTCGGGCGGATTGGCGCCCACGGGAGGAGTCGTCTGATTGAACCATACGTTCACCGGAGCGGTGGCGGAGACGAGCACGTTCGTCGCGAACGCCGCCTGGGACGGAACATCCACGGTGAAATAGGCGAACTGGCACGCAGGGATGCTGTCCGTGACGGTCATCCCATCGGACAGGTGGGCCACTCCCGCGGTATTGGTTGCGAAGATGAATTGCATCTGCCAACTGACAATCTCCGGCGGCGGCGTGCCGCTCGCGGCGCCGGCGCGGTCGTCGCGCACTTCAAGCATCCACTTGCCCAAGGGACTGTCGCCGACCAGCGGCTGAAGAGGTTCCTCCGGCAGGTAATAGAGATTGCCGGGGCTGACATCCGTGAGCGTGAAGGAATCGAGCTGCACTCCTGTGCGGGCGACTGAGACGATTTGCAGCGGCGTTCCGCTCAGACCAGCGGTGAATGGGATGGTGTTCGTCTGCCAGGTGACGCTCCCAGTTATGGGGGTGGTGCTGATACCGGGAATGTTCACGCTCGCCACACCTAATCCCTGATGAATGAAAGTCAGGGTGTATTGATCTCCGGGTCGGGTGGGGAGGACGCGGGAAATGATCCCATTGGACAACGCCAAGAACTGGGTCCCGGAAGGAGTTGCGCCGGCGACCACCCGCACTTGGTTGCTGTCCACGCTCCATCCATCCACATTGGTGGGCGAGGTATAGATGATCGCGGCGACGGGCGGCTCGAAATCGCTGAGGGTGAAGTTCGTGGTCGATGGAGTCCCGAAGAACGGCGGGATGGCGAACTTGATCGGGACCTGGGCGAAGTTCGTATCATCGGTGAAGGTGAAGTAGGAGTAGCTCTCCGAATAAACGGTGGCGGTATAGCTCCACACGGTGTTCGAATCCGGATTCCCGCTTTGATTCATCACAATGGTGATATTCGTGATGCCGGAGCCGAACGGCACGCTAAACGAGCCGGTGAGGCTGACCGGGCCGGTGGAGTAGGCGTCCACGTTGCCTGGGTTGAGATAGACGTCCATCGTGTCGGGGATGGTTTCCATGTTGTAGTTGACCACGACAACCCCGTTCGACGCCGTTACAGGAATCGAGTTCGTGTATGGTGCCGGGCTCGGCACTGTTATCGAGCTTTGCGAGACCGAATTGGTGGTGAAAGCCACCGACCCCAAATTCGCTGAATTGGGACCGCCGCGATTTTCCATGAGCACGAGGCGCTGTCCGATGGGACTGATCAACGTCAGCACGAGGTCCGAGATGCGCGGATGGTTGATGGCGACGGCGATGGCGGCCTGGGCCACCTGCACGTTGCTGAGTTTGCCGGTGACAGCAATCGAGGAATAAGACACCGCGTCATCCAGGATGGGCGCAGGGCCGCCGGAGGTGAAATTCATCGTCTGGATGCGGGCGAAACTCAAGTTCAGGATCCAGCTTAAATCATAGGTTTGGACATTGGCGGTCGGGTTAAAAACGCCGATGAAATAGCGACCGGGCTGAAGCGGCGGCAGCGTGGTGGTACTGATCGAAAGAGCGCCGCCGGGCGGGTCGATGATCTGGGTATAGTCAAAAGTTGTTTGCGTGGGCAAAGCGCCCCGCCGGACGTAAAGCTGGAGTTGCCCCGGGTTGCTGGAAATTCGGATCGTGAGATTGGTCGCTTGCGGAGGCACGTCCACGGCGAGGTAGGTGAAGCTGTTCGGCTCGTTGGTCAGCACATTGTTGGCTCCATTGGCGGCTTCCGGGTCCAAACGCACCAGGAAATTGAGCTCTGTTCCGGTATGGGTCAAGGCGGTGTCCGCCTCGGTAAGCTGCCAGACCCCTTGGCCGGAGCCGCCAATGAAACTGGTGAGGGTGCCCGGGCCATCCGTGTGCTGCGAGCCGGGAATGTCGTTTTCCCCATTGTCCTCATAGATGTTTGTCTGGAGCAGAGCGCCATTGCCAAAGGTGTGGTTGTTGAGCACCGCAAACACTTGGTCATGGGTAAGCGTTCCCTGCAGATCCCCAAAATTCTGGTGTGTGATGATATTGGTGACCACCACACGGCGAATGGTCATGGGGTTCGCCGAGATCGCGATCACATTCGCCACGCCGGGGAGCGCGGGGCTGCCGTCCGGAATAGCTTGCGGCACGTTGATGGCCCAGCCGCCGTTCTGTCCGAACGGCATCAGGCTGAACGCGCCGAGGAATGAATACTCGGCGGACTGCTGATCCTCGGATTTGACGCCCACATAATAGATTCCAGATTGCGCATTGGTGAGCAGGATAAACTCCGTGCCGCCGCGGCTGAGCGATTTGTAGGCGCCGGCGACCGAGACCGGGTTCAGGTTGGTCAGCCCGGAATCCTGGGTGGCGTAGAGATCAATATCCGCCTCGGAGCGGGTCGCGTTGGCGGGATTGTTCACGTTGGTGACACCCATGCGCGAACTCGACAGGTTCACCGGCACGAACGTGACGAAGGCGGCGTTCGTATAAGCGTTATCGTTTGTGATGATATAAAACCGCCATTGATTGGTGACGCCGAGCGTGATGGCCCCGTTCGGCCCCCACATCGTATTTGTTAAAGGAACCGTGGCGGTACCCTGGAAAGGCGAATTGGCGCCAACGTGCTGTTGCGCCAACAATTGGCCCGACACTCCCGGCGTGGATGCGAACTCGTTGGTGAGGCCGGTCACGTTTGGCGTCAGCACGGAGACAACGCCGCTCTGTTGCGGGTTTACGATTGTGAACGCGTTGGTGCTCTGGCTGTCACTGGAGATGACCAACGCGTAATCCTGCGCCACTTTGTTTGGGTTCGCCGTCACCGCGTTTACGTTCACCCGCCATCCCATGACGGTGATGGAGTAATTGGTGCCGAGGTTGGGGGCCAGATAGACGTTCTGGACGTTGTTGATCACGTCGATATTTGGTGAATTGGTACTGCCCGGGAACACAAAATTCGCCCCGGCGCCGATGTCGTTGCCGTAATATACCTGGAGGTTGTTCGGATCATCCAGGTTGGTCACCACTAGAGCCAGATTGTTCACCAGCTTGATGCTGGCGACGGGATTGCCGGGCGGATCGGTCCAGACCAGGGTGGCGCGGAGCGGCTGGGTCTGCGCCGAAGGATCGACTTTCACGAAAATCGTCCGGCTGTCGCCGGTCGCCAGCGCATTCGTCGGGTCCTGGTCGAAGAGCAGCACCGGTGAGGGCCCGTTGGTCAAAACGCTCCATATTGCCGCGGCCGCGTTGGTCGGCAGGCTGACCGGGACGCAGTTGGTCAGATTGACGACGCCCCAGCCCTCGATGTTAAGGGTCTTGTTCACCTGAAAATCGTATCCGGGGAGCGTATTGACCGGGCGCGAGCCGTTGATCAGCATCGCCTTGAGCAACGCGGGACTGGGCACCGAGTTCAGTGTGTTGGTGAAATAATCATCCAACAACGCGAGTAAGCCCGACACGGCCGCCGCGGACATGCTGGTGCCGGTCTCATATCGATACCACGGTCCCTTGGGCCCGGCGGTACCGATCGAGTCGTTCATTTGCTGCAGCACCTGGTAATAATTGCCATTGTCGTTGGTGGTCACCAATTCCGTCGTCACATCATACTGCACCGGGACATTCGTCGGGTTGCCGATGCTGTAGAACCAGGTCGCGGCGTTTGTCAGCGGCTGGTCCGGCGGCAGGGAAACCCGGTTGGTTTCGTGAAAATCATTTGTCGTCGCGAAGTTGTTTAGATGGACGTAAATCGGCAGGCCCGTCACGTTCGTGGGAAAGATGTTGGCGATGCTGATGATCAACTGCACCGCGTTGGGCGGCACGAAAATGTTGTACCGGTTGAGGTTGGTGGTCACCGTCTGGCTGGTGAAGGTCTGGAATGTGTAATTGGTCGGGTTGTAATACGCGTTGGTGTCCCACTGCTGCGATCGGGTGGATACCAGGAATACGCCCGGCGCAATCACGTCGGGCTTGAATCGGCCGGAATCACCCTCGAAGCCGATGCCGACGTTCCCTCGAGCCGAGAAGCCCGCCACCTCATCGTCGGAATCGGTCATCGCCGCCCATGGCTGGTTGGTTTGGCCGTCCACGACAACGTTGTTGGTGACTCCGCGCGGCTGCTCGATTGAGCCGACCGTGATGACGTTCTTCGCGGTGGCGGGAGATTGGATGCTCTCCGAATCGCCGCCCAGGCCGTTGTCATCTCCGCCTCCTCCATCCCCGGCGGCGAACACAAACAGCACCGGTTGTGAACCGGTCACTTCAGGCAGCGCGTCCCGCGTGGCCGCATCGTAGCTGGCTGCGAAAATGTCGTAGTCACTGTTCCCGTAGTTCCAACTGTTGTTCGAGATGAGTGCGTTCGTCCTCGCCGCGCCTTCCTGCAGGGCGAAATCGGACAAACTCAGAGGCTGCGAATAGAGGCTGGCCCCAGGCGCCATCCCGCGGAACTGGTTGGTCGTCCCGGGCATGGTTGAGCCGATGGCATTGGTGACGGTCGTCGATTCAAACCCGCTTCCCGCGATGGTGCCTGCGACATGTGTGCCGTGGCCGGAGGTATCTGTAAGAGACCCGGGAAAGGCGCTGAACACCCGGTTGGTCAAATCCGGGTGGGTGGCGTCCACACCGGAATCGTTCACCGCCACGAGGACGTTCGAGCCGGACAGATTTAGGTAATTGGTCTGAGTCACGCTGTCGGCCGCAACACCCACGACGGCGCGGGTCAGATCATTGGCGGGAGCGCGTTGCGATGCCAGGGAGATGATTTGGACTCCGGGCAACCTGGCCATCGCAGGCACGCCGTCCGCCCCGGGTTCAACGGTCAGAACGGGGCCGAACGGGGAACGCCCCTCCGCCACCACCGTCACGCCCATTTGCTGCAACCCCTGCATCGCCGCCTCTTCAGCGTCGGGAAACACGACCACATTCACCATACCGACGGGCGACTCCCCCTGCGGCTGCATGACCGACGCCAACAACGCCGGGCTGAGCTTGTAATACGGTTCGTATGGCAGAACCGCCTGGGTCTGCGGGTTCGAGGACAGTTGCTGCGCGGCGTTCGCGGAAGCGCGGACCAGATAAGCATTGTTGGGAATGTAGGAGACAACGTCCGCGCCCGCTTGCTTCAAGGCCGCGCGAAATGCGTCATCGACGGGTCCGCGGGCCTGAACGATATAAGTGCCGGGATCACCCTGGGCGCGAAGGTTGTCGGGGATCGAAAGCCTCAGGGGACGACTTGTGTCGATCAACGCATTTTCGAGCAGAATCCCGCTGCCGCTGCGAGCCAGTCGGCCAAGGGTGTTGGTCGTGTTGGTCAGGCGATATTTGAACCTGGCAGCCCGTGCTGCGGCCGCGGTCGCAGCGTTGGTGGATGAGGTGCGACCCTGGATCGGCCATGGCACGGTGCTCGAGGCACTCACGGACACATTCGGGGTGGCCCGGGCTCGCGCAGGCAAATTCGCGGTCGCGGCGGAGGAAGCGCCTGCAGGTGCCTCGCTCCGCATCTCGTTGCCGAGGCGCCAGAAATAAAACGAGCCCAGCAGGCACGCGATGCTCAACAGGAGCCAGGTCAGAGGTCGCCAGCGTTTCATAAGTCTTCAAGGAATAAGGATGAACGACACATCAAAATAATCAGTCCGGTGGCAATACGTTGAACTGCTCGACCACGACATGCGGGTTCGTCGGCGCGCCTTCCACTCGAACCACCGTACGCGTGGCGGATTCCGCTGTGACCTGGTAATTCGTGCATAATCCGAAATACGTCCCGTAGGTAATAATCGAGTGGTCCGCCGGGTGCAGCGTCTGGCCGTATGAATATATCACAAATCGCGGCGTATGACTCAGGTTCAGCAGCCCCAGGATCTGTTGCGGAATGCGTTCCATGACCTCGTCGCTCAACCCTCCCGCCTGAAGGGTCTGCATGTTGTTTATATTCAGGAACGGCGATTGTTCCGTGAGCTGCGGCGTCGCGAGAATATCGCCAAGATGACTGAAGCTGTTGTTCAAAAAATTGGTGCGCGTGTTGTTGATGCCCTGCACGATCTGGACGATCGGCGGCGGCGGCTGGGCCGGGTTATAGACTCCAGCGGGATTGATGAGCAGATTGCTGATCACGGTAGGGGAAGAGTTCGTTAACACAATCACCCCGGAAAGCACGGCCGACCACGCGGCCAGGTTGGCCTGGTTGACCGACAACTGGCCGCGCGTGGCGTTATCGTCCACTGCGGTGGTAAAAAGATCGAACAACTGCCGGTCGTTGATCGGATGACTGAACGACGCGTCGGCATAGTTCGTGCCGCCGATGATCCAGTTCACCATGTCACCGCTCCAATTCGTCCACATGGCGATTGGATTGGTGGCGGATTTGAGGTAAACCGTCTGCCACGGCGTGCCGCGGTGCATCCGACCCAGCCATCCGACGTTCGGGAATTTGTTCGTGGGAAAGTCCCAATCATCCGACGCCCGCACCAGCGGGTCCTTCAGTGCGGTAAGATACGCGAACTTATCGCCGACAGGCCCTTTGGCCGGATTTCCACCCCAGGGATCGTAGCGATCAGTGTATCTCCAAAAATTCGAGCTAGCCGCAGTGAACGAGGCGTTGGGCGGCATGACAGAGTTTACGTTAGTGACACCCGGATAGGTGAGATCCCCGGCGGTGTAATGCACCAGCGGATCGTTTGCCTCCCAGGCGAGCAACTGATAATTCTTGGCCGTGGGAGTGAACGGCACCTGCATCACGAGTTGGGTGTTCTGGAGGCCTGGATTCCATATGGGTTGCAATCCCAAGAACGCTCGAAAATAGTCAATGGCCCATTGTCGGGTGGGGCCGATCGGAGCACTCATCATGTTGTTCGCCCAGACGGCGTCCCCAACATCCGGCATTCCCTCGGAAATGGTGATCTGGTTGTTAACTCCCTCCGGCATGATGCCCAAAATGGATGATACGGGATAGTTGGTGCTCCATGTATTGGTGGTATTCCCAACGAGCGGATAGATTTCTCCCGCCAGGTTCCGGTATGAATTCAATCCGTTTAACTGGACATAATCGATGACACGACCTGCAAAGCCCCCGTCAATAATCATGCATCGGATGCGGTTGGTGATGGTCAAGCCCCATAGCGGCTGCGGGAACGAGTCGGGAGGGTAATTAATGGAGGACCAGTTTTGAACACTGTTCGTCGGAATGGGGGCGAAGAAGCCCGGCAACGGATTCACCTGATAAGCGGAGTCCGGGAGGAAAACCACGTTGGTGAGCAGCGGCACAATGAACGACTGCGGGTTGGCCTGAGCGGCTATGCCGGGCTGCCAACCGGTGCCCTGCCAGTTAAGGGCCGGGACATTCGTCGCACCCGTGATTGCTCCGCCAAACAGGTAACTCAATGAACGGCTGTACCCGAAATCATTCGTCAGGGTCATCGACAGGTTCCCGTCTGCATAGATGTAAACCTGTCGGGGGTAGTTGGTCGCATAGGAATTCCAAACCTCCACGCCGATGGTGTTCGAGATTCCAGCCATGATTAATTGTGTCGTGTGGAATTGGCTGAAGTCCGTGGTGGTGGTGTTCGGTCTCCGAACCTGGAGCTTGCGTGTGATTTGGGAGACGCTTTGCATCACGATCTCATTCAGGTTGGGAAATCCTTTCCGGGCACCGATGAGCCATGGCGCTCCATAGACGTTCATGTGAATCGGGTTGACCCCTGAGATGCTGGCGCGGTTTGTGGCATCATAAAGGTCAATCGGTATGGTCAGGTTGTTCGTGTAGGTGGGGAGAGTGTCTGCGCCGTTGACCAGATCGTAGCCGCTGATGACGATATTATTGTTGGTGCCGACGATGCTCTGGCTGAAGTAAGGACGGTAGCTGCAAGGGTATAGATTGGTCGAGGTGGCTTCGAACATGTTCGCCGCCAACTGAAGGACCCGGTGAACCGCCGGGGTGTAATAATTGGTCGGGTAGAGCGGAATGTTGGTGACGGTGATGAGATTGTTATAACCGTCACGAAGGTTCAATTGCGCGAATATTTTTTGAGCCGCATTCGTGAACAACTGCAGCGGCGGCCAGGGAATCAGGTTGGTTTCCATCCCGGGCACGACGTTGCCGCTGGAATCCACGTTCTTGTAATTGAGGTTGATTTTGTTCTGTTCGGGGGTGGAATCGGTCCCCAACTGCGCCAGCATCCGGTAAAATGTGTAACGGTCGTAGGAGTCGGCCTGCGCCCCCGCGATGAGCATGCGGTTGGTGAACCCATATTGGGCCGGCAGCGGTCCGCCGGAAGTCTTGGTCGGATCAAAAAAATCCTGGGGGGTGAAGTAATGGTTCGTGTTGTTTGCGCCGGGCCAGCCTGAAGTGATGCGCAGGGGCTGGAGATCCCCGTCCAGCGCGGGGAGCTGGGTGCCGGTTAAGTACGTGGGTCCCGCGGCGCCGGCGCCAAAGTCATCAATCAAATCATTCTCAAGGATGGAGACGGCGGGGAAAATCTGGTTCAGGTTCTGCAAATTGTTCCATGGGGGATTTCCCGGTCCATATCGATAATTCAGGAATGCATCAGCGTCTTCGAAAGCCTGACCGTTAGCCACGCCGTTAGGCGTCTGCAAAGGCAAATACTGGTAATAGGCGGTTGAAGCGGGGTTGGGATCCCATTGATTGGTGTTCAGGTCGGCCAGGAATGCCGCCAGGTTGATTTCCCAAGTGCCCACCCCCATATTTCTTCGGAAGGAGAGGCCGTTGTTGACCTGCCCCAGAGCGGCATCGTTGTGGGCATAATTCACGTCGAGCGTCTTCCCGGCGGGCAGCACGATGTAGGCGTAGCGCGCCACAAACTTGTTGTTGGCCGAGTGCGGCTGGTCGGGATGCTCCAACACCCCGATCCACTCCGGGTCGCCGACGTAAAAATTGATAGTGCCGTTCGTTTTGCCATTGATCCCGATTTCCGGCTGAAATCCGTTCGTGTCGTAGCGGCCGTTCCGATTCAGGTCGAGATAGTAGCGGAAGTCGGTGTTATTAGGAGACTGGCGGTTGGTGACAATGAAGACCGGAGGTCGCGGGTTGTAAAACAGGTTGGCGAGGTTCTGCAAGGCGTTATTGCCGGTGACCTGGCCGCCGCCGCCGGCCAGGTAGTCGTAGTTGACGTTGGTCCGATAATCGACGGCGCCGGGATCGAATCCGCCGTAGTTGATGAAATTGGTCGAGACGATCAGGTCGTAGTTCTGGTCGTTGGTCAGGGCGACGATGCGCGCCAGGATCTCCGCCTTGGCCCGCTCCAGCGCCGTTTCCGCCGTGAACCCCGCCGACGTCTGATCGGTGGTGGTGGTGACGGACCCCCGCTCGCGGTGGCTCAGGACCAGGAACGTGACCGCCATGAAGGTGATCACCGAAAGCATGATGAGCGTGATGACGAGCGCAACGCCGCGAGATGACGGGAGAGATCCGCCGCCCAAGGCACGGCATCCAAGGTTCGAAGATGAACTTTCTGCGGCCGGATTGCCGGCAGGTGCACTGCCAGCCTTTTCGTTCCCTTCAATTCCTCGCGGTTTTGGATTAAAATGCATTTGTTGAATAAGCCGTCGGATCCACCGTGCGGATGGGGATGTGCTGGCGGAACAGGTGCACGTGCGGAGCCTGGTTCGTCAGAAACGCCTGTTGCGCCGAGAGGATAGGAATGGACTTGTACTGGTCGTACACCTGCTGCTCCAGAACACCCAGCTCCATCTCCACCGCCGCAGGGACCGCATTGCTGAAAAACGAGTACAGGCCGTACTCGCCGGAGATAGCGGGGTAGTACTGGTAGTTGAAGTCGATGAAAAGGTTGGACGAAACCAGGGCGGGCAGATTGGTCAGGGAATATGGCCAGTTGGTGGAATAGGATGGATTGTTCGGAATCATCCAGCCGCTGGTGTCGAATGGCCGGATCCGGAAGTGCACCACGCCTTCCACAACCTTGCTCACGCCATTGGTGGCAGCGTTGAACGGCCACCTCCGAGCGAAGTTAAAACCGGAGAATAACCCGCCCGGGTTCGCTTGGAATTGAGCGACGGTGTCGTTCGTTTCGAAGCGGTACAGCGTGCCAGCGGGACCGACCCCTCCGGGAAGGTCGGGATCATCCGCCCGGTTTGTGCGCACGAAATAACCGATGCCCTTCCATGTCTGATTCTCGCGGACGAGGAAGAAAACGTCGTCCATTATATTGGTACGGAAAGCCGCGCTGCCAGGGAGGCTTTGCAGCGTGAAGTTCACAACCTGAGAGTCGAAATTGGGAGTCTGATTGGTGACAGCATCAAAGATATTGGTTCGATCGACATAGGACAGCGTGGTCTGTCCGATCTCGCGGGTGATGAGTTCCGTGGCCATGCGGCCGGATTGCAGAACGTCGGTCTGGGACATGCCGAGCCGGAAGGCGCGCTGGGTCTGGTTGAACATGGCCATCAGTCCCAGCACGATGACGGAGAGCAGCGCCACCACCACCAGGATCTCAATCATGGAGAAGGCGCGGCGATGGGCGGTGGGGCGCGGGAAAGCCTCCAATCCCGGATTTGGCCGCAAATTGGGACCATGAACCCGCGCGAAAGGAACGCCGGCTTTAGCCGGCAGCAGAGGCGTTGGGGGCTGGCTCTGCCGCATAAATGCGGCGTTCCTGCCCTGCGTTTCATTGGAAGGTTCTCGCGTCTCGCGAATCGGAACCCGCGCATCACACAGTGGCAATCGCATTCCGGTTCTCATTGCGCCCGCACGTAGGTTGAGGGTTCGAGGAAATACAGCGGAAGAGGCGCGACTCCGTCGTGAAGATCGCTGGTCTGGAGGATCTGTCCCCCGCTGAAAGTCCGGAACGTCTGCCGGCCGTTGCCGGCGTCTCCGCTCGGCAGCAGCGGCCAGCGGAACGTGAGGCGCAAGTCGTGCGAGTTCGCCAGAAGATTGCTCACCACGGTCGAATTGCTGATCCGGGCGGCAAGCTGCGGCGGCGTCAATCCTCCCGGCGGCGACACATTGGTGGTCCCCGGGTCGAACGGCACGTAGGAATCAATCTCGGCGATCATCCGGTAGCTGAACGCGTTGTCCAGAACGGTCGCGTTGTTCTCCGGGTATTTTTCCACCGCCGATCCGCTCATCGACCTGACGTTGGCGACAATGTAATTGCTGAAAAAATGAGCGGCAGCGTTATTCGTCGTCCATTCGAGCTTGGGCCTGCTCAAGGCGCCGATGATGTTATAGCCGTTTGTGAGAAGCAACTGCGACGCCCCGTTTTGAACGGTGCCGTTTCTCGACCAGGAAGTGCGGGTGAAGACATTGATTTCCGGAGAGCCCCCTCCCGAACCGGTGAAACTCACCGAACCGTCGGGCTGGAACACACCGTTCTGGAGGGTGTAGGACCACACCGTGTTGGTAATGGCGATGACGTAATTGGTCAGGTCGTCATAGCCCTGGGCGCCGTGGCGGATGGCGTCCATCCAGACCGCGGCGTCCTGGTTGATGATGGTCTCTTCGCGATTGTCCTTCTGGACGTTCAAACCGGTGGGCAGGACCCCGATGATCGCCACGAGCGCGAATCCGATGATCGCGAGGCACAGCGCGATTTCGATCATCGTGAAGCCGGATTGGCGGGAGACTGGGCAGGGACGCGCTGCTGCGCGTCCAGGCCGACCGCAGGTCGGCCCTGCCGGTTTCATGGACAGGTGTGGCGTCGTGTTCATCGCATCTCCTCATGTTCGAGCCGCGCGCGACCGGTGAGCCAGTCGATGTGGATCAGGTTGAAACTGTTTGTGCTGTTGCCGGGCGGCGATTCGATGACCTGGGGCGCGGCCGTGCTCATAAAGGGAGTTCCATTGGCGGGGTTGCGTGCGAGCATGACACTACCCTGCGCCAGCGGAATGTAGGCGTCGTGGTAATTGCCGGAAGCGTCGGTTTCCGATATCAACCGGCCCAGGTAATCGAAGGCGATGTAGGGCAGGTTTATGTTGATCTGGGCGTAAAAGGCGTCCTCGGTCGGAAACGGGAACGGCTTGTCCACCCTGAAGCCGCCGACCTCGAACACCTGGCCGTTGATCGGATTCACGATGTGGTTGGTGTAAAGCAGGTCGGTGGAAAACTTCCACGCCGGGATGAACGAGCTATCAGGCAGCGTCTGCCAGGAATCGAGGTAGCGGGGTAGGCTCTGGCCCGGTTGATCGCCGATGCTTCGCAAGCTCACGAATGTGTAACCGGTGAGCTGCTTGTCGATGACATTGCTGACGGAGATCAGAGCCTGCAGACCCTGCTGAGGGCCAAAGGCAGCGCCAAAGGCTGACTGCACCTTGGAGACAAAACCGTTGGGATCGGGTCCCCAGAAGTTGGTGGGGACGAAAACCATGTAAACGGTGGTGTGCTGGCCGATGGCCAACTGCCGCGCGCGACCCACGGCATCGAGCATCTGGCGCGCGGCGGAAGCGACGGAATCGCCCTTGCGGAAATTCCGCAATGTGGGCGCCGCGAGAGCGGCGATCAACGCCATGATCGCGACCACCGCCAGCAATTCGATGATCGTAAAGGCCGCTTTGGAGCGTTGCAATCTCATGGCCGCTACTTCCAGCTCAGGACGTTGTCTTGATTCACAAGCGCGTTTGCCAGAGTTGCATTGTCAAACTTGCCGTCCGGCCCCCAGGACCAGACCATCACTCCGCCGTTGAACTCGTAAGTATCTCCATTGCCGGCCGAATCCGTCGAGTTAAACAACCCATTGAAGCCGGAAGGGTTGCCGACCGATTGTTGAGAAACAGCCGCCCGCCGATAGACCGCATCCCGACACTTGCCGTCGTAATTCAAATCCATGGAGATGATGTAAGGATTACCCCAGGGATCGCGATAGATAAGGTCGGTGCCGACGCCCGGAAGAGCGGTGGTGCCCGACATTTTCGCGTCAAGAAACTTGATCTGCTGTGGATTCTTGACGTGGCCCGCGTTCACGGTGGGCGTGGCGCTGGCGTCCTGATAGGTTTGCAGATCCATGAGAATCGCGATCACTTCGGCATTGTCCAAATCATAGCCGACGGAGATCGGGTTCTTAATGGGAGTGCCGGTGTAGTTCGTCAGGTCTGTGGTTCCGTACGTGAAATCCTCCTGGGCTTGCGTCGCAAAGTACATGGCATTGCTCGAAACCGGGTAGCGGCTGTAGGTGGAATAATACGACTGGATGGCCTGGACGAGCTGGGCCTCCTCCGTCTGGGCCTTCCTCACTTTGGCAGTTTTCGAAGCCCCGCTGAGCGCGGGCAGCAGAAGCGCCGCCAGGATGCCGATGATGCTGATGACCACCAGCAGCTCGATGATCGTGAACGCCTCGTGTGCGCGCCGGAATCGTAAGGATGAGTTTTTCATAAGCGGTCGAATGGATGAGTCCAGGTTGTGTCTCTGCGGCAGGGACCGCAGACCCCCTGGCGCGGCATAGCCGCAACCAAAGGAGCGCGGGTTTGTGACCCGCAGCACAGTGGACACCCAGGCAGCCCGGGACGCTGGCGTAACCTTTCCACATTACAGAGATGGCCAACCCGCTGCGGCTCACAGGGCCGCGCGCCGAAAATTCGCGCCGCATGCGAACAGTTTTCTGTACGGGACACGCGGATGCGCGGCTGCCATGAGCATTCCTGCCAGACCCCCGGCACCAGCCTCCCGAGACCCGGAGATTCAACCTTCGGACGCAGCAAGAGTCTCGAACCGCGGCGGCCGCGGTCTCCGGTTGGCTGTGATTTGTTCTGTCCGAGTGACATGGATTGGGACTGGTTCAAGACGCTACAACTGTTGCGGACTGGTTCTCCAATTGCTGACGCGATAGACATTGGGACCGATCACCAGGTCCACCCACAAGTCGAACCTGCCGACATTATTCGTCGGGTTGGTGGACACATAACGCCAGGGGTTGAGCACGGGCGGTTGCGGCCCAGCCGGGGGGCTGCTGATGATCGGCGAAGACAGGCCGTTGGGCAGGGTGCCAACCGGCAAGGACACCGAACAGACCAGCACCGCATTCCAGGGCGTGTTGCCTCCATAGACGAAGTGACCGACCTGGTCGGGCCGCAAATCCTTGAGGAAGTTAAGCGGACCCGGCTTGTCGTCGCTGCCTCGAAGACTGGTCCCGGAATTGACGAAGCCGGACACTCCGAACGTTGAGAGGTCCGAGATCTGCACCTGACCGCTTCCATCGAGGGTGGTATAGTCCTTGTTTGTCGTAGCATCGAGGATCGTTCCGACCAATTCAAAATAGAGCGGGTTGGTGACGGTATTGTTGGGATTGTCCGGCGGATAGAAGCCGATCTTGGATTTGTAATTCTCGATCGCGGTTTGCACCTGGTTCAGTTGCGCCTGCGCAACCGAAATGATCCGCCTTTTCTTGAGCGACTTGGTGATGGGAAGGATCAGGGACGCGATCACGGCGATGATGCCCATGACGACGAGCAGTTCGATCAATGTGTAACCCGCCCGAGGGTGGGACCGGCGCTGGATGACAGGGTTCATAGGTCCGGGTGGTTCAGCGCTCGCGCAGTTCCTCTTCCATCCGCTCGCTCAACCACTGCTTAATCATGCTCTGATAGTTCAGATACCTCGACCGGGCCAGCCGCTTGATGCGCGCCAGCATCCGGGGATCGATCCGCAATGTGATGGTCACCGATTCCGCCGACCCGCTGCCGCCGGCCAGCGCGGATTCCAACAGGCGCAAGTCCGGCTTGTTCTCGGCCCAGAAATCCGCTTCGGCCTCTTCACTGTCGAAGAGGGGCACATCTTCCCAACTCGAGATGGCATGCATAACTCATCATGGCGACAAGGTCTGATCCATTTTGCGCTGATAAAAGAACCTCTCTTCCGGCTCGAACGGCCGGGCATACAGAACCCGGACCTGTTTGCCGTTCGTCCGGTAAACACTGACAACCCCCACCCCCCCTGCCGTCATTCCCAGGTTGAAAAACCGGGCTTGGACGGAAAAACGGGGCGAATCCGGCAACACCCGAAGCGCAAACGGGTCTTCAAACGATTCTTCTATCTCTTTTGACATCAAAGAACTGTGCAAATTGGACGGTACGTTGCTCCAATCAAACTCCATAACAGAGTCAATTGTAAATCAAAAGACCATGCAATGTCGTTACAATGTATTTACGCATGGCGCCTTTCGTTGTCAACTCATTTTATTGAAGTTTTTTTCAGGACGCTATCGCGCCAAGCGATGCCTCTTCCGGCTGCTCACGCCAACGTGTGCCCAAAAATGCATGTTTTGGGACGGGCTCCTCTAGTCGCTCCCGCCCTTGCCGGCGGCGCCCTCTGGGCCGCCCATGGTGTTCATCAGGTCGATCAGAGGCAGGAACATGGCGATGACGATGCTGCCGACGACGACCGCCAGGCAGACGATCATGATCGGTTCCAGGAGCGAGGTCATGGCGGCCACGGCGTTGTCCACTTCTTCGTCGTAATTATCGGCGATCTTGAGCAGCATCTCGGGCAGGGCACCGGTTTGTTCGCCGACATCGACCATGCTGATGACCATGGGCGGGAAGACGCCGGAGCCTTCGAGCGGCGCGGTGATGGTTTCCCCTTCCTTGACGCTGTCATGGACCGCGCTGACGGCATTGCCGACGATGACATTGCCCGAGGTTTCCTTCACGATCGTGAGCGCCTGGAGGATCGGAACGCCGCTGCTGACGAGGGTGCCGAGCGTGCGGGTGAACCGGGAAATGGCGACTTTGCTGACCACCGGGCCGAGCACCGGGACTTTGAGTTTGAACTTATCCCAGGCGTGCCGCCCGAACTTGGTGCGTTTGAAAAGGGAGAACAGAATGGCGAAGGCGATCACGCCGATCACCGTGTAGATAAAATGATCTTTGACCACCGCGCTGATGCCGAGGACGATCCGGGTGAACTTCGGCAGCTCACGTCCTTCGCCCAGCCCGGCGAACACTTCCTTGAACCGGGGGATGACAACCGTGAGGAGGATGCCCATGATGACGGTGGCGACAGTGATGACGGCGACCGGATAGAACATGGCGGCGACGACTTTGCCTTTGATCTTCTGGGCCTTTTCCATGAACTCGGCCAGGCGGTTCAGGACCACCTCGAGCACGCCGCCCAGTTCGCCGGCCTTGACCATGTTGACGTAAAGCCGGTTGAAAACCTTGGGATGTTGCGCCAGGCCCTCGGAAAACGTGCTGCCACCTTCGATCGACAGCGCCAGATCACCGATGATTTTCTTCAGGGTCGCGTTCCGCTCCTGTTTTTCGAGAACGCGCAATCCGCGCAACAGAGGCAGACCCGCGTCCACGAGCGTGGCCAACTGTCGGGTAAAGGCCGTGAGCACCTTCGATTTCACCCTGCCGCTCAACCCGGGAATGTTGATGGTGAGGTTCATCGCGGCGCCCTTCCTGCCGGCTTTCTTGGCGGGCTTGGCCTTCACCTTCTTGTCGGACTTCCCCTTGATCTTATCGACCTCGATGATCTTGGTGGGGAACAGGCCCATTTCCTTGACCCGACCGATGGCCTCGTTCTGGTTGGTGACTTCGAGCGTGCCCTTGGTTTCCTTGCCCCGCGCGTCCATTGCCACGTAATTGTACTTAGGCATAACCGTTCCTCACGTATATTTCACGACTTCTTCAATAGTGGTATCACCCTCGAAGATGCTTCGCAAGCCGTCTTCCCGAAGGGTGACCATGCCCAATTCGACCGCCTTCTGCCGCAAAACAATGGTTGGCGCACGCTCGTTGATCAAGGCGCGTATGGCGTCGTTGATCGTCAATAACTCGAAAATCCCTTTCCGGCCCCTGTAGCCCGTGTCGTTGCAGGTCGAACAGCCGCGACCGTAATAGAACACCTTGTCGCCCAGGTCGTGCGGCGAGAGGTTCAGCAGCGCCAACTGGGTGTCCGTCGGCTCGAACGGCGTCCGGCAATTCTTGCAGATGGTCCGCACCAGCCGTTGCCCCAGCACGGCCATGAGCGTCGAGGAAATCAAGAAGGGCTCCACACCCATGTCCACCAGTCGGGTGACGGCGCCGGGCGCGTCGTTCGTGTGGAGGGTGCTGAGCACCAGATGGCCGGTCAGCGACGCCTGGATGGAAATCTGCGCCGTCTCGAGGTCGCGCATTTCACCCACCATGATGATGTCCGGATCCTGGCGCAGGAACGAGCGCAACGCCTTGCTGAACGTCAATCCCACCGCCTCGTGGATCGCCACCTGCATGATGCCTTCAATGTCGTATTCGACCGGGTCCTCCGCCGTCAGCAGCTTCGAGTCCATCGTGTTGACCCGGCGCAGGCACGAGTAAAGCGTGGTGGTCTTGCCGCAGCCTGTCGGGCCGGTCACGACGAAAATGCCGTTCGGGCGCTGGATCGCCCCGGTCACGTAATCATACACGTACTTCGGAAAGCCGAGGGATTCAATTTCCAGATTGACGGCCGAGCGGTCCAGCACGCGGAGCACCACCGACTCCCCAAACATCGTCGGCAGGGTGGACACGCGCAGGTCGATGATGCGATTTCCCATCGGGAAACTGATGCGGCCGTCCTGGGGAAGGCGCCGTTCGGAAATGTTCAGGTTCGCCATGACCTTGATGCGCGAGATCACGGGCAGCGCCAGGTGCTTGGGCGGGGGCGACATTTCATAAAGCGCGCCGTCCACACGGTAGCGGATGCGGAATTCGTTCTCGAACGGCTCGAAATGGATGTCGCTCGCACGGTCCTGCACCGCCTGGAACAGCACCAGGTTCACAAACCGCACGATCGGCGCCGCGTCGGCCAGATCCGCCATCGCGGTCGCATCCTCCGATGCCGCCAGTTGCTCGAACTCCCGCGCCATCTCCGTGTCCGACCCGAGCTGCCTGAGAATCTCCGAGACGCTCTCGCTGGCGTCCTCCTGCCCGTAATGTTTCTCGATCAGCTTTCCGATCTCCATCGGATCGACCACGACGGGTTGGACCTCCTTCTTGACGATGAATCCCAGTTCATCGACGCGCGCCGGATTGAGCGGATCCTCGAACGCCACCTTCAACGTCGAATTGGAAACCGACACCGGCATGCACCGGTACATCCGCGCGGTGTTCGCCGGGATGGTCTGGAGCAACTCGGGCGTAAAATCCCGGTCGTGCAGCGAGACGACCTCGACGCCCATGTAATTGGCCTCGGCCTGCAGGATCGCGTCCAGATCCATGATCCCGAAATCCTGCAGGATCTGAACGATCTGCGTGCCGCTGCGCTTGTTTTCAGCGGCCACCTCCTCGTATTGAAGGTCGTCGATCAGACCTTGTTCCCGGATCAGCGACAAGAGTGGGCTTGTGATTTCGTCCGCCATAATGATTCCGCTCAAGATTTGGCAGGCCCCTCCGAGCCGGCGGAGGATTCGGACCCGACGGCCTGGGCCAGCTCCAATTCCTGGAGTTTTGCCTGGATGCTGACCGAGTCCTGCGCCTTGGTGATGACTTCATCCCGCGCAATCATGCCCGCGAGATATTTCTCGATCAAAAAGCTGTCCAGCGTCACCATGCCGTACTTGGCGCCCGTCTGGATGTCCGACTGGATGCGGAAACTCTTGTTGTCGCGGATCAGGGCAGCCACCGAGGGCGTGTTGACCATGATTTCGAACACCGCCACGCGCCCGGGCTTGTCCACGCGTGGAATGAGCAGTTGCGAAATCACCGCCTGCAGCACGGTCGAAAGCTGGATCCGGATTTGTTCCTGCTGGGTGGTCGGAAACGCGTTGACCACGCGGTCAATGGTCTTGGCGGCGCCCGTCGTGTGCAGCGTCCCAAAAACAAGGTGCCCGGTTTCCGCCGCCGTGATCGCGGCGTCGATGGTTTCCAGGTCGCGCATTTCGCCGACGAGAATGACGTCGGGATCCTGGCGCAGCACGCGGCGCAGGGCTTCCGCAAAATTCGGCACATCCACCCCGATTTCACGCTGCGTCACCAGCGCCCGCTTGTGTTTGTGGTAATACTCGATCGGATCCTCAATGGTGATGATATGGACCTCGTCCCGTTCCTCGTTGATGATGTTGATCATCGAGGCGAGCGTGGTGGTTTTGCCGGAGCCGGTCGGCCCCGTCACCAGCACCAGTCCGCGAGGCTTGTAAAGCAGCTCCTTGACCGACGGCGGTATCCCGATCTGCTCGACGGTGAGCAGCTTGCTCGGAATCTGCCGCAACACCAAGCCGAAGTCGCCCTTCGCCTTGAAAACGCTCACGCGAAAACGCGCCGCGTCCCCGAAGGCGAACCCGAAATCCGCGCCGCCCCGCTCGCGCACGTGCTGAATGTGCTCCTCCGAGGTGATGCTGCGCATCAATTCCTCCGCGTCGTCCGATGTCAGCGCCGGACCCTCCACGCGATGCAGAATCCCGTGCACGCGGATCGTCGGGGGCGTGGCGACACGGATGTGGAGGTCAGAGGCGCCTTCCGACACCACCAGTTGCAACAGATCGGACATTGCGTAGGACATGCTAGGAACCTATTTACAGATTGGACAAGGTAACATCAGGGTTGGCACGCGGGGAAGTTCATTCTGCGACCGCAGGATGAAAAGGGGCGGACACCGGAGGCTCGCGCTCCTCTCCGACCCTTGTTTTCCCTTCTGCGTGCCGCGTTGGACATTGTTCCTTCAATCCACGTCACCCACGGTTGCGCGAATGACCTCCTCCGCCGTCGTCAGCCCCGCCAGCACCTTGCGGATTCCGTCTTCGCGCAACGTCCGCATTCCCATCTCCCGCGCGCGGGCGCGCAACACCGACGAAGGAACCTTCTCGTAAATCAATTTCCGCGCTTCATCGTCGATCACAAAAATCTCGAAGATGCCCATGCGCCCGCGGAAGCCGGTCTGCGAACAATCCGTGCAGCCCTTGCCGTGGAGGAAGCTCGCGTTCTGGATGTTGCCCGCGTCGAGATTCAACGATCGCAATTCGGCCTCGGACGGCAGGTGCGGGACCCCGCATTTGCGGCAGACTTTCCGGACCAGCCGCTGCGCCATCAACGCGCGCGTCGAGGACGCCACGAGGAACGGCTTCACGCCAATGTCGATCAGACGGGTCACGGCGCTCGGCGCGTCGTTTGTGTGCAGCGTCGAGAAAACCAGATGCCCCGTCAGCGACGCGTTGATGGCGATCGAGGCCGTTTCCATGTCGCGAATTTCCCCGATCATGATCACATTCGGCGCCTGGCGCAGGATGGACCGCAGCGCCGCCGAGAACGTCAGCCCCACCGCTTCACTGACCTGCACCTGGTTGATGCCGCTCAGCAGGTATTCCACCGGGTCCTCCACCGTGATGATCTTCCGGTCCGGACGATTGATGAAGTGCAGACAGGAGTACAGCGTCGTCGTCTTGCCGGATCCCGTCGGACCCGTCACCAGCAGGATTCCGTCCGGCAGGCCGATGAGTTTCTCGAACGTCTGCTGGTCGTCCGTGAAGAATCCCAGCTCCGCCAGCCCCAGCCGCAGCCCTTCCTTGTCCAGGATACGCATGACGATGCTCTCGCCGTGGTTGGTCGGCAGGCAGGACACGCGCAGGTCAATGGTCTTGCCCGCGACCGCGGATTGAATGCGCCCGTCTTGCGGAATCCGATGCTCGGCGATGGACATGTTCGACTGGATTTTGAGCCGCGCAATGATCGAAGCCTGCAACCGCTTGGGCGGCGACTTCATCTCGTGCAGCACGCCGTCAATCCGGTAACGCAGCCGAAAACTCTTCGAAAGCGGCTCCAGGTGAATGTCCGAAGCCCGCATCTTGAATGCATCCACGATGATCTGGTTGACGAGCTTGATCAACGGAGCGTCCGCCTCGACCACGCCCCCATCATCCGCCCCCCCCCGCGTCGCTTCAACATGCTCCTCCGTCAGCTCCTGGATCACGTCCTTGAACCGGCTGTCTTCACTCCCCTTCTTGTCCGCCCCGTAATACTTGTTGAGCGCCGCTTCAATGTCGTCCTCCGACGCCACGCGAAGATCAATGTCCGCGCGCAATAAATGGGTCAGGCTGTCGAGGGTGTCGAGGTCGGAGGGATCCGCCAGGGCAACCGTGAGATTGTTGTCGTGCTTGAACACCGGCACCACGCGGTACTTCTTCGCAATGTGGCGCGGAATGCTGGCGATCACATCGTCCTCGATGCGCATTTCACTCAGGTTGACTACCTCGGCCCCGAAATGCGCCGCCTTGGCCTGGGTGACATCGGCGGAGCGGATGATCTTGTTGGCCAACATCAGATCCACCACACCGACTCCTGAGGACTGAGCCTCGGCCCGGAGTGCGGCAACCTGCTGGGCGGTCACGAAACCAAGGTCCACCAGCATGTCCACCAAATAATCGTCTCGTTCTGCCACGGTTTAGTTCTGCACTTCACGATGATCGTGGAATGGTCGGTACAGAATAATTGTGTCACCGCGAATGTCAATGAAGACTCGATGACGATGAAGCGGGCCTGTTGCCCGACGGGGGTTGTCTATCGGGAGAGTTTCGCGGCAACCGGACGCGATGCGCCTGCCGCGGCCGCGGCGGGTTTGGTCAGCCGGCTGCACCCGAAGCAACCCGCAGCCGCCATCAAACATCCCGCCAGGATTCCGCCCAGCGTCCGCGCCACGATGCCTTCCCGCCGCGAACGGATTTCGAGAACTTTGTTCTGCGGCGCCACTTCAACGATGCACACGCCCAGGCCCTCCTTCTCCGCAACAACCTGGCCGTCCAGGGTCACGTTGAAAAATCGTCCGAAATGGTAAGGCACCACGAGCGTGCCGGCTTTTCCTTCCAGATCCAGCCGATACCCCCGGCCATCGGCCGTCGGCGCGAAACGCGCGGGACTTAATCGGGCCAGCATGTTGGTCACCTCGGCATCCTCGAGCGTCCCATTGAACACCGCGAAAACTTCCTTCTCGGGAACGCCCTCCACCAGATGAGAAACGGTCGGGACTTGCAGGCTCACTCCGGGCCAATGGGAAAAGTCGTATGCGAACTCGGGGTTGATGCGGCTCAGGCTAGCCCCGTCGATGACGTAGTCCACGCCCAGCAGTTTCAGGAGCAGAACCTTGTCGAGCCTGAGCGTGTTGTTCCGGACGAGCGACCGCCCATCCAAAAACGTGCGATAGTACCCGAAGGAATAGGTGTGCAGGGCGCCGTGATCCCGCGCCTTGAGATGGTACTCCGAAACCAGCGTGTCGAAGACCTTTAATTCCTGCCTCGACATCGAGGTATGATAACCGGTGAGCATCTTGAGCCCCAGGGTGGACAGCGGCGAATCCATCGCGAAACGCATTTCCACATTCGCCGCGCCCAGCAAATATTCCGTTCCCGGCAGAAGCCGGCTCACGCGAGGGGTATTGATGTCGGCGGCGTCCCCGCGCGTGACGTGGGCGACGTCAGCCGGGCGGTAAAACGGCAGACGGCTCGTGCCGATGCCGACGCAGATCGCCATCGCGCACACGACCACGAGCGCCGATCTGAATCGAAAGGTACCCCGCAACAGCATGGCGCCGAGCCAGAACCCGATGCCGGCGAGCACCAGCCAGAACCCCCAGGATGCTGGGGAGGATAAGAATTGTATTGCACCTCAATCAATTTGAGGGCACAAACGCATTTACGTAGGAAGGGTACAAAGAATCGCCCCAAGGGATATTCATCCCTTGGTCACGACATTCAGAAACCCAGAACCTGATAACAAAAGTTGGTAAGGATCTAATATGAAACGCACTCTACTTCTCATTGCAGCCTCTTGCTATATCATCCCAAGTATATGCTCGGCAGTTATCTACACCGTTCCAGCTACTGCAAATATCTTCTCGGCGGGACTCGCGAGCCCAGTCGCGCCCGCTGGAGGAGGAGCTGGCACGCTGCCGGTGATGGTGACACTATCCTCCGGAGCCCTCCAGTTCAGTGCTTCGGGCATCGTGAACTACGATGGAACTGTTGACGTCGGACCTGACGGATACCCGCTTGACGCTGGCGAAAATGTTAATGCCTACGGAGGAGTTTCCGGTTATAAGGGCCAGACCGGGGCGTTGTTGGGCGTGTTTCTCTCGAATGCCACGCCGGCGGCACCCGCGCCTTCAACCATTGACTTCACCACGGCCGGTGTGGGTACCAGCTTCCTCAATCTTTCACCACAGATTGGTCAAGTGTTCTTCATCGGTGACGGTCAGACGGCTGGCCATTTGGCCCAAACCTTCTTCGTCCCCAACGGTGCGACAAGACTCTTTCTCGGAATTGCGGACTGCAGCGGTGGCTCAGGCGACCCCGGCTTTTACGATGACAACGTGGGGAGCTACTCCGTGAACGTCGTTGTGCCCGAGCCTGGATCGGCAGCGCTCCTGGGAATTGGAGCATCGCTCCTGCTTGCATTTCGATTTACTGGAACCACAAGCACTTCTTACGGGCATGACTCGTGCGACAGGCGCCCGCGCTGGCACACTTTGCGCTGCCTGATCGGGCCATGAAACGAGCAATTTTACTGCTGATCCTGGGCCTGGCAAGTCTGCCGGCCCGGGCCGGGGAACTGGCGCAGTGGTTCACCGATGCCAACGTCGCACAGGTAAAAGCCAAACGGGAAAACAAATCTGTGCTCCTGGACTTCACCGGCTCGGACTGGTGCGGCTGGTGCATGAAACTGAAAAAGGAAGTCTTCGATCAGCCTGAGTTCGCCGAGTTCGCCCAGGCAAATCTCGTGTTGGTCGAGGTGGACTTTCCCCACCACAAACATCTGGATGACGCTCAGCGCCAGGCCAACGAACGCCTCTCAGAGACCTACCACATCACCGGATATCCAACGATCATTTTGCTCGACCCGGATGGACGTCAGGTGGGTGAGAGCGGTTACAGGGAGGGAGGCCCGCGCGCATACAACGCCGAGCTGGCGCGCATCCTCAAGCTCGACAGCCGGAGAGCGCAGGAGCCGCTCCGCAAACCGGCGACGTTTGTCCCCGTTCCACCCACGGTCCCCAATCACTATGGCGCGCTGGCGCTGAAAGGCATTTCGGGGACCAAAAACCGGCGCATGGTCCTGATCAATAATGCAAACCTCATGGTGGGCGAATCCGCCGACGTCAAGGTCCAGGACAAGGACGTGGTGGTTTGCTGCAAGGAGATTCGAGACGACTCCGTTCTCATCACCGTCGATGACAAGCCGGTGGAGCTGAAACTCGGCGGCCATTGAAAGGCTAAGATGGCTCAGTGGTTCGAGCTGTGGTTCCGCATGAAATCCTGCGCTCTCAACCACGCAATCAACTCGTCGGCCATGGCGCGGTGATCGGCCACACGCGGATGGTTCCTGGTCCAGTGCGTGAAAACAAAATGGTTGATGGCCGGATCCGCCGCTTCGAGTCGCGCCACCGCTGTCTGCCATGCGTCGCGCAATGCCGCGCTCTGCGAACCGCCATACATGCCGCCTCGCAGCAAAATGATCCGCGCCGAAGGATAAGCCTTGCGGATGGCATGGACCAGGGAGACATAAGCGTCGGCAAAAGTCTCAGGAAAGGCTTTTCCCCGGGCACGGGAGTAAGAATCGTCGTTCTCACCCAGGTTGACGAAGAGGACGTCGGGTTTCCATGCGTTCAGGTCCGCCGGGCTTGACGAGGCCTTTGGGTACAGGCGATCCCAAATCTGTCCTGCGCGCACGTCCACCCAGCCGGTTACCACTCCCATGCCGCTGACGGCGATGTTGCGGTAATCAGCCGAGAAGGCTGCCGCGGTCAACGGGCCATAACTCAGGGCGTTGTTGTGCGTCTGACGATTGTCCCATTGGTCGGCATCGCCATCCTCGTCGCAGGCCCCGACGGTTATGGAATCACCGATGAACTCCATGGTGAGCTTGTAAACCGGCGGCGCCGGCAACCAGGCTCTCGCTCCGGCGGCCAGGTCGATGCCGCGAAAGCGGACCGTGCCGGCGCTGGCTTCGCTGCGCTTGAACAAGGTCAGTCTGTGCCGGCCGCGCCCCAGGACGGGCTGAAACACAAAGCGCTGATCGTTGCCATCCCGAATCGCCAGGATGCATTTCGTTCCGTCCACACCCACATCAAAGAAGCTCTGTCCCTCGAGACAATCAAACCGCAAGGCAAGCTGACTGCCTTCGAAATCAATCGCAACGCGGCTGCCCTGCCAGAGGATGACGGGACCGGCCGGATCGGCGTTGTCGATGCGGCCTTCGTAGCGAAACCGCGGGTCTGAAGGCGGAACGAGTTGGAGCGATGAATCGATTTTTCCCGCGACGAAATCAGGGCTCTTGTGGCCCGGTGTATTCGTGGCGGCAAGCGCCGGCGCGTCCGGAATGGCGCGTGCCCGGTCCATGCCTGAAAAGGACGCGAGCAGGAACAAACCTGGAACGAGACCCGACACATGAAACCAGCGGCTCTTTCGCATGCCCCTCAGAAAGCACCCGGACAGGCCAAGGTCAATACCGCGTTTCCCGGAGAGCTTTACATTTCGACTCGCGCGCGAAGAGTTTGACGACTTGAAGTACCAGATCCTATTGGCCATACTCTATGGCGCCCCAACGGGACTTGTCTGTGTTCTGGAGCCACGACTGGCCAGCAGTCCGGGCAGTTGCCAAGTGCATCACCCGGATCAAGGCAGTGTTGGAATCGCCGTTCCGGGCTGCACATCCAATTCCACCGAGGCGTCTTTCAAACCGTCTGCTTTCGAGGTGACCGTGACATGTCCCGGCGTCTTGCCGGCCTGCAGAGTGACCAAGGCCATGCCGTTGAATACGGGATGTGAACTGGCCTGATAGGAGTCGTGTGAGGTTGGGTCGCCGTTGTCGTTGCCGATGATCTTGGCCGGGCCTTGGATATCGAGAGCAACCACGTTGCTGGCAGCGGGGACAAGGATTCCATTGGCATCCAGGATACGGACTTCGACTTGGGCCACGCCCCGGGCGGCACTGCTCAATACGGTCTTGTCGAGTTTGAGCGCAATGGCGGCAGGTGCGCCGGTGGTGTGGAGTTCTTCCTGGGCAACGATCTGCCCGTTCCGCCGGCCGATGACGCGGAGGGTGCCGGGTTCAAATGGCACGTCCCAGGTGAGATGCAAATCCGCAGTGGTGCCCGTTGGGGTAGGATCATTCCAACTTCGCACGGAGCCCGGCCGCGGGAAGACCAACGATTTGGTGCCATAAGTCCTGCCGTTGAGCTGCAGTTCAACCTGTCTGCAGTTGGAGTAAACCACGACGGGGATGACGGCGCCCTTTTCGTCGGGGTAGTTCCAGTGCGGCACCACATGCACCATGGGTTCGAGGGTCCACTGGCTTTGGTAGAAGTAGTATCCGTCTTTGGGGAAGCCGCATGTATCCAGGACACCGCTGCTGGACCCTTTGCGCGGCCAGGAGCGGGCTTCGCCAAGATAGTCAACGCCGGTCCACATGAAGTAGCCAATGACATAATCGTGAATGGCGTTGAATTTCCAGAGTTGTTCGGCGCGGATCATGGACGAGGCGTAGGCGAAGGTTGCGGGGTCGCCGCCGAAGTAATTGCCCCGCACACCCGCGACGCAGACGTCTTCCGTGCCGAGGAATTTGTGCTGCGGATATTTCTCGCGGTCCTCCGAGAAATATAATTCGCGATACTTGCCCCAACGGTCCACGTAGTTGTAGCCGGCAATATCGAGCGCCTCGATGAAATCAGGCTGGGTGGGTTTGGGTGAGTGAACCTGATCGCAGGCGGAGGTAACCGGGCGGCTGGGATCCTCGGCATGGCAGATGCCGGCAAGGGTTTTGGCAATCTCCGCACCGTGCGGGTTGGACTGCTCGGGAATTTCATTGCCAATGCTCCACATGACGATGCTCGGATGATTACGGTCGCGTTGGAGCATGGAAAGAAGGTCCCGCTGCGACCCCTCGTTGAAAAGCGTGGCATAGGAGCCGCGCAGTTTGCCCTTGGCGACCGTCCATTCGTCGAAGGCTTCATCCATCACCAGGAGGCCAAGACGATCGCAAAGGTCGAGGAATTCAGGCGCGGGAGGGTTGTGGCTGCAGCGAATCGCGTTGCACCCCATCGCCTTGAGCAGCTTGAGCCGCCGTTCCCACACCTCCGCCGGCACGGCCGCGCCAACCGCGCCTCCGTCATGATGCACGCACATGCCGAGGATTTTGACGTGTTGTCCGTTGAGGAGGAAACCCCGGTCAACATCGTAGTTGATTTGACGGATGCCGATGAGAGTGTCGCAGGAGTCAATCATTTCCAGCGCGGCAGCGCCTTGGCTGCGGGACAGGGCCGTCCGCACCGTGTACAGGGCGGGGTTTTCCAGGGTCCACAATTGCGGTTGGTTGACGGAAATCGTTTGCTGAATTTCTTTCTCGCCTTTCGCAGGGACCTCCACGGAGCCTTCAATGCTGCCAACGGTCCTCCCGGCAGGATCAATTAATTCCTGGTGAACCGCGACGCTGGCTGCAGTCCCGGTGTCGTTCTGGACGCGAGTCTTGATGATGACGTCGGCGGCCTCGGCCGAAACTTTGGGTGTAGTGACGCAGGTGCCCCAAAACGCGATATGAACCGGCCCGGTCACGTGCGCCCAGACGTGGCGATAGATGCCTGATCCGGTGTACCATCGGCTGTTCGGTTGCGTATCGTTGGCCACGCGCACAGCGAGGACATTGTTCTCTCCCGCCGCTGCGAGAAACGGCGTCAAGTCACATGTGAAACTCGTGTAGCCATAAGCGTGATGGCCGACCTGATGGCCGTTCAGATAAACGTCAGCGTTCATAAAAACGCGATCGAACTGCACCGACACCCGTTTGTCCTTGAAAGCTGCCGGCGTGGCGAAATGCTTCCGGTACCATCCGATTCCTGCCGGCAGGAACCCGCCCGAACCCGCTGTGGAATTCGTCTGGTCATATGGCCCCTCAATGGACCAATCGTGGGGCACATCGAGCACGCGCCAGCCCCTGTCGTCAAATGCCGGACTCTGCGCGCCGGCCGGATCTCCCCTGATGAACGCCCAGTTCAAATCCATGGATAGGTGCTGCCGAGGCCCGCTCGCGTCACCGTCGGCGCGAGAGGAATACGTTGCCAGCAGGAGAATGGCGATGACGGCGGTGATGGTTTTCATGGATACTTTCGTTAATGGAACTCACCCATCACCGGCATCCATGGTTTTCCATTCAACCGCAGGCTCCTGCTGTCAAGCGTCAGCGTTGTGCCATCCGGCCGGCGCGATTCGCCCGTGTTGAAGCCCGTGATCTGTGGCGATTGGGATGTCGTTATTGTGATGGTTTGAAGATCGGCCCGTGCAATCAAGAGGCTGAATACAATCGTCAGCGTCGCCATTGCTGATTTCATCATGATGCGTGGCAGGTTATCGAATCGTCCTGCAAACCAAAGATGAATCGCCGACACCGCAATGAAAGATGAGCCAGGGCACCCCGGTAATGTTTCGGGCGATCAACTTGTTGGCGTGCGGCGATGGTTGGGCCTGAAGCATCACGCTCCAGGAAACCGGGAAATGACAGCGTTCGTATCCCGACCGTCAATGTCCGGAAACCTCTCCTCGGTTTCGGCTGAAAATGGGATCGGTTGAGTTTTTGACCGTGCGAGGCGGAGAAGTCCTCTATTTTATTGGTGCACCCATGTGGAGTTGAACCACAAACCTTCTGATCCGTAGTCAGACGCTCTATCCAATTGAGCTATGGGTGCCACCCGAAGGCACGGGAAAATACAAGCGCCTCACCAGACGTGCAAGACCTTTCCCGTCACCGAAACTCTCGCGGGTGTGAGACAAGATTCTTCACGATGCCAGTGCGTCAGGGCTGATGGCCCGCAAAGTGATGGCCCGGGCTGCAGCGAGTTCCATGAGCGGAGATGACTAGACCGGACATTTCATACTTCTCGGGTAGCACAGGCCACCGGCCAATAGTGTTCGGCATAGGGCGGATTGCGAGGAGTTCGCGCGATGGGCGTGGGGGATTGGGTGGGATTTGGGCGGCCTGTTTTTCTGGGGTGCCAAGCTCAGGAGACTGACCGGACAAAGCTTCGCCTTGGCCGG
>Ga0224555_1001647_pt1 | contig 29877 bp, 26 predicted proteins | sample 714S23034metaG_FD_180687 | JGI IMG/M metagenome (GOLD analysis project Ga0224555, IMG submission 180687) | Peat soil microbial communities from Stordalen Mire, Sweden - 717 S2 30-34 | ecosystem: Environmental > Terrestrial > Soil > Wetlands > Peat | place: Sweden: Norrbotten County, Stordalen...
GCGAGTGGCAGTCTTGGCCTCAAGAACCCCGCCGATATGTACGTCGCCTTCCTGACCAGCCGGACAGTCGAAGACGCGATGATTCAGCGCTTTGGCTTGATGGCGGAGTACCACGAAAAGCGAATGACGGACGCGCGAAAGGAGTTCGAACACCGCACGACGGCTGTTGCCGGGAGCAAGGACGGGCTGATCCGCATCTCGGTCGAGGACCGCGATCCGAAGCGGGCTGCCGAACTGGCCAATGGCTACGTGGAAGAATTCCGCAAACTCTCCGCCTCGCTGGCGATCACCGAGGCTGCGCGCCGCCGGTTGTTCTTTGAGCAGCAGTTGCAGCAGGCCAAGGACGATCTCACTGGGGCCGAAGAGGCCATGAGAAAGACTCAGCAATCTACCGGCGTTCTGCAGATCGACAGTCAGGCCCGATCGCTGATTGAATCGGCCGCCGTCTTACGCGGGCAGGTTGTGGCCAAGCAAGTGCAGATTCAGGGCATGCGATCTTTCGCCGCCGAGGACAATCCCGAACTCATCCTCGGCAAGCAGGAGCTTGCCGCCCTCGAATCGCAGCTCGAACGGCTGGCCGGATCGCAACCAGACGTTGGGTCGGACATCAACCTTTCCAAGGGAAGGGTGACAGAAGCCGGGATGGAATACCTCCGCCGATTGCGTGATCTCAAGTACCACGAGACGGTCTACGAGCTGATGACGAAGGAATTCGAAGTTGCCAAACTCGACGAGGCGCGCGAAGGGGCGATCATTCAAGTGGTGGATGCTGCCGTGCCCCCCGATAAGCGGTCGTCTCCGCACCGAACCCTGATTGTGATTGCGGCGGCTATTCTTTCTTTCTTCGTTGCCGCGTTCTGGGTCTTCCTGCGGGAAAGCTCTGCCCGTGCTTTTGACCTGTCGGAGAACCGGCAACGCCTGGAAGCGATCAAGGGCCGTTGGAAGGACAAGCAAGACGCGCGGTAATCGTGTGTGGCTTCTGGCCGTGGTGTAGTCTGCCGCCAGGGTCAACGCTGTGATTGCGCCTTCCGCGTTTATATCCCCCACATTTCAGTCCCGTCCGAAGCACGGTTTACGGAGTCAGCCACGGCGGGTGGGCGGAGAAACACTGAGTTGTCAGCCCTTGCAAACCCGCGCCCTTGGTTCGGCCGTTCTTTGGAGCAAGGTCTGATATACTAGCCTGTACGATGCGTGTCTTGTTTCTAAATCCCCCATTCCACCCGCGTTTTTCCCGTGAGCAGCGCAGTCCCGCAGTTACCAAGAGTGGAACGCTCTACTACCCCAAGTGGCTGGCTCACGCGGCCGGAGTCGCGATCAAGAGTGGGCATGACGTGGATTTGGTCGACGCTCCCGCTGCCGGCTACTCGGTGCAGGCGGTCATCGACCGCATCGCAGCCAAGAACATCGGAGCGGTCGTCTGCGATACGTCCACGCCCAGCATTCTTAACGACGTCAGCGTCATCGAGTCCCTGGTTGCGGCAAAGCCCTCTCTGCATGTGCTGCTGGTGGGACGTCACGTGTCATCGCTACCCAAAGAGACGCTCGCCATGTCGGCCTCCCTGGAGGCTGTTGCCGTGAGAGAGTACGAATACACCGTGCGCGACTGGCTGGAAGCGAAAGGCTGCGGTGCCGACCTGTCCGCCGTCGAGGGCTTGGTATGGCGGCGCAGAGCGACGGGAGAAATTGTCAGCAACCCGCAGCGTGAAGCGATCCAAAATCTCGATGAACTGCCCTTCGTCTCCGAGGTCTACAAGCGCTTTCTGCGTACGCCCGACTACTTCTATGGCCACTCGCTATGGCCCCTGGTGGTCTTCGATACCAGCCGCGGATGTCCCTATCATTGTTCGTTCTGTGTTTATCCGCAGACCTTCAGCGGGCACAAGATGCGCTACCGTTCGGTATCGCATGTGGCCGACGAGTTCGACTTCGTCTCCCACGAGATGCTCGAAATCAAGACCGTCATGCTGGAGGACGATACCTTCATCATCAGCAAGCCGCGCACGCTGGAATTGGCTACGGAACTGATTCGTCGTGGCAACAAGCTGCCCTTCGACGCCAACTGCCGCGCCGACATCGGCGCCGAAGGCGAACTGCTTTCGACGCTGCATAAGGCCGGCGCCCGCCTGTTCTGCGTCGGGTTCGAGAGCGGCGATGTGGAAGTCATTCATGGCATGAAGAAGAACAACGACGACCGTCGCGACTCGAAGTATCACGACGAGGCCCATCGTTTTGTCCGGCGCTGCCAGGAGTCGGGCATCATGGTGCACGGCTGCTTCATGGTCGGCAACCTGAACGAGACGCCGGCCAGCATGGAGAAGACGCTGAGCTTCGCCAAGAAGCTCCAGCCCGATACGGCCCAGTTCTTCCCAATCATGGTGTATCCGGGTACGACCGCTTATGACGAAGCCAAGAAGCGGAATTACATTCAGATCGAGGACTGGGGCGCGTGGTTGACCAAAGACGGCCTCCACAATAGCGTGGTCACGCTGCCGAACATCACGCACGAACAGTTAGTCAGCTTCTGCGACCGGGCGCGGCGGAGCTTCTATCTCAGTCCCGCCTATCTTTTCTACAAGCTGAAGCAGTCGCTAAAGGATCGCCGCGAACTGCAGCGCAATGTTAAGGGCTTCATTACACTGTCGAAGTATCTGTTGCGCGGCAGCCAGCATGAGAAAACCGCGGCGCTCCGGCAGGAGCCAGGACGCGATCGCATAACGCCAGTCACGAGTCCCTAAGGCAGTGACTAGTCTCGTGTACGCCGTTGCGGGTTCGGCTAGAGATATGAGACCGGCTTCGATCGCAGGTGTCCTCCGGAGTGTATCCTTTGAAAGACCGTTTCCAGCGTTGAAAACTGCAAGTGGAGCATCCCATCGAAGCCACGTCAGTATCGATCGTCATTCCGACATTTAATGGCGCCTCCCGCATTGGCAACTGTCTGGATGCGATTCTGCAGCAGACGGCTGGGCGAAATGTGGAAATTCTGGTCGTCAACGACGGCTCAACCGACAACACTGCCGACGTGGTCGATCGTTATTCTGGAGTTCGCCTCATTACCCAGGCAAATGCCGGACCGGCAGCGGCGCGCAATCGCGGCGCTCAGGAGGCCCGGGGAACGATTATCCTTTTCACCGACGACGACTGCGTGCCGATGCCGGACTGGCTGCACGCCATGCTCGAACCCTTCCAAGACCCGGAGGTTGTCGGAGTGAAGGGAGTCTACCGCACACACCAAAGGAGTCCGATTGCTCGTTTTGTGCAGATCGAGTACGAGGACCGCTACCGCCGGATGGCGGGTCTTGACTGCATCGACTTCATCGACACCTACTCCGCCGCGTTTAGCCGCGACCGCTTCCTGGAGATGACAGGTTACGACACCTCGTTCCCGGTGGCATGCGCCGAGGATATTGAGCTCTCTTACCGCATGTCGGCACGCGGCTGGAAGATGAAGTTTGTCCCTGCGGCGATCGTCTATCATACCCATCCCGACACGCTCTCGCGTTATCTCAAGAAGAAGTACAAATTCGCTTTCTGGCGCGTGCTCGCCGTGCGCAAGAACCCCAGCAAGGTGGTCAAAGACAGCCACACGCCGCAGCTTATGAAGCTCCAGCTTCTCTTTGCGCCTGCGCTGCTGCTTGCGGCGGCATTCGATCTGATTGTACGGCCCGCCGTGCCGGTGTCGTTGCTTGTGCTGGCCGCCTTTCTGCTCAGCACGCTACCCTTCGCATTGCGGGCGATTGGGAAAGACCCCATCGTGGGACTGCTTTCTCCGGCACTGCTCGCCGCGCGGGCCTGTGCTCAATTGCTGGGCGTAACCGCCGGCCTGATCAATGCCCGCCGCAAGCCTTCCGGGGTCGCGACCAACTCACCGGCCTGATAGCCGTCCAAGCGCGCACAAATCCCGCGCACCAAAACCAGCCTTTGAAGCACAGCGTTTTAGGCCCGCGATTGTAGAACGAGCACCGAGCGCCGCACGCTACTAACGTACAGAAGTTAGTGTGGCAGCGCAGTATAGGTACATAGGCATGATTCGCAGTCGCCGCGAGGGAATCTCGCCCCAAGTGAAATTGGTGAATCCCCCCTCCGCCCAAATCTGCTGGAGGGTCGCTTTGGAAAAGAACTTGATATGTCCACCGTCCCAGAGCGGTCCATGGTGATGATCCCAGCGATTGGCAAGAGACAAAAGCAGATTGCGAAGGTAGCTCCCATAATGCGGGGTACCGCAAACAATCATTCCACCGACATTGAGGTGAGCGGCGGAAAAGCTCACCAGCCGTCTTGGTTCGTACAAATGTTCGATCACATCGTTCGAGTACACAAGATCGAACTTGCCGAGTTCCAAAGCCTTGGGGTCGTCACAGCAGGAGGCCTGAATGATTGGGAGCGCCGGAAAATTGCGGTGAGCCTCCTCAATCTCCGCCGCCACCGGTTCGAGACCGACATAGCGAATGCCGTGCTCGGCGAATCTCGCGCCAAGCGTGCCTCGCCCCGCGCCAATCTCCAGAACCGAAGAAGGATGAAGGTTTAAGACAACGGAGCACATCCGTTCGTGGATCCGATCGGCATTTTCTTCGGCGCGGTTGGCGAGATTCGGCGCTCCATAGACAACAGTACGGGTATCATTTCCCATATCTCAGTCCGGAATTTCCCTTCTAAATCCTGCGTTCATCGCATTGTACTGCGCGTGAGCGGTCCTCGGAGGCAAAATGATGTGCCTTGAGCTTTGGTCCATTCATACAGAATGGTTTGGTCCGACGGATACTCCTGATCCATGCCCGGCGCAACCCTGCCAAGGTCCCGACCAAGCCACCTGCATGAAACCGTCGCTTGACGATCCGCCCGGCCTCTCCCTTAAGGAATTCATCGCGGAGTCCTCCCCTAAGTGCGCGTAGCGGGCAGCAGTTTTGCTGGAATTCTCGTAAAATGCCGAAATAATCCCCGAATCTGTTCGCGTTCTCTCGAGTCAAAGCTGAGATTCCAGAACAGAGCAAGGAGTGCCAATTCCGCAAAGCCGACCAGCGGCACCTGAAGAAACGGAGAGGATATCCACGGGGCAGCCAGCAACGCACAGAGTATGAATGGAAGAGTACAAGCAACCTGCTTGAGAATGCCCTGCGACACGAGCTGCGCGCGGCTCACTAAGAGGCAGTCGGTTCGCCGAAGGCTAATGGCAAAGTGCAGCCAGACGCCCACCAGCGCGCCGATCAAAGTCCCGAGTGCGACCCCGCGGGCACCGACGAATCGCACTAGGGCGAGGCTGCACAGCAGATTCACGATCCCTTCCACAACTGGCGAAGCCAGCATGCGCTTCTGCTGCCCGGCGGCAAAGCCGATCAGGACGTAAGGCATCATGGTGAGGCGGGCAAATTGAGCAACCACGAGGGTTTGTGCAAGCAACAGCGTGTGGGTCGCGTAGTCCGATCCCACCCATACGCGCAGAAATAGCGGCATCAGCAGTAACAGCGGCAGACTGATGAGACAGAGCAGGGCTGTGGCGAACCGGGTCGTTTTCAGCAGGACCTGCCCCAACCGCTTCGGGTCATCGTTGGCGCTCATTCCGGCCGCGATGGGCATCAGCGTGTTAACCATTGCCGCATAAGGAACTATGAGGGCATTGCTGAGCGTTGCAGCCACTCCGTAGTAGGCCGCGGATCGAAAATCAAAACCGGCCACAATGGGCAAGTCCATACCTGTAATGAGAATGGAACTGAACTGCGCCACGAGCATTGCAGAGCACAAGACAAGGAACTCGCGAGCCATGGCGCGTTCCGCGTAGGAAGGTTGCAACAAATCGTGCTTTCCTCCCCTAATCCAGAAGGCTAGATAGGTCAGACACTGGGCAACGTTACCAAGTCCTACCCAAACCGCCATCGCCAGCAAACCCTGATGATGATAGGCCGCCCACGCGGTTCCTAGCGCCCCCGCGAACTTGCCTAGGCTACCGGCGAAAGCCGTGATCTCATTCTTCTGGAGCCCGACGAAAAACCCGGCCAGCACAGAGAAAGGAAGGGTCCAGGCAAGCGATATCCCGATAACCAGAAGCGCCTGACGCGCGCTCTGCGCGATGGAGGTTGGAATCTCCCGAAAAATATCAGTCAACCGCCAGGAGGCAAGCGCCGTAAGCAGCACCGTGGCAACACTGGCGACAATCAGCAGCATCCCGGCGCTGCTGAGGAGACGGGCCAGGTAGTTGCGATCTTGCAGGCCCTCTGCGTGCGCCACATAACGCGCGACGACTATCTGAATTCCGCCATCAAAGAACGTGACGTAGGCCGCCAACTGCAACAGCAACAGCCACACACTGTAGGTCGGCTTATCCAGCACGCGCACGAGCAGGGGCGGCAGAAAGAGAACAATGATCCACGCTGTCCCCGAGCGAAACAGATTTGCAACGGCATTCTTGGTCATCGTGGCCAAAATATTCGGCCTGATGTTTGTCGGTTCCGGGCCCTCGGACACGTTCATTCCTTTAGACTAGGCCAAGGGATACTTCGTATCTCCCACGACTTCGTCTAAGTTAACATTGCTCCAGTACGAAATGATCAACATCTTTAAGTATTACGACCAAAACAGTTACTGTGACAATAGACTCCGGTCAGTGGCATGAATTCTGGATAATCATCGGCGAGTGGAGAGAATCTTTTGCGGCTTCCAATATCCGTTAGGCGTTGCAAGGGGATACTTTGTACTTCCCACAACCGCGTCTAAGTTAACGTCGCTCCAGTCGAACTCCTCGACGTCCTTAATTTTACGACCCAGAAATTCACTGTAGCAGTAGAGTCCCTTCACGGGCATAAATTTTAGATAATCGTCTGCGAGTGCGGAGAACCTTCCGACCATAGGGTTCGATGCGCCCGCCTCTATACATTCGAATCCTAATGCTGGCGAAAACAGCACTCTGAGTGCCATATCGCTAAACTGGAAAAAGTGCCAGGGTCTTTCATGGGATCCGTAGGATAAATGCGTTTCGACAAAAAGGATTCCGCCGATCTTCAAAAGTTTCGCGATCTCGGTGGCGACAACCCACGGCATGGCAAAATGCTCAAATACCGCGCTTGAATAGATTATGTCGAATCTTTGATTGCTAAAATACTGAGACAACTTATGAGCATCGCCAACCACATCGACATTCAGCCCTGGATAAAAATCGAAGCCGACATATTCTGCGTTTGAAAATCTCTCACGAGCATCCGATTTACCGGTCACTTCACGACTGCCAATTTCGAGAATTCTGGTGCCGTTGCGGTTTCCAATATCCGTCAGGTATTGCAAATAGTTACTGTGGCTAGCAAGTGTTGAAATTGGGACATTGGGATCTAAATACATGCGGTCGGCAAAAGATCCAAACAACCCCATAAAAGTTCGATAGCTGGCCAGCAGTGCTTTCTTGCCGATTTTTCTCGCGCTCAATGTGTCCTCCACCTTTCGTCTCGCACGACCGGTTTAGGGCCTGTTGATACTGCCAGTACAGTGGCGACGAGAGCCGGTTCATCTGAGTTCAGGAGCGAAGTGTGACGTATACTGGGTGTCCCTAGCTACGAGCAGCAACGGAATCGGGGATTGACTCGATCTTCGCCCGCAACGCCATCTGCCCCAGTAGTGTCACTTGTATTGTGGGAGCATATCATTGGGTGTTGTCCACTTCAACAAGCGCTTCTCCGGCTTCGCAAAACCGTCGGTTGACGTGGCGACCACGATCCATGTCTGGCTCCTTGCGAAAGACGATCAAGTGTTTCGTAGGCGAGCAGTACCGGGTGCGCAGATTCCGCAGCTTCCTGCTTGGGGGCCTGGGACGGCGTGACCGAAAGAATGTGGAAAAGAGACACCCTGTGAAACAGCATGGCACGACCATGCGGATGGCAAGCATCTTCCCGGCATCTGCTAATCGCCAGAAAGACATATTGAATAGCTACAACTTTCCGAAGTGGGGACTATGGCCCAATCGCTTTCGGATAACTGCAGTCAAAGCATCAAACCTCTTCTCGCCCAGCAGATAACCCAACACAAAATAGAAGTGGAACAGTGGGTACCTTGCAAAGCCCATACGTCCATATCCGCGATAAAGCTTGTAATAGTCTCCCAGTGGGAGACTCAACTGATCTTTGATGTACGGATAAAAATAATTGGCATAATCGTGGATTACATCTTCCACTACGTCGATTCCACGGGTCTCTTTCAGGTCACAAATAATTGACAATGCCCCGCCGACCATATTGAGACGGGCCTGTGGAGTGTATCTACCCGGAACATATTTCCCCTGTTCTTTGGCGCTATATCCGAAATCAGGCGGTTCGTTTTCACGGCATAGTATCAACACCTCTGGGGTGCACACAGCCGTCTTACCGATTAGAACATTTGCAGTCAAATGCATCTGATAAAAGAGAGTGCCATCAAATTTACTTGTCCCGGCCGCGTTCGCAGTATCACGGTGAACGATGTATCCGGAAAGGACCCCGGACCGCCGAAACGCAAATCGTATTGCGGAACTGCCAGCCGCAAACTCCTTCTCCTCATTGAACCACCGAATTTCCTGGTTCACGTTCTCCGGCGTTTCGTTAAACCACGCATAGGCTTTTAGCACGAGCCCAACATTTGGATAGCGACGAATGACGCTAGCGGCATTCTCCAAGGCGCCTTTGCACATAATGTCGTCGTTGCCCATGAAGAAGCAGAACTCTCCCGGTGCCTTTTGTACGAGCTTACGGACGTTTCCGTCGTAACCCAGGTTCTCCTCGTTTTCGAAGTAACGCAGCATCGCCGGATAACGTGATTGGTACTCGCGCACAATGGCCGCAATCTGGTCGCGCTCGGGAGATTTGTCTTCGCAGATGACGATCTCGAAATCGCGGAAGTCCTGTGCAACAATCGAGTCCAAGAGAGCAGGAAGATAGCGGGCTCGATTGTAGGCTGGAATGCAGATGGAGAAAAGCTTGCGAGTCTGTGTCACGCTTTATCCCAGGAAGCTTTTTGTGGATTGAAACTCTTGATAAGTCTTGCCGGCGCTCCTGCGACAACGGAGTTAGATGGGACGACGCCTCGAACTACCGAATTTGCCCCGATGATCGCGCCGCTGCCGATCGCAGCGGGACCAAGAATGACCGAATTGTCGCCAATCCACACGTTGTCGCCGATGGTAACCGGTCCGCCCCCGCCCAGTGTCCGATGCAAGGGCGGCTCCTCTGGACGGCTTTGCGCGTCTCCCTTGTAGATTCCATGGTTGTGGTCCGATATGTAGATCCTGCTGCCCATCATGACATTCCTGCCAATCACAATGCTTTCGATCGAGGTGATGTGTACGCCATCGGAAAACGTGACACCATCGCCAATCGTAACTGCTGGAGAGAAATGCTGCGACCGGAACGATGTCACCGCCTCCAACCAGAGGTTACGATTGGCAAAGACGCCCCGGCCAAAGGAAATATGACGTCCGCCAACGACCCGGCAGCCCGGCCCCAGGTACAAGCCAGGAGCGTTGAGCGAATAGGCCATCGCCGAGCTGGCGATTCCTCTCCACACGCGATGAGCGATCAGCCACAATGCTATCCCAAAAGGATTTGCCTGAAATAGCCTTGTAACCGCGTCTGTCGGGATCTTTTTCATTCGCGCGTCACCGACGATGAAGTACGAAAGGCCATTAGCTCATATAGGCCCAGTGCAATTGCAACGAGGAATAGAACGACCGCCCTCGGATCTAATAGGTAGTTTGTTCCAAACCAAAACAGAATGCAAAATGCACACCAAGGGTAGAGCACAATCCCGACAGTTTTTCCTAACTTCAGTAAGCGCCATGCCCAGCCAGTGCCCAGCCCATAAATGAAAAGCAAAAGCGGAGAAAGCCACCTCAAGTCGGAAAAAATGTCGCCGAATGTTCCCGACCAAATCAACTGTCCGTTCAGGCCTGCAGCGGTGACCGCGCCAAATTCCGACTGCCAAACGGTATCGAAGTCGGGCCAGGCTAGTAGTCGGTTTACATGGAACAGCTTGTTGAATGTTTTGTTGAAGGCCACAAACCCAGAGATGTAGAGCCCCCTTCCGGAGAAAGGATAGCGCAGTCTGCCATCCACAATTGCGGCCAGGCGATTGTAAGGGGCAATTGTGTATCCCAAAATATCGCCGATTAGAACATCTGGACCAGCCAACCCTCGGAGCATGGAAAAAGAGAGGAACAAGGCCACAATCGAGCCGGCAAAAAACACCGTGAATTTCAGAACAGACATGGGCTTAAGCTTTCCATCTACAAGCCTGCGCAGCAGGAATAGCATGGCAATTCCCGAGAACATCGGCATTACGTCGCCGCGCGCCAACTTCAGCGTCGACGCTACCAGCATGGCAAGGGTTGCAAGAATGATGGCTGAATGAACCGCGATCCTTCGCCACCCGCGGATACAAAACTGATCCTTGCGCCATATAGCCCACCATACAATTCCCATAAGCAAAAGGGACGCTTGAACGATCGTGCCCTCCAGTTCGATACCGCCGCCAGATTTGATCTGGTCGCCTTCCGCAGCCAGAAGGAGTTGCAGAAGGTAGTCGTTATTGCGAAGCAGAAGAAGGCTTGAAAAGACCGTGAGCGCCGTGCCGCCAACGAGGGGCAAGAGAATAAACCACATGGGCGAGAAGCGAGTTTCTTTCTTTTCGTACCTAAAACCGTGCACCGGAAAGCCGAAGTCAACGAGCATCAATCCCAATAGAAAGCCCAGCGTACATAGCAGAAAGAACACAAGAGATGCAGGATCAAAAAACATGAAATCGGGTTCTTGTATGTAGCTGGAGTAGAGGGCAGGCGGAAACATGAGCGCAACCAGAAAGAGAAGGAGTGCGGCCGCTGTCATCCCATAAGGAGACACGATGTTGCGAATCACCAAGTTACGGAAGCGCATCGCAGCATCCCTTCACATCTTGTTGAATCCCATTTCCGGTGAGCAGTTTGTGCACCCTGGCAACCGTGTCTTCCCAGGGAAACTGCGCGGCACGCACCAAGCCCTTTTCCCGAAGCTGATGGCGCAGGGACGTGTCGCTCACAATTCGCTCCATCGCCGCGGCGATCTGCTCTACCGAAGTTGGGTCGACGAGCAGAGCGGCGTCTCCGGCGACCTCTGGCAGCGCCGTGGTATTTGCGGTCACAACAGGTGTGCCGCAAGCCATCGCTTCCAGCAGTGGAAGGCCAAAACCCTCGTAAAGAGAAGGAAAGACCAGCGCCTCGGCACCCCGGTACAGGGACGGCAACTTTTCTTCCGGAACCTCGCCCGCAAAGTGTACACCGGAGGTCACATGGTAGCGCTCGATGCAATGCGCAAGATCGGACGTAGGCGCGCCAGTGAACGCGAGACGAATCCCGGCAGCGAGACCGGCCCTGGCAAAGGCCTGAACCACGCGAAACTCGTTCTTGTGCCGTTTACGGTTGCTGACGCATAAAAGGTATGGAAATTGGAGTCCGTAGGAGTCATCCCCGGGGTGATACGCAGGATCGACTCCGCAGCGGACGTTGACGACCTTCTCCGGCGGCGCTCCAGACCATTCGACGATCTGCGCACGCGTAAATTCCGAGACCGTAAGGACTCTGGCGGCCCGATGACAGGCCCGTTTCATGACCGTCGCGTAGTACAGTCGGATGAGAGGACTGCTATTTTCGGGACAATAAATGTGGCTAAGGTCGTGGATTGTGAAGACAAAAGGCGAGGCACAAAACAGGGGAGAGTTGTAGCCCGGCGAAAAGAACAGGTCGTTGTGAGTCATATTGACGAGCGCCCGCGCGAGCCGCCAGGCATCCAGAGGCGCGGCCGGATGTGATGCCAGTGAGACCGGACAATAATCAAGACCGGCAAGCACATGCTGCGCAAAACGACCGATGCCGTGGGGTCCAATCCATCGCTGATCGGCATAGATCATGGCAGGGTCTCTAGTCAGTGGGACGCCGCCCGCAGAGCATCGAGCCGCTGGCGGGCGGCCATGATTGCTTGACATGCGCCGGAATCCTTTAACAAAATACACTACGCGGAGTCCTGCCGAGCAGCGTCGCCAGGACGACCGTACCCTGGCGCGCCTCATCCAGCCTAGTCATTTTCAATTGTTTGTCGATGAGTTCCGAGATGCCTAGTATCCGTTTTCGTCTTTCAGAGCGATGACCACGGTGCGAGCGATGATCTGCATATCCAGCGCAAAACTCCAGTTGTGAGCGTAATACAGGTCATATTGAAGCCGGTCAGGGATTGAAGTATCGCCGCGAAGGCCATTGACCTGTGCCCATCCGGTTATGCCGACCTGGCAGCAATGCCGCACGTTGTATTTCTCGATGTCTGCGCGGAACTTCGTGACAAAATGTTGCCGTTCCGGACGGGGCCCCACCAGACTCATCTCTCCGCGAATAACATTAAAAAGCTGGGGTAGCTCATCGAGACTGAACTTGCGCAGTACCGCGCCAATCGTGGTGCGCCGGGGATCGTTCTTGGTCGTCCAAATGGTGTCGCTCTCGGCGGCGGTGCTGCAATGCATCGTGCGGAACTTCAGCAGCGTGAAGGGCTTGGCATTTCGGCCGACTCTTTCTTGCCGGAATAAGATGGGACCCGGAGAGCTCAGCTTGACGAGAAACGCAATCGCTAGCAACAGGGGGCTCAGAATCACCACTCCGAGAACTGCGACATCCAGATCGAAAGTCCTTTTCAGCACGGTATAAGCGAAGCTTTCAACCGGAGAAATGGCCAGATTCATCATCTGCAAGCGGCCAACCTGAAACACCTTCTCGCGCAGCGACAGCCGCGGCCCGAAGTCCAAGATGGCGCGGATGGGTTTCCCGAGATCCTGCAGGCCGTCGAGAACGGAGGAAACCTGCAGATAGCGCTTGGCCGGTATGGCAACTACAACCTCGTCAAAACTCATTCCCTCAAGATGCAGCGGCCCTGTCGCACTGATCACAGGTGCATCTTCGACTAGCACCGGCTGTCCTGGGAGTTGCAGGTAGGCTTGAATTTCGCAGTGAAAAAATGGGATCCGGTGCAGGAGTGCGACGCTTCTCCTCGCATACTGGTCGGTTCCGACGACCAGTATCTTTTGACATTTGCGAGGCCAAGTCGATGACGCCGAGGCGAGCCGGAACAAGTTTCTGACTGCCACCGCGCAAAGAAACAGAATTGCGTTGCTGAGAAGGATGAAGGCTCGCGAAATAATCAACTGGCGGCCGAAAACAAGGAGCGTCGCCTGCAGACAAAACGTACCAAAACATGCCAGAAACGCGGCCCGGATTCCCGTGTACTCCCAGAATAACTCCCTGACCGACGAAAGCTTGTAGTAGTTGGCGGCAAGTATCCAGACAAATTCGGTAAACAGCAGAAAAATCAGGTAATAGTTCGGAATAACACTGTTTACATGAGGCAACCACGCATTACCAAATCTGATATAGTACGACATCCCGAAGGCGAACAACGGGAGTGAGAAAACGAGGATGTGTAACAAAGCGTCATAGTAGTGGATCCGCGAAATCACTGTTCCCTCCTGCGCGCATTTCGTATGCTTCTACCGACGGTTGAAGGTAAATTAAGGTTGTCCATTGCTGCTTTCTTCGTGCCGAATTCTGTTTTCTGGGGCCGTTGGGCGTGCGCAAACATCCCGCGCAACACAACTGGAACAGGGACTGCAAAAATGGCCGAATCCTCTCCTTCTTACGCCGACCACAACGGCTTTGCAGTTCTCTCCCTGCCTGCCATGCGTGAAACCAGGCGTGGTCGGTCAGTACGACAGTTGCGGAGTCAAACAGAGCTGCATGGGGATTCGCGACTGAGACCTTCTTGCACGCAGAATGCGTGCAAGGTACTGCACCTACTAGAACTCTATCGTCTCTTCCTCGCAGGATTTGAGCCGGAACTGCGAGAACTAGCCAGTTCTCCACGGACACAAACGCGACATTATGATCGAGAGGCACGGTCGGCTCTCTGCTAGCAAGCCCTTGCGGACGGTCACGGGCCCCCCTCGTGCTAGCGGGTTATCGTACCACAACCAACTCTAGCAGGCTGCGGAAAAACTCGGCGGCCAGGCACGGTCTCACCATTGGCTGACGCCATCTGGACTCTTGCCGGGCGACAGCTCAACCCGAAGTGACTTTGCATCGATTCTCCCGGCCAGTCCGTAACACGGGCCGAGAACTAATCGGTACACCTTGTCGCCATTCTGGTCGGTAGCTGTTTCGATTCTCAAATACATGATGACGTTTTGACCACTGAAGTCCTGCAACTCAATGTCCGTCACGTTCTCAAAAATGAAATCTACCGTGGCCGGTTTGTGCGGATAGTACGGGTAGACACGAAGAACAGATTGGCCTTTGCGAGCCAAGGACAGGCTGACTCCGACAATCTGCTCCACCCCAAATCGCTTCTTCTTCATCAGCAAAACCTCCCTTCAGATTCTGCCGAAGACTAACATTCCCCCTGGTTCAGAAATGCCGGGGCCGATCAAGATCATCCTATGAAGCGCACCTGCTTTGTCTGTCTGATTCTGTGTTTGACAACCATTTTTACCATTCGCCCAGCGCAGGCCCAAACTGAAACCGTGCTTTACAACTTCACCGGCGGCAGCGACGGCGGCGAGCCCCAGTCCAGCCTCACCCCTGACGGTGCTGGGAACTTCTATGGAACGACCTACTACGGGGGTCTGACATGTTCGGAACAAGGCACTGAGGGATGTGGAACCGTCTTTGAGCTTTCGCCGAACGGCAGCGGAGGCTGGAACGAGACCGTGCTCTATAGCTTCACTGGAGGCGACGACGGCGCGAACGCGACCCGGGCCGCCCACTAGCTCGCCGCCGGTGCGCCGGCCCCTGAGGTCCAAATTCCCTTGGAAAAGGGGGTGTAGCCGATTTTCCCGTCGCCACATCCTACCCCCCATTGCTTTGACGGGGATAGCTACAGGCGACGGGAAAATCCGGCCACCTCCCACCCACACAAAACCATAGAAGAAACAGTGATTTCAACAGTTGTCCTTCCTTACCTTGTCGCATCGCACGGGAATACATTCTGCGGATGTAAAACCATCGTTCCCTTTTTCTTGTTACCATTTGCATCTACAACAGTCAGCTTCAATTCCCGAGGCTTATCCGGGTCTTTAGGCAACTCGATGTCGAGCAGGTAGAAGGACGCCATTAGGATGTAGAGCTGGTGCACCCCGTTCGTTGAGGCACCGAGCGCCGAGTTTTTAAGATGGTCTGTTTCCAAAGTTGTGTAGTATCCCCCCGTCTCCTTCGCGGTGTTGCCCACAAGCTCTGGCCCATCTGCTGGCCCCCCAGTGGCGTTTCGCAAGATGTCTAACGCGGTTCACAGGTCTTTCCTAGCCCTCAAAGCCATTTAGCAACTCCCCCATGATGAGAGCATGTCCCTCGGCGGCTCTGGCTGAAACTGTAACTTCCGTCTCGGCATTGGGCGGTAGCTCCAGCGGCGATGCCGAGCAGTTCTCCGGGCGCTTTACTGTTTCTCCTTTACTGTTGACATAGGTGCCGTTGTCCGTACATTTCGGTTGAGCTTTTTGCTGTTGCTGCGGTGTCGGCTGAGTGGGCGATGGTTGAGGAGTTTGCGCCAGCAGCGAAGTGAACAATATAACCGCGAGCGCAACGACGGAAATGAATCCGCGCATACAGGTTACTCCTTTCCAGATTGTCCTGGGAAAACTGCACGTTCGGTCCAGTGACTATCTAACACAGTCTTTCCAGCAACCGCGACAATGCGGCCCGGCGCCGCATGCGTTACCACAATTGTTTTGATTGCAGCCGTAACTGCCGCACCCGTGACAACATTTTGTTCTATCTTCCGAAGAGTCGCCCAAGGTGAACATGGAAAGCATCACCAAGGCCGCTATCAAGAGCGCCCTTTTCATTACTTGCCTCTCTTTCCTGGGGAAGGCAAGGATTTTATTGAGAGTGGAAGAAAGAAGATGTGACCGGTGGCACAGGGGGACGTGACTCTGTTTCTAAGGGACAGTCGATTCTGAATCTGGGCAAGTTCCACCGGGGCGGAACACTCTTCGTCGTCGAGCGACCACGAGTCCCCATTCATCTGAGGGACGTTGTTTCCGCAGTTCCAAAGTTGGAAATTGAGGTACGCGGTCTCTCGGCGAGCTTGCGGTACTTGTCTTCCGAATTTATGTCGGAAAAATGGACGAAGAACTCGTCTTTACCGGATTGGTCCCGTATGAAGCCATAAGCCTTGGGCGACTCAGTTGACTGCGTTCCGCCGCAGGAAATCTGGTCGTTGCCGTAAATGCTGCCGGAGATCAGACCGGTTGACTGGTTCGCATAGAGCGTGAACTGTGCGGTGACGATTTACAACTTCTGCGCGCTACGTCAATAGCCTTTTTGGGGCCGGTGCTTCTCGGTGAAAATCTGGCGTTTGTCGGTGAGAACGCCAGATCTCACGCTCTGGCGGAGACAGCGAGTCGAACGCGCGTTGTTGCTTTAAGCTATCAGCGCGGCGCAGCCCTTCCCGTCGCTTCTGCACCTCCGACCACGGAGCTATTTCACAAAACGATTCGTTTAACGCTCGCCACTCTTCTCTCGAGGCGAATAGGCGACCGCTTTGATTTCGATGACCAGTCCCGGCCGCGCGAGGCCGGCGATCTCGAGAATTGTCCACGTGGGAAACGGTGCGTGGATATACCGGCTCTTGATCTCCACGAAACGGGCCAGATGCTTTTGGAGTCCAACATGGTAACTGACCAGTTCGACAACATCACTCTGCGAGCAACCGGCAGCGTCAAGGACAATCTTAAGGCGATCAAATGCATTCACAATTTGTGTCTCGTCATCCGGCGGCATGGAACCATCCGGATTGAGACCGATCTGGCCGGCCACGTAAACGAAATCGCCGGCCCGCACCGTTGCTGAGTAACCAAATTTTTCGAAAATGGTGGAACCATCTTTGGTTGAAAAGATTGGATTCGACGGATTAATTGCCTCTTTTTTCATCATCAAAGCTCCTCGAATGACCCTTCACAATCGCGCATCTGGAGGAAGATCAAGCCCGAGCAAAAGCCTGCCGTAAGCTTCGCCGATTGCGTCAGGCTGCAACAGAAAATGCGAGCTCATCGCATGTAAATCGCGGAACAAACGCTCTGCCCGGGACCCGGTTGGCAGAAAGCTGCCTCCCAGTGCCGAAAACATCTTCTGAGCGGCGGCGAGCGCAAACCGGCCTGCCATCGCCAGTCGCATTCTAATCGCTCCACGCTCCTCCGGCGTGAGAGGACGACCGGTCCGGATGATTTCGAGCACGAGATCTGCGTCGTCCAGCAGAGCCTGACGCGCGATGGCCATAGTGGCTTCCCCGGATGCGGCGTCGATTTGTGCCACTTTGTCGTCGCGTTGTCGATGTTGGGTTCCTGGGATCACGCGAGTTTTCACTAGCTCGCGAAATTCTTCGGCCACCGCTGACCCAACTCCCAATAGCGGCGCCAGCACCGACATGGCGAATACAGAGTTAAGCGGGTACGCATAGATCGGCTCGTCGTTGGGGCAGGTAGGATGTTTTTCGCCGGCTTGGAGATGGCTCCAGCTCAGCCAGCGATGTTCGGGAACAAACGTCGGCTTGAGGGAAATATCTTTGCTCCCGGTGCCGCGCATACCGAGCACATTCCAGCTCGAATGATCAATTGAAAATGCATCCTGCGGGACAAGCACCACGTGCGGGTCACGCGCACCACCGTTCCCGTCCGGTAGCGGAACCAACAAACCCGCCCAGGACGCGACGTCGATGCCCGATGCGTAGCGCCAGCGGCCGCTGATCAACACCCCGCCCGAGACTCGCTCGGCCGTAACTCCTGAACCGACGCCGCCGGTAAGCAATGAGACAATGGCAGGCTTGCCGCACAGGAAAACGTCACGCTGCGCCTGCTCGGAGAACTTGCCGAGCATGAGAACGTTGGCACTGTTGAGGCCGACGATCCAGGCGCACGAGCCGCATCCCTTGCCGACTTCAAAGACTGCCTCCCAGGCTTCACGTGGCGTGCAGCCCAATCCTCCGAAGCGGGGAGGTTGCATCATGCGGAACAAGCCGGTGGTAGCCAAGCGTTCCACTACATCGTCCGGAATCCGCCTCTCAGCCTCAATCTGTGTAGCCTGGCCTTGCAACCATCCGCAAAGGGTCTTGGCCTTTTGGGCCACGTCGCCAACTTCCGCTCCATCCTCCCGTACGGTGCGCATCGGCGTCATTGCTAATACTCGCTTTCCCCCAGTAGGCGTTTCAGGCACTCCGGTTCAGACAATTTAGACTGGAGTCACGTGCAACTTTGTATCGCCAGATACGCAGCGCTTTGCTAATCTGTTTTACCGATATAGAGAGGATGCTGCTCTCGAAACAGGCACGGATGAGGCAAAAGACAGCCAAAACTAAGAAGGTGCCGGGAACGTGGCGCATCAATCCCGACCTCGCCCGACAGATCATGGGTCAGGCGAGTTCTGGCCGGGCGCGCCGTTTTCGCAAGGACGAAGTAATTTACGACCAAGGCACCGTATCAACGAGGTTCTACTTCGTGCTTTCGGGACTGGTTCAGGTTTCGATTGTGCGGGTGGATGGAGTGGAGGTGGTACTCGAATTCATGGGGCCCGAGACGGTCTGTGGCGAAGGCGACGCGTTCGACCGGCTGCCGCGGTTTTCCCGAGCGGTCGCGCTGGAAGAAACCGACACCATCGAGTTCGACGCGGCGCGGATGGAGAAGGTGTTCTCTCAGCACCCGGAGTTTGCCTCCGCGTTGTTGCGGGTGACCAGTCTCAAGCAGCGGGTGCTGGCAGTGCGACTCGAGCATCTTGCCTCGCGTGAACCGGAGGAGCGGATCATGGATCTGTTCCATCGGCTCCAGGAGATGTTCGCGGTCGATCACCCGGGCGGGAAACTCCTCGTCACGCGTCTCACTCATGAGCAGATCGGCGCCATGACCAGTACCTCGCGGGTCACCGTGACCCGCGCCATGCGGACCTTACGCGAATCCAACAAGATAGACGTTCTCGGCGGCTATATTCTTTTGAGAACTCGCCGCAATGAGTGAGATGCTGCTTCCGGCTTCGCATCAATCGGCGTGTATCCCCTGATACAGACGACCCGGGCCTCGAGAGCCGTACAGTCACATGGATCGGCTCAGAAGATGATTTGTCGGCGGCCGAGCGGCAGCGGCTCGTGGGAAGCCGTGCCATACCACCGTACTCTGAGGAGAAGCGGCTCTCGCGTCTGAGTCACGTCCGGGGCAGATCTGTCACGATGGGTGCACAGTTGGTTCAGGCTGACGATCGGAACGAGATGCATGTGAGCAAGCCGGAGTACACACTGACAGACAAGGATACGCGCAAGGCATAGATGCTGGAGGACATGACACTTTGTTATCGGCGGCTCTTTGGCCGGTGGGCCACTGGAGTTGCCGTGATCCTGGGGGAGGATGCGGACCAAGTGGTTGGGTTGACCGTCAACTCGTTGACCTCGGCCAGCCTAAATCCGCTTCTGCTGTTGTTCTGTGCCCGCAACGAAAGCCGCTCCGCCGCTGCTGTCCTTCGTTCGCGCCGGTTCTCGGTCAACGTGCTGGCAGCACACCGGGAGAACATTGCACGGTACTTCTCCGGCGCAAGAGACCGGAATGTCAAACTCGGCTGTGTTCGAGGAGAGGGGTTCGTGTGGCTGGCTGGCGCGAATGCCGTGTTTCGGTGTGAGGTGGAAGCTGCCTATCCCGGTGGCGATCACCGTATCATCCTCGGTCGAGTGGTCGACATGATGGGTCCGGAGGAATGCGACCGTCCGCTGCTCTATCACAATGGCCGCTACACCCATCTTGAGCAGCAGACAGAAGGTAGAGCGCTGTTGAACACAAAACAATCAGGGGTTGAACGATTATGACTCAGTTTGCTTCCAAGGGAGACTTGACTCCGAAGAAGGTCAGCTTCAGTCGGCTTTCCGAGAATGCCTACGCATACACCGCGGAGGGCGATCCTAATTCGGGAGTGGTAATTGGCGATGACAGCGTCCTGGTGGTAGATACGACAGCCACGCCGGTGATGGCGCGCGCGCTGATCGGGCACATCCGCCAAGTCACGGACAAACCAATCCGGCATATAGTTTTGTCGCATTACCACGCCGTGCGCGTGCTTGGAGCATCGGCTTACAAAAGCGAAGGCTGTGAGCACATCCTAGCCAGTCGCGGTACTTATGAGTTGATCGTGGAGCGCGGGGCGCAAGATATGCAGTCCGAGATTGAACGCTTTCCGCGGCTTTTCCAGGCGGTGGAGTCCATTCCCGGGCTAACGTGGCCGAATCTGACCTTTGACACGGAAATCACGCTGCGCCTGGGGAAACTGGAAGTTAACATCATGCACCTCGGTCCCGGACATACCCGGGGCGATACCGTGGTCTGGCTGCCGCAGCAGCGTATTTTGTTTTCAGGGGATCTCGTCGAGTACCAGGCAGCTGCGTACACAGGCGATGCCCAGCTTCAGGAGTGGCCAGCTACACTTGATCAGCTGCGAGCCCTGAAGCCGGAAAAACTCGTTCCTGGTCGCGGACCGGCGCTCGAAAATCCAGACCGGGTGAGCGCCGCGTTTGACTATACGACAGACTTCGTCACTACTCTGTTTGCTTGTGCGAGGGAATCAGTTGCCGCAAAGAAGACGTTGAAGGAGACGTTTCAATACACGCGCACGAAAATGGACCCCAAATTCGGCGGCGTGTTCATCTACGAACACTGTTTGCCTTTCGATGTCTCACGAGCCTATGACGAGGCCAGCGGTATCAAGGGTCCAAGAATCTGGACGGCACAGCGGGACCGCGAAATGTGGGCGTCACTTCAGGGTTAGAGCTTACTCTTACTCTCACTCTCCACTGCGGCCGTACTGATCCGCCGCAGCCCCGCGGATGTGTACCAAAGTAACGCCGCATGCGCTATCAAATCGCGGCGGAACTGTTGCAGAGGACAATGGTCTTCAAGCCCTGCTGGTGAGCAAGCTTTTCCATTGCGCCAAGAGTTTCCTCCAGTGGTACGGAGGCAGTCACCAGACGCATGACGTCGAGCTTGCCGTTGGAGATCAGCTCCACGGCCTTACGGAAGTCCTGGGGACCGAACCCGAAGGAGCCGGTGAGCAGAACTTCGTCGTAATGAATCCGATTCATGTCAACGGGAAGGCTGGAGCCCGCAGGCATACCGGCAAACAGGTTGATTGCGCCCCCCTTGCGGACGATACTCAACGCGGTCTGCGCAGCCGCCGCGTCGGCAACTGACACGATCACCTTTTCGGCACCCTCGCCCGCGGTGGCCCGGCGAACGGCGTCTCCCGCGTCTTCGTGCCGTGCATCGATGACTACGTCGGCGAGCGCGGAGGCCACCTTCAGCCTTTCCGGCGTAATTCCACTCACGATGACGGGGTGCGCCCCAATCCACCGCCCGATTTCGGCTTGGAGCAGGCCCATCACGCCGTCTCCGATGATGAACAGCGACTCACCCGCTTTCACGTCGATGGAAGAGAAAGCATGCAGACAGCAGGCCACAGGCTCCGAAAAACAAATCGCAGTCGAGTTCGATGATTCCGGCAAGGCAATCATGCCTTGCGAAACCAGACGCCCGGGAACCCGAACAAACTCGCTGAAACCTCCGGGATCGAGGGCCTCCTCGAAAAGACGAGGACACAAGCTGTATCGCCCGCGCAAACACTGCGGGCACGAGCCGCAGGGCACGTATGGTGCTACGACAACCCGCGCTCCACGCCGCCACTGGCCGGATCCCGGCGCTTCGACGATGACTCCGGAGATTTCGTGGCCCAATCCGGAGCCAGGACGAATCTTGGGGTGGCCACGCCGGAACGTCTTAATGTCGGTCGCGCAGATGCCGCAAGCTTCCACCGCCAGCACCACTTCTCCGCTTTCGGCGTGAGGTACCGGGATTTCCTCGATGCGAATATTGCCAGGGCCGTAATACTTGAGCGCCTTCATGCTGACCTCGAATTCTTCCGGAAACGGACGCCTCGTACTGCGTCCTTGCGAACAGAAATGACGATGCGGTCCGACTGGTTTAGGAGGCGCAAGGGATTGCCGTCGACACACAGCACAGCATCGTCGCGCACCTTCTCGACCACGATGCTGACCTCCTCAGAGAGTGTGACGTAACTGGAAATCATAGGAGTTGCGCACAGCAAGGCGGAGGCACTCATCTGCACCTGCACGAGTGGCAAACTGCAGACCAGGCATCCCGCAGGAAGACCCGCGAGGGCGGCGAGACAAATACCACCAGAAACGGCCTTTCCGAAAAACGCAGGCTCGGCGAATCCGGCAACGACAGTACCGACAGATTCGCCCTCCGAAACTACGGTCTCCCCGTCTTTGCTGCTTCTCGTCACTCTGGTTTTCGAAGTCGCGACCGGTCGAGGCGTGCCCAATTCGAGTTTTCCGCGCAAGCGTGCAGCGCCATCAATATCCCTGACCTGCCCATCGATGGTTCCAACCACCGTATAGCCGATCACCACGTCATTGAATGCTCGCCCCAACAAGTCGTCGTTTACGCTGGCGGTGAGGCAATCCATGTTCCAAGTTTCGAGCTTATCCGGGTGCAGTTGCGAAGCTTCGCTGGCACGGCAGGTGACCAGACGCCCGACATTGGTGGAACCAGCACCGATTCCTAGGATCGGAGTTCGACAACCCACCTCGATGCAGACTTCGGCAACATCGGCGAGGGTTCCATCGCCGCCCACCACGACCAGAGCAGCGACGTTCTGCCCGGCCATCCATCGCGCCAGGGCGCGCGTTTGCTCTCGGCCGCTCACCGCTCCAACGTCGTGGACCACCACCCGGCCGCTCCAGCCTGACAATGCTGCCGCGCCCGTCTGCCCGGGTCCGGTCAAGACTTCTTCCGCCCCGATGCTGGAGAGAGCGCTTCTCGCGGCCTGCAAGGCCAGTTCAACACCGCTGCCCGCCGATGGATTCACAATCGACCCGACACGCCGCCACGCCTCAGCCATGGACCGCCTCCACCAGCGATGCCGTGATGCTGCCAGGGTCCACCGACTGCCAGACGTTGCGGCCCACGGCCACCCCTTTGGCGCCAGCGGTCAGAGCTTCGCGGGTTGAGGAAAGAAGCTGCTCCGGGCTCTGTTTCGACCCGCCGAGCACCACCACCGGACGGTAGCAACTGTTCGTGACCGTTCGAAAGCTTTCGGTGCTGCCGCTGTATCGGATTTTGATCAGGTCTGCCCCGAGTTCTGCTCCGACCCGCGCGGCCACCGCGATCTGGTCGACCGAGACTTCGGACGCGGCAAATCCTCCAGGTAACATTTCCGCCAGGAGAACTACGCCCCATTGGTCGCATTGACTGGCCAGATTGGCCAGCGCTTGCAGGCTGGCGGATTCGCCGGGGACACCCACAATTCCCATTGCTGCCACGGCGTCCGCACCTAACCGTACCGCATCCTCGACCGCCAAAGCAGGTTTGGTGTTAGACCATTCGCCCGTGAGTGCGGTAGGACCACAGTCAACACGAAGAATGATTCCGACCCTGCCGAACAGGCCCGAGAAACTTCGCGCCAGACCAGGAGTAACGAGCAGCGCGTCGGCGCCATTTTCCGCGAGGGCGCGAATCAGAGATTCCGGGTGCTCGAGTTTTGCCAGAGGCGCAATACCGGCAATCCCGTGGTCAATGGCCACAATGACGGTCTTGCCGTCCTTCCCCAATAGCCGATTCAACCGCATTTCCTTTCCTGGACTCATCTTTTGACCTCTCCGCTCAAAGCGCGATCCTCAGTGCGTGAGCATCGGAAATCGCGCCAGAGCTAAGCTCGCACAACACTCCTCTTCCTCGTCACGACATTTTGCATGTGGGACACTGATTTTCCGCTGTGATGCGTGGGCCTCACACTGGTAACTGAGTTTCTGATTTTCAGCTCCGTGGCCAACACAATTTTCCGCGCCGGTCCCTCGTCGCCGCTGATGCGGCTTAATAGCAGGCGTGCCGCCGTCCGCCCCAACTGATAGCCAGGCTGGCAAACGGTCGTGAGCGCTGGATCAGAAAACTCGGTGGTGTCGAGGCCATCGAAACCAACAATGGAAACGTCGTCGGGACAGGTAAGCTTGAATTCCCACACTGCCGAGAGGGCTCCCAATGCCATCAAGTCATTGGCCGCAAAGATTGCAGTCGGGCGAGGGAGCATCCGCAGCAGGCGAGTCGTGCAGGTGTGTCCGCTGGCCCGGTCGAAGCGTCCTTCCTGCAGATATTCGGGGTCGATCGAAATTCTGGCTTCACGCAATGCACTCCGAAAACCTTCCAGCCGCTCCTTTGCATTCGTCAGATGGAGAGGCCCGGAGATGATTGCGATCCGCCGGTGTCCCATCCGGATAATGTGTGTGGCGGCCTCGTACGCTCCTTTGAAATTGGCCACGACGACCACGTCGCCCTTCCAGCCCTCGGGAACGCGATCCAGACAAACCATCGGAGTGCCGGCATTGGATGAAATCGTGCTGCCCACGGCGGGAATGATCAAAACTCCCGCGGGCAGGAAAGACCACAGGTCATTCAGGTACGAAATCTCTTTCTGCGGATCATCGTCCGTGTTACAGAGGATCAGCCGGTAGGAGTTCTCATAGGCGGTGTCCTCGACGCCGCGCACCACCGTCGGAAAGTAGGGATTTGTAATGTCGGGGACGATCATACCAATGATGTTCGTACGATTCAGGCGCAGCCCGCGCGATAACTGGTTAGGCGTGTACCCGAGGTTTCGAATCGCACCCAGTACGCGCTGACGCAATTTCTCACGCACCGACAGGTTTCCATTGATCACGTTAGAAACGGTGCCAATCGACACACCCGCGGTCTCAGCGATCTGGTACATCGTGATCCGCGGCGATGTGCTCGTGCTCTTTCTCTTATTGGCCACAAGTAAACTCGCAACGTCTTTCGAGCAGCGCCGGCAAGAGTTCCCGTTCTCGACCGGTGATGGTGAAGACCATATAACACTCTTAGTGCTCTGCTGGTTCCGAATCCACTACGCACCGAAATCCGATGGCTCCCGAGCGATCCAGGCTGGGCGCCATCAGCAAATACTTTCCGTGTTCTGAAAGCCGGTATGCCTGCGGGAAGTACCAGCGCGAGCCCTGCGGCTGGTAGTGGCTGCCACCACGCAGAATCGCGGCGCGAGTATGTTCATCAATGTACTCGTCTGTCCACTGCCATACGTTGCCGACCAGATCCATCACTCCTAAAGCACTGGCTCCCTTCAGGTGCGCTGTAACGTCGCTCGGCGGGGCCATATTACGTCCCACATCAGGCTTCGGAACCGCCTCCTCGATCCAATCATTTCCCCAGGGATACGCTCGCGCATCGTTGCCTTGGGCGGCATACAGCCACTCCCATTCGTGCGGCAGGCGCTTGCCGGCCCACTTCGCATAGGCGCGGGCGTCTTCCAGAGAAACCCAGGTCACCGGCTTGTGCTCCCATCCCAGCGGAAATGAGCCGTTCTTCCAGTCCTTCAGAAAATTATGGTCATCGACGGGGCAATAGTGAGTGGCATCGAGGAAGTTTTTGAACTCAGCATTGGTGACGGGATACTTGTCAATCCAGAACGAACGGATGTGAATTCGCTGTGTGTGATAGCGGCGCGGCGACGGTTCCCAAGGGTATTGAACGTCGACTCCCTCGTCGTTCATCCCTTCAATCTCGATACCGTTTACACGAAAGACGAAGTCAGCTTCAGGAATGTTCACCATGCCCGCCGGATCCTTCGCGGTTCTTGGCACGGGTGGAATTTCGACCAGTTGTTGCGGGAGAGTGTGCCATTCCCGGGAGAATGCGCTGAGCGGTTTCTGGCTGAGGTTTTGCATTTTCGTCAAGAGCTTGTTCAACCCGGCTGCGTCCAATGCCGAGGTTTCCAGCACGGCACCGTACCCGTCGGCCTCCAAATTGAACGCCAATACTGATTGATCGCCCTCGCGCTCGGGCGGGAGTTCCACTCCGTGCCACAAATCGAAGTAATGGGCACCGGGCTTGTAAGGCAGCACCAACTGACGTCCTTTAACGTCGTAGTGATTGCGGTTCACAATTGTCCATAGAGTCGCGTCTTTCCCCGGCCATTTGCTGGCGAAGACTCCAAAGTTCTCGGTGAAAATATGCGGCTCCCAATCCGGACTGACCAGCAAGGAGGCGAAGGCGCGTTCGATGGTTGCAATCCGGCGCAAGGCTTCGGCGTCTCGCGGAGTCATCTGGTTCCAGATTCCCCAGATGTTCTCCCAGCTCTCAAAACCAACGCCGTTGAAGAACGCTTGTTGGAGATCATCGAGGTGGTCGTGCTCCCACCGATTGCACATGTTCACCATGTGCCGCGGTTCCAGCCATTTGTACCGGCTCACGGAGGGAACGAAGTCATATTTCCAATATCCCCAACTGAAATTGTTGTAGGCGAGCATTTCGTCGGCCGCAAGAGGCGCCTCCGGTTCTAGCGCCAGCGGGTGACCGGTTTTGTCGGAAGCGCGACGAAACGATGCCGGCATTCCTTCCTGCGTATCGCCATTGATTCCATCGCCATCCACTGAGGTAAGCTCGCGGGCAATCGCTTCCGAATCGGGCACGCCCTCGTTGTGCGTGCCTTGGTCCCAAACCATCACTGGGAACAGTACGCGGACGCCGCGACGGTGGAAGTCACGCACCATTTGGCGAACGGCATCCTCGCCCCCAGGGAGATCCCGAAGCAGATCGTACTGGCTGCGGCTGTCGATGCCCATGTTGGGATATGTGTGCCAGATGAGCACACTGTCGATTCCCCCATAGCGCTTTTCGAGATCGTCCACATAGCGATCCACCGTGTAGCGGTGGCTATCGCGATCGTAGAAATAAAGATCATGGACCATCATTTGGGGTTGGACGAAGGCGGCCCGTGTCCACTTCAGCTCCGCCCGATCATACTGCGAGCCGTCGTAGCCCATGCGGATGAGGTGCTCCGAACGCCAGTGGCGGATATCCGCAAGCCAGGCACTGATTTCAACCCGGCTGCAGGTCTTGGGTTTTGCCGTCGAATTCCACTGCGGGATCGGCGCACAGTCTGGACCGGGAATCTGTTCCCACACCGGGGGATATGCGGTATCTTGCGCCGCTGCAACGGATGCGATCAGCAGCAGACTGAGCCATGCCAAACGAGCGGAAAAAGGTGCCAAGCGCCAGACCTCCCGCCGGAAAGATTGAAACTGGGAGCCAATATAAAAGCTTTCATTTGAAAAAAAATGTATCCAGAGTTACTGCAATGGTGCCGGAGACGTATTATTTTGGCTCCGTCTCAAGACAGGGACTCGGCATGGGCCCAGCGCGAATGAATGCTTTCATTTGGGAGCGGGATTTCCTGTCAACGATCGAGAGCTCATCAGCTCTCCGGGGAGGCGTTCATGTACTCCGTCTCAGCATCCAAGCTGTCAATTCTGTGGGTTCTTCCACTGCTTTTTCTGGCACTCACGACTTTGAGCACGCCCGTTGTTGCCCAATCCACGTTCGGATCGTTCATCGGTACCGTCTCGGACGCGTCGGGCGCCGTGGTAAGAGGAGCGTCCGTTACCCTTATCAACCTGGGAACCTCTGCCCAGAAGAAAACGGTCACGGATGAAAGCGGTTCATTTTCTTTCATCAACGTGGAGGCGGGCAAGTATTCGCTTCTGGTAGGGGCACAAGGTTTCCAGAAAGTTGAAATCACCGACCTGGCACTGCAAGCCCGTGAGACAAAGCGGGTGGATGCGAGTCTGAAGGCGGGTGCTGCGACCGAAACCGTGGACGTACAAGGTGGCGCCATCGGTGTCATTGCAACGGATGTCTCCAACGTCGAGGCCAATCGAACCGGGCAGGAACTGGTCGATCTGCCGGTGGCAATCTATTCGAGGTCCACCGGTTCCACCAGTCCAATCTCGACGTTGACCACGCAGCCAGGAGTGCAAACCGACGGTAGCACGCTCGTCATCGCGGGCACCACCTCGGCCCTTACTGCCGTCACGCTGGACGGGATCAGCACCATGAACATTGAGTATGCCGGGCCTATCAACGAGCTCTTTCCCTCCTTCAACTCCATTTCCGAGATGAAGGTCAGCGGATCGAACAACAACGCCGAGTTCAGCGGTGTGGCCGACGTTACGACGACATCCAAAGCCGGGACAAATGCTTTTCATGGCGGCGTCTTTGAGAACTATGAGGGTGCGGCGTTGGATGCCGGGAATCCGTTCGCCAAGACCAAGCCTGCGCTGGTCATGAATGACTTCGGCGGGTTTCTGGGCGGCCCCATCATACGCAACAAAACCTTCTTCTTTTCCAGTTTCGAAGGGTTGCGTTTGCCGAGGCAGACGCCGATGACCACCAGTGTCCCGTCTGCGGCGATGCGCAATGGCGATCTCAGTGCCTACCTGGCCGCAGCGTACGGCCCCAACAAGCAGATATTTCTGCCGGACGGAACTCTGCTTAACTCCAGCGCGGTGCCCATCTCTCCCGTGGCTGCGAACTTCCTGAAGTACCTGCTGCCCTCTCCCAATTACGGACAGGTGGACAGCTATGCCAACAACTACCAGATCAATATGCCGACGCCCATTTCAAGCAACCAGTTCGATGCACGCGTCGACCAGAACCTCGGGTCGAAGCAGCAGCTTTTCGGCCGCGTGAGTTATAAGAAGCGGTCGGTTGTGACTGCGCCTCTCCCGAATTGTCCGTGGTTTTGTGAGACGGCAGGTTCACCCTCCACCGGACCGTTCTCGCAGCCAGAAACGGACACAGCGCTGACGGTGGCCCACTCCCTCTCAATCTCTTCCACCCTGCTCAACGAACTCCGAGGTGGATTCAGCCGCTATCATCGCGCGACGACGTTGAATGTCAACTCCCAGACCATACTGAGCAACATCGGAATCACCGGCATCCCCAATGTGAGTACGTATGGCGCCGTCCCGAGTGCTTTGATTGGCGGTGCGGCCGACTTCCAACAGACCGGGGGAGCGAACCCCTCGACGCAAATCAGCACCACCATGCAGATTTCCGACAGCGTGACCTGGATGAAACACAACCACGCGTTCAAGTTCGGCTTCGACTTTCGGCGCTTGAGCGATCACGACGATAACGCTTTCGGAAGTCTCCGTTCCGGACAATATGGCTTCGATGGCTCGTCCGCGGTCGGGCAGACCATTGGCGACCCGTTCGCTTCGTTTCTGCTCGGCTATCCAGACTGGGAAACGATCACCCTCATTAGTAATGACAAGATGAATGGCCTGGGTTACTCCTGGGGATTCTTTGCTCAGGATGACTGGAAGGTAACTCCCAGCCTTACACTGAACCTCGGTCTCCGCTACGAACTCCATCCGCCGATGACCGAGGGGAGTTCCAACGTCGGGGCATTCCTGCCTAGCTATGAGGGTCCAAACGGGCCGGGTGCTTTGGTCGTTCCGAATCAGCAGGCGATTGCGATGGCCAATCCCGGACTGGTGGGGTCCGTCCCGAACACACCGCTGTTGACAGCGGCGCAGGCGGGACTCCCATCTGCCCTGCGTTACACCTATAAGAAGGATTTCGGTCCGCGCATCGGGTTTGCGTGGCGGCCATTCCATAATGACAAGACGGTGATCCGCGGCGGGTACGGCAGGTTTATTCAGGCTCCGCTCGGCTTCGCCCTGGTCGCTGGTTGGGCTGCGACGTCGAGTTACATCCCTTACTACGGAAACTATTACACCGCGTCCGGGACGCCGGCGTTTTCGTTCCCTACACCCTTTCCGACTCCAATCGATCAAGCACAACCAGGCAGCGCCAGCTTCTACTATGCATTTCCAGTTCACTACAAAGACCCGAGTGTCCAACAGTGGAACTTTACGCTGGAGCGTGAACTCGGTTTCGGGACCGGCCTTCGCCTCTCCTACATCGGGAACCATGGCAGCAATCTGGAAGTGATGC
>Ga0224555_1001651_pt1 | contig 29815 bp, 26 predicted proteins | sample 714S23034metaG_FD_180687 | JGI IMG/M metagenome (GOLD analysis project Ga0224555, IMG submission 180687) | Peat soil microbial communities from Stordalen Mire, Sweden - 717 S2 30-34 | ecosystem: Environmental > Terrestrial > Soil > Wetlands > Peat | place: Sweden: Norrbotten County, Stordalen...
GCAAGTATTTTGCCGCATTCGCAGCTATATTTCCACCGTGAGAAAACAAGGACACGGAATACTTCATGCTATTGAGTGCGCTTTGTTATGTAACCCTATTTCTTTATAATACTGCTGAACAGTAACTAAAAAACTAATGTTATAATCCGCAATAACACTCAGCATTCTTTGCTTATGTTTCAAATCAGTAGTGTTTTCGATTTCAGCAACTACGAAATCAGAAATATAAGTTTCATAAATTGCCGTTCGAATAAAGTCACGGAAAAAATCAATTGTAATGTCGCGCTTATCTGGCGCATCATCAGCATATAAAAAGCTGATTACAGAGGTGTCCAAATAAATTTTGGATTTACGCAACATACGTTTATAGTTTTTTGAAAGTTAGCTTACAATCTCAAAAAAAGTAGAATTTACGTGAATTATTTTTTTGCCCGAACCCATATTTATCTACTTTGCAGCAAATTTATTCCACTATGGATTTCAACTTTGATAAAGAAATAATTCTGGAAGATGACAGAGTGAAACTTCGTCCTCTGCTACTGTCTGATATGGAAAATTTGTTGCCCCCAGCTACCAGCGATGAAAAGTTGGTGCAGTATTCGCCAAAACCTATTCACTCTAAAGAGTTATTGACTCAATACATTGAAACCGCATTGGCCGACAGGGCGACGCATGACCGGTATCCGTTTATAATTTTTGATAAGCAGGCAAATGCTTACGCCGGTAGCACCAGTTTTCTTTCGGTAAGCAATTATAACCGCCGGCTCGAAATTGGTCACACCTGGTTGGGCATCAGTTTTCAGAAAACGGGATTAAACCGGCATTGCAAATTTCTGCTGCTCAGCTACGCGTTTGATGAACTGGGGTTTGAAAGAGTAGAATTTAAAACCGATGAAAGAAACAAGGCATCGCGCGCAGCTATTGAAAAAACAGGCGGAAAGTTTGAAGGCTTTTTAAGAAGCCATACTTTAATGTATGATGGATTCAGGCGCAACAGCGTTTACTATAGTATCCTTAAAAATGAGTGGCCGGAATTGAAAGGGCAGTTTCTTACATAGCTCATCAGTTATTATCAAATACCTGTTTTACAAAACCCCAATTGAGCGTTAAAATTTTTCAGTTTATTTAAAATCGTAACTTTGCATTACAAAAGTTACAGGTTCAGAAGGTTTGCAGATAAGTGAATGAGTGGAATAAATTTTTAAGTGCAGAAGAACATATTTATTTCAAAGCATACTTTTTACCCTAAACAAAATTGAATGGCCTGCAGACAAAATAAGAAATCAGCGCTTTGCTTTTTACTGGTTTTGTTGCTTGTGTTTGCTAACCGGTTTGCGTTTAGCCAAACCAGTCGTGAGGCAAAGGTTAACGACCTGTATCATTGCCTGCTCGAGTATCATGTAGAATGCCCCAAAACCGTTTTAGCCATTGCCATTTACGAAACCGGTTGGCTGGAATGTAAAAACTGCACATACCAATACAACAACTTTTTTGGCTTCAGGGCAAACCACGACTACCTGCGGTTTAAAAGCATTTACGACTGCCTGGAATATTTCAAAATATGGCAGGAAACCTACTACATGCCCTGGAAACTTAAACACCCCAAAGGCACCTATTACGAATACCTGGCCCACGTAAAATATGCGCATGCAAACATGGGCAATTACTTAAAAACCATAAAATCTATTGAAAGGCTTATCTCGAAAGATGTAAAAGATATGAATGCAACCCTGATATCAGACCCCGGCGCTTTCCAGGAAATGGAGATGGATTCGCTGAGGTACGGAAAATAAACCGTTGATTATTTAGCAATATCCAGGTGGCCTTTTCCGCCTTGCTGAAAAACGTTTTCACCAACACGGTCTGCCTTTTCTCCCTGTTTTACTACCAACACCGAATCTTCAACATATATGCGTATAGTTTCGCCATGCTGGTCCATGTCGTAATGCCTTTCTTTATTATCAAACATAGGCGCCTTTACGTTCTGGTAATTTTTTACGTGGCCGTTATCGTAATATTCCATACGCATAAGCATGTATCCGTAATTATCGTATAGCTTGGTAATTTTGGGTTTGCTGTAACCGTAGTACGAACGCCATAAGCCAATATCCATCCCATCCTTATACTTCCCTTGCATCCTTAATCCGCCACTGGCATAGTAGAATTTCCAGGTACTATCCATCAGGCCGTTTTTTACATATCCTTCCAAAATAATGTTTTCATGCAGGTCGTACTGGGCCATGCCGCCGGTATAAGGATTCCCATTGTGTAATATCGTATCCGGCTTAAAATTTTTCACTGACAGGCTGTCGCTTCGCATCATGGGTGCAAAATTCAGGCTGCCGCTGCTGGTGGTAATGTATTTGGTTAGCAGGTTGCCCTTACTGTCCTTTTCCCAGCATGACTGTAAGCCAAGCATTAACAACAGAAGCACAAAGCCAATAGGATAGTTGAATGATTTCATGGCCCAATTATATTAAAAATTAAAGCGCCGGTATGCACATTCTGAATTTATTTTGACGGCATATACTCGGTAGCCAACCCCGAAAGGGTGGAGAAACCCTTTCGGGGCAAGCGTCTTTCCACAATTGGTGCATATTACCTTTAAGATAAGGCAGCGATATTCTAAATTTGTGTTTATGCAGCAATATCACGACCTTCTGAGGCATATTTTAGATACAGGTGTTTGGAAAGACGACCGTACCGGCACTGGCACATATAGCGTTTTTGGCTACCAGGCACGTTTTAATTTAAAAGATGGCTTTCCGTTGCTGACCACTAAAAAAGTATTTACCAAAGCTATTATACATGAATTGCTGTGGTTTCTGAAAGGCGAGTCGAACATTCAATATCTCTGCCAAAACGGAGTTAGGATATGGGACGATTGGCCTTATGAAAAATATAAAAAGAGTGCGGAATTTGGTGGTGAGGATATTAAAGCTTTCGCTCAAAAAATAGCGGCTGATAATAATTTTGCGGAAAAGTGGGGTAACCTGGGGCCTGTTTATGGTTACCAGTGGCGCAGCTGGCCAGCACCAGATGGAAGATCTTTTGACCAGATTACCAGCCTGATAGCGCAAATAAAAAAGAACCCTTATTCGCGCAGATTAATAGTAAGCGCCTGGAACGTGCCTTATATTGATGAAATGGCCCTGCCGCCCTGCCACACTATGTTTCAATTTTATGTAGCCCCCCCGCATAAAGCCAAGGGCGAAACCAAGGGGAAGCTCAGCTGCCAGTTATATCAACGCAGCGCCGATGTGTTTTTAGGCGTGCCATTTAACATAGCCTCCTACGCTCTGCTAACCATGATGATAGCCCAGGTTTGCGATCTTGATTTGGGCGATTTTGTGCATACCTTCGGTGATGTACACCTTTACACTAACCACATTGAACAGGCCAAACTACAGTTAAGCCGGGATATACGACCTTTGCCACAAATGGTTATTAATAAGGAAGTGAAAGACATTTTTGGGTTTAAGTATGAGGATTTTACGCTGGAGAATTATAATCCGCATCCGGGGATTGCGGCGGAGGTGGCGGTGTAATCTGGAGTGCTAATTGGACTAGCAATTTTTTTAGACTGGACTTCGCACATTTATAATGTTACCTTCGATTTTATGCAACATTGCTAACTTGAACATTTGTGCAAGAAACGAAAAGACGCATGAAAGAAATAATTCAACATATAGATAATTATCTGACACGAACAGGAAAGCCTACCATTGACCCCGTGGAGGCGAATGCAATTCTTGCGAAAGCAGGACTTCTTCGCGACAGTAAGGATAGACCTGGCAAACCGCTTCGTGAATTGTTGCGTAAGGGGCAGTTGCCTCATGCTTTTCAATCGGGCGGCAAAGGTTCGGCCTGGACAATTCCTCATTCAAGCAAACGACCCTCTAAAACTTTTAAAATAAACCCGATTGCCTCTAAAGTTGAAAAAACAACGAAAGTAATTAAAGCAACACAGGTTTCAACGGCTGAAGTTTCGGTACTTGAAAAGATGTTGATGAACGAAAGGAATTTTAAGAGTGCTCATAGCATTGACGATATAGTTCCTCACAACTCTGGGCTTTACTGCATTCGTATTACCAACATCAACAATCTTCCAAAACCGTTCAACACTTTTTTGACGGAAAGGCAACATAACATTATTTACATTGGCATTGCATCACAGAGTTTGAATAGACGATTTTTAAATCAGGAGCTTCGTGCAAATGGACACGGGACTTTTTTCAGGAGCATCGGTGCGGTACTCGGATATCGACCTTTGAAAGGTTCGCTTGTGAGTAAAGCTAACAAACGCAACTACAAATTTTTACCAGCAGACGAACAGAAAATAATAAAATGGATTAACGACAACTTGATAGTAAATTGGATTGACTTCAGTGGCGACTTTGAAATTTTAGAAACTGAATTGATAAACAAACACAGGCCTTTAATCAACCTTGCAAAAAATCCTTCGGCTCTTCAAGAACTGTTGGATTTGAGAAAGTTATGTGTGCAAATAGCAAGCGAAATATGATAATCGAAAGGACACCTCTCCCAACGATTTAACTCTGGAATAACACAATTAGCTGCAACTTTAAAAAGACTCAAGATTATTGAGTACGCGGAGGTGGCGGTGTAAACCGTAGCCCCAATTCCACATAATGTCAGCGTTCCTTATTTCTAAGATTAAAAGAGAAGAAATGTTACATTTGTTCAAATAGTAGAATAAAAATGGGCAAATCATCTCTTGATTATTTTGGAATATGGATGACCGTTATCGGTACTTTATTATCGGTTATTGGCACGTTGGTTACTTTAAATATGTGGAATACCAATCGTGGAATGTTTTTTCTTGTCTTCTTTCTTGTTGTCTTTGGCTTATGTATGATGTATTTTTTGTATAAATGGGTAAAATATAAACGCTACTATAATGCCTATCCCGTTATCAATCGCGCATTTTCTCAAGCCAATGGTATTGTGAACCCTGACATTAAAGACTCGCAAAATCTAAGAGACGACTTGACAACCTTACAGAATTTCTGTAGTGATATAGCAGAGGCTTTTGGAACAATATCAAATACGCAATGTGCGGTTTGTATTAAAATTATTGTCGGGAATGCTAACAATGAAAGAGCTTGGCTTGAAACGCTTGTTAGGGACTATAATTCGAGTAGGAAAAGATTGAATAGGGAAAACGAATCAAAAAAACACTGGTTAGAAAATAACTCAGATTTTAGTTATATCTTTGACGAACACGTGAATCATGAATTGTCTAATAAGAATTACAAGTGCAATTGTTTGCCAATTGAGCCCGCATATATAAATTCAAGATTGCCAAAATGGTGGCACAACCCCGGAGACATAAACACGTATCAAGATAAAGAATTCCCAGCGCCTTCATATATTGTTCTATTGCATTGGTTAAGAAAATTACCAGTAATAAGTAACTTAGGAAACAGACTCTTCTGGCCACTGCCTTATAGGAGCAATATAGTCGTTCCTATTGTACCATTAAACACCATGAGCTTAAAAGAAACCCGGCTTCAAGGTTACTTATGCTTAGACAGTAACCGTTCTAATGCATTTGATTTAGAAATGGATGTGCAAATAATGATGGGCATTGCGGACGGATTGGATCCAAGTATGCGAAAAGTTGCTTCTAAGTATCTCTCTGAACCTGAGGATCATGTATAGGACGCTGCATTATAACACTGTGCAAAACTCCGCTTGACTTGTTGCTAAAATATGTCGTAAACTTGAACAATTATTTTTTCATTATCATTACAGTCCCAATTCCTAAAAGATTTCAAATGAAAGAAGAAGAAAAAGTAACCAGTGATAGAAAATTCACTGCCGATTACAAAAATGGGAAATCTACAATTACAGTTGTTTATGAAGGAGTTTCGAACGTTTTTCCTGTTGTAATGTACTCAGAAAAAGCAATGGAAAAGGTTCGGGAGGCTCAACAACAACTGAATAATGAGAGGCAGGCCGTAACGCCCTCTTAGTAATTTCTCTATTGTAAGAGCCGGTATACCTCCAATTCAAAACACCTTATTGGGCTTTCTTAAAATAAGATGCAGTTGATGCTTAAGTCCGTTGTATTCTTTTTGTGCCTACGTGCGAAACTGTTCTCTTTTTCTCCCAAAACTTTACTTTCTCATCAAAAAGTTATACTTTTGCACCTCCTTTTAAATAAAGGAGTTCATTGAATGCGGGCGTGGTGAAATTGGCAGACATACCAGACTTAGGATCTGGCGCCGCAAGGCATGGGGGTTCAAGTCCCTCCGCCCGCACTTTTTTCTCTCCTACAAATTAAATTATCATGGAAATTACGCAAGAGAAAGTTGACAATCTGTTATCGAAAGTAAAAATCAGCCTTAAAAAGGAAGATTACGAGCCACAGGTTAAAAAGCAGATTAAAACCGTAGCCAAAGGCGTTCAAATCAAAGGGTTCCGCCCGGGTATGGTGCCTATTGAAGTGGTTAAGAAAATGTACGGTAACAGTGTTTTGGTTGAAGAACTGAATAAACTGTTTAATGATGAGATCTATAAATTCATCAATGATAACAAGCTTGAAATTATAGCCTCTCCTATTCCTGTGGCTGAACAGAAGCTGGATATTGACATCAATACCCTGAAAGACCTGGATTTTACCTACGAAGTGGGCCACGCTCCTGAAATTGACCTTTCGTTTATTGAAAACGGTCCGGCCTTTGATAAATACAAGATTACTGTAGAAGATAAACTGATTGACGAAGAAATTGACCGCACCCGCACCCGCTTTGCAACGTTTGAATACCCTGAAACAGTAGCTGACACAGATGTATTAACCTTCACTATTGAAGAACTGGACGAAGCCGGTAACATAAAAGAGGGCGGCATTAACACCGTTAGCACGCTGACTGTAGATTTACTGAAAGAAGATGCTAAAACCAAAGTGTTGCCATTAAAGAAACAGGAAAGCTTCGACTATAACGTATTTGACCTGATGGACCGCGACCGCGAAGCCATTGCCAAAAACGTGTTGAACATGAACGAAATGGAGAAAGTGCCTGCCGTTGGTGATAAATTCCGTTTAACACTGAACAATATTACCCGTTCGGTACCAGCAGTTATTAACGAAGAATTTTTTCTGAAAGTTTACGGCGAAAACGGCCCTAAAACGGAAGAAGAAATGCGCAACAACATCAAGGCCGACCTGGAAGCTTATTTTGACGGAAAGACCGATAGCTACCTGGTAAACGAACTTTACAAGGGCATTTTGGAAAAAACCGATTTCCCTTTGCCTGATGAATTTTTGAAGAGGTGGATTGAGGTAACCAATGAGAAACCTATCAGCGCTGAAGATCTGGAAAAAGAATATCCTCAGTTCGCAAAATCCTTGCGCTGGTCTTTAATTCAGAGAAAGCTGGTGAAAGAGCAAAACCTTGAAATAACAGAAGCAGAAGTTGTTGAGCGCGTGCGGATGAATGTTATTCAACAGCTTTATGGTTACGGATTAAAAAACATTGGTGGAGAATGGGTTGAACAATTTGTTCAAAAGCAATTAGCCGATAAAAAAACAATCTCACAAACCCGCGAGCAATTATTGGAAGATAAAGTGCTGGGATATATTAAAGGCAAAGTAGCCCTGGTTGAAAAACCGATAGGCTTCGAAGATTTTAAGGCGCTGGTTGAGAAGGAGCAATAGGATTAAAATTATATAAACAAAAATGCCTGAATTATTCGCAGAATTAATTCGGGCATTTTTGTTTTACCGCCATCGTCATTGCAAGGCTCTGCGAAGCAATCCCCCGGCTACTTGCGGCAACATTTAGCAAATCACCAAAATGCAATTTGCTATTTTCGATGACAGTACCTTGGAAGAACGGGTAATTCTTTTACATCTTTACGGCCATCAATTCTATGGCAAAGTTTAAATTCCTTCAAAACAAACATTTACCCCAATGGATTAACCTGGGTCTTTTTATACTGGTGGCTATTCTCAATTTGAATATTGAATTCAGTGTAAACGACTGGAAGGATCTGGCGGACCCATACGATTATCTGCATCAGTCGAAAATATCGTTGCTGGATAAGGAATTTTATTTTCCTCATAAGACTGCCACGTTTAGTCCGCGGCCGTTTACGGTGCCTTTGTTTTTTAAACTGTGTGGCAGTAATGCCGGTACTATTGTGCGTGCGCAGATGGTATTGGTGGCGTTCAGCGCCTTTTTTATGGTGGCAGCGTTTATGCTGCTGATGGAAAAAAATAGTTCCAAATATTTTTTAATGGCGGGTGTTTACCTGCTGGTGGGGTGGTGGAATGTGCTGGGGTGGAGTACGCTTGTTTTGTCGGAGTCGCTGTCTACCACACTGGTGTTTTGCTGGCTGGCTTCGTTGTTGTTTTTGTATAAGAAGAACCGCCCGGGGTGGTGGTTACTGCACGTGGTTATTGTTATTCTGCTTGCTTTTTCACGCGATTCGTGGCCTTATGTTTTGATAGTTTTTTACGGCGGGTTTTGTTTTTTGTGGTGGTGGTTTAAGAGGGAGGGTTTCAAAAAATATGTGGCATTGCTGGTTTTATGCACCGGTATATTTTTTGTGCAGCAGCATAGCGCCAACGTGGGGGTGCGGTCTTTTTTGCCGGTTATTAATTCGATAGCGGTACGGATAGTAGATAAACCCGAATATCTGGCATGGTTTGTAAAGCAGGGTATGCCTATGGCAGAAAAGCTGCAGCATAATTTTGCCGGCATAGACCCCGTGCCTGAAGCAGGCCAGCGCCGGTTATGGGCTTTGTGTGCCGATACGGCGTATCAGCCTTTTCTGGATTGGGTGGTAGCAAAGGGGCAACCTGCCTACACCCGTTTTTTGCTTACCCATCCTGCTTATACATTGGGGTTGGATGAAACGCCGGTTCAGCTTTCGAGGATGCTGTGCTATAACCTTTTTTATATTGATGAGCCCAGAGGGTACACTGCTTATATAGAGCCGTTGTTTCCGTTGTTTAATGTAGGGTTGGCGTTGGTTTTGTGTATTATGCTGGTGATGGTTTATATAAAGCGGAGAAGCGTTGTTTTATTAGCCCCGGTTTTGCTGGCGCTGTTTACTTTGCTAAATGCGGTACTGAGTTATAATGGCGATGCGCTGGAGGTTGACCGCCATTTATACACCACCATGATATTGGTGCAGCTGATTGGTTTTTGGTCGGTGGCTTTAATTTGGGATGCGTTGGAGTGGAGGCGGAAATAAAGTTTCGCACGGAGATGAATACAGAGGAATGCAAGTGCAAAACCTTTCGGTCTGAGAAGATGTTTAAAATTAAATCAAGATATTCCCCGTCAGCTTGCTACGGGGTAGCTGTTATGAAATAGAGAGGCTGTTATTGTGGTTTTGCATTTGTATTGGATTTTGTATTAAGATACTCCGTCAGCTTGCTGCGGAGAGTTTCATTCCAAATGCAATTTAACACAAAGAGCACAAAGGAAAATGCCAATACAAAGGCCACAAAGAAGTATATTTTTGGTGTTCTATGTATTGAACTTTGTGTGCCATGCCCGTTCCGTTCAGGCGGGCTTTGTGTTAACAGGTGTTTTTTTTCTTTAATTTTAAACAGCTTTTGAGGCTAAGCATAAGCCGGGCTAAGACCGAAAGGTTTAACCTCCTATTCAATTTTTTTAGAGGTGCGATAGGCGGTGCCTTTAAACCAGGCTACCAGCTCGCCGGCTTGGTTGGTGGTGCGTACGTTGTAAACGCCGGTTTTATTGCCCAGGTGTTCTTCTTTCGCTTCAACGGTTAATACCTCGCCCACTTTGGCTGATCGGGTAAAGGATATAGATACATCAAGCGCTACGGTAAGCACGCCGTGCGAGTTACAGGCAAATGCAAATGCCGAGTCGGCAGCAGAAAATAAAACACCGCCGTGTATGCTGTTAAAGCCGTTAAGCATATCATCTTTTACCGTGTAATGCAGTTTGCAGTAACCGGTGCTTACAGCATCTGTTTGTAAACCCAGCCACGCAGTAAACCGGTCGTGTTGTAACATGGCTTGCAGAACTTGTTCGGGGCTTAAAAGGTTTTGGTGCATGTTATTTTTTTAGACAGCGGAAAATAAAACTAAAGTTGTTTGTTTTGGGAATTAATTTAACCTTCTATTCAATTAATAATACAATGATTATTTTGCAACCAAAAATCAGATATGGATAGTTTATCGCCCAATATTTTTGTTTACAGTATGAATGAAACCATTGGCTTTTATAAAAAGCTGGGGTTTGAAGTAATTATGACGGTGCCTGAGCAAGGCGATTTTGTTTGGGCCATGATGAGCTGCGGTTCGGTAACTTTTATGTTTCAAACTTTTGACAGCCTGCAAAACGAATTGCCGGAAATTAAAAGGGATACCGGTGGGCCGTTGCTGTTTTATATTAAACTAAAAGGCATCCGGATTTTTTTTGAAAAGCTACAGCACCAACAGGTAACTATTCTTAAAGGGCTTGAAAAAACCTTTTACGGGGCAACGGAATTTTCGATTGCAGACAATAACGGTTTTGTTTTGACCTTTGCAGAGGACGAGTAGAGATAACATCTTAGAAGCTATTGAAAATTAAAACAAAATGCAGTTTACCACAAAGAGCACAAAGGAAAATGCCAATACAAAGGGCACAAAGGAGTATATTTTTGGTACTCTTTGTATTGAACTTTGTGTGCTTTGTGTTAACACGTATTTCTTTTCTTTAATTTTTAGTAGCCTCAGAGATAACATCTTGAAAAAAGATATCACCTTGCATAAACGCTAAACCTTTCATTGCTGTTATTGTTACCTTTCTTCACAAAAACTTATAATTAGGATATGTATAACCTGAAAATTATTTCTTCGACTGTAAGGCCCGGCAGAAAGGGCCCCATTATTGCCGCATGGATTGCGGAAGCGGCTACAAAAAGCGGGCATTTTAATGTAGAGGTTTTGGACCTTGGTGAAGTTAACCTGCCGTTAATGAATGAGCCGCATCATCCGGCAATGAAAAAATACGAGCACGGGTATACCAAACAATGGAGTGCTAAAATTGATGAGGCAGATGCTTTTATTTTTGTTACTGCGGAGTATGATTATGGTTATCCGGCGCCATTACGTAATGCGCTGGAATACTTATTGCATGAGTGGGGCTACAAAGCGGCGGGTATTGTTAGTTATGGTGGGGTATCGGCAGGTACCCGGGCTTCACAGGCTTTAAAGGCAGATTTGTCTACCCTGAGGATGGTGCCTTTATCTGAACAGGTGAATATTCCTTTTTTTACGCAGTTTATTAATGAGCAGGGGCAATTAGTACCGAATGAAATTTCGGTTAAAGCTGCTGATAGCCTTATAAAACAACTGGCGAGGTGGACAAAAGGGTTAAAACTGATAAAAGAGGATAGAGCTTAGCCCGTATTTATTGAATTACCGGCTAAACCGGTTAAAAAAAATCCGCAGAATCTGTAGCAGATCCTGCGGATTTTTAAATACAACAGTTAAGTTTTCTTACTGTATAGATATCTTCTTCACTGCGCTTCCCTGCGGTGTGCTTATTTGCAGGGTATAAAGGCCTGCACTGAATCTGCTTATATCAATACTGGTAATATAAGGCCCTAAAACATCAATAGGTTGTTCGTATATCTGTCTGCCGGTGGCATCATAAACAATTACTTTGCCGCTAACAGGGCTTGCTGCATTAACCTGTAGGGTAAATATCCCGTTGTTAGGGTTCGGGAATACGTTAATCCTGGCATTAAGGCTGCTGCTGTAATCCTTAATCGCAGTGGTGCTGTCAATATATAAGTGGCACGAGTCAGCGGTTGAAACTACACGCAAAAAGTATCCGTTAAATGGCGCTACACTGGTAAGGTCGCCGCTCTTTTCATAAGGGATCGATTGGCCGTAAACACTGCCAGTTAACCATGCGTGGCCAATAGCTTTAAGTGGATAATTACCTACAGGGTCGGTAGTAGTACCGTAAAAACTTATACATCCTTTGCCGCCACCTAATACCACGCGCGGGCTGATGCCATAAGTAATACCATTAGGAACGCCGTCAATAGAATCAATGCGTACCGAGTCAACCGTAAACACGGCGTTGGTGTTTCCAATCACAGGCAGGTTTATGGTAACAGTGCTGTCACTCTGCACCATACCCTGAACAGTCTGGAAATAAGGAACTGACTGAACTATACATGGCAGGGCAGTAGCTACCGGATAAACCCCAGGGTGGGTCAGGTTATTACTGTCAAGGCCATTACAAGGGGCAACATAAGGCATACCTACCCATACAGAATATACATAAGGAGCAGGTAATCCGTGGCTCATAATCAGTGTATCAAGGGCCTGCACGCTTATAAGTGTATCGCCCAGAACAAGCGAAACTATATGCACTGTACCCGAAAAACCAAGATTATATTTACCCGGGTTTGAGTTGGTAACACCAGAAAGCTGAAGGCAAAAACGGCCACCCGCAGAAACAGTAGTAGAGGTTGGATTTTGAATAGCGGTTATACCTCTTGGTAACCCGGTAATAACCGTATCAAGAATAGTTGACAATATGTGAATAGTATCGGTTGAATCGCTTATTACAGGGGCGCTGTAAAACTGTATTGACGTATCATACTGCGAGCCCTGTATAATTACTGGCAAAGTAGTGTCAGCTGGTGTAAAGCCAAAATAAGTGTTCGAAGTATCAAGCGTACATTGGGCATTGCCAATCAGCGCCGAAATCATAAAACAAGCGAAGATGTAGTAGATTTTTTTCACGGAGTTAATTTTAGGGCATGAAGATAGAAAAAATACTGAAAAACCAAGTATACTATGCCGCCGCATGTTAATTTCGTTTTTAACATCTGTGTTGTTGTTTTACAATCCATTAAGGTTTTGCCGCAAATAAGGCCCCTTCCCTGACACATATACTGAATGTAAAATAGCCGGTGAGATAAATAGTTTTATCGAGGGTCGACAAGCGAAGCGATGTCGGGGAGAGGCCTGTATTTAGTTGTGCAACAAGCACTTTAGGGGACGGAAGGGGCGGGGACACTGCCAAATAAATAGATTACTTTAACCAATAAAGAGGGAGCAATTTTTTTACATTTGGCACCTGAATAAATGCACCATCCCCAAATAATGCTATGCAAGACGAAACAGTTTTAGTAACCGGCGCCGGCGGACAAATTGGGTCCGAACTGGTCCTCTCCCTCCGCAAAATATACAAGCACGTCATCGCCTCCGACTTAAAAGAACCCGGCCCCGATATCAAAGACGTAGGCGAGTTTATGCGCCTCGATGTGCTTTACAAAAACGGCTTAATGGACTGCGTTAAACGCTTTAACGTAAAACAGATATATCACCTGGCCGCCATCCTCTCAGCCACCGGCGAAAAGAACCCCGAAATGGCATGGCGTATTAACATGAAAGGCCTCCGCAACATCCTCGATGTATGCACCGAGGCCGGCGTTAAAAAATTATTCTTCCCCTCAACCATTGCCGTATTTGGCCCCACCACCCCCAAAGTAAATACGCCCCAATACACGGTTATGGAGCCCAACACCATTTACGGCATCAGCAAACAAGCCGGCGAACGCTGGTGCGACTGGTATTTTCAGAAAAAAGGCCTCGATGTGCGCAGCATCCGCTACCCCGGTTTAATCAGCTACAAAACAAAAGCCGGAGGCGGCACTACCGACTACGCCGTTGATATTTTCTTCGAAGCCGTAGCCAATAAAAAATACGAATGCTTCCTTAAAGAAGACACCATCCTGCCTATGATGTATATGCCCGACGCCATCCGCGGTACCATTGAGCTAATGGAAGCCCCCGCCGAAAAAATAACCGTCCGCTCAGGCTACAACCTCTCCGGCTTCAGCTTCTCCCCCGCCCAACTGGCCACCGAAATAAAAAAGACCATCCCCAACTTCACCATCACCTACAAACCCGACTTCCGCCAATCCATCGCCGATAGCTGGCCCCAAAGCATCAACGACTCCGTCGCCCAACACGACTGGGCCTGGAAACCCGAATATGACCTGGCCAAAATGAGCACCGATATGATTCAAAACATTCAGAAAATAGAGCATAATTAATATAAGGGCGTGCCCCGCTGAAACAGCGGGTCGGGCTATCCGTTGCAAACCTACGTTCCCAAAGCCTCACTCCGCTTTTCCACTACTATCCCTCACGCGAAACAGCCCCGAAAGCGCATTTCCCCTCTAGTGAGGGGTGTCCGCCGCGGCGGATGGGGTGTGTGGCTGTTTGTATTACAGAGAGGGAAAAGTGAGGTGGTTGTTTAAGTCCCCCCTTCGGGGAGATTTAGAGGGACGGAGCCGCCTTTACACCCCAAATGTGTCAACCCATTTCAGTACTTAAGAAAACTCAGTAAGTTCACTATCAGCTAACTGTAAGCAAATTTTGTGTCAACCCGAATGTTAAAATTTTTAACTTATTACAAAAAAATATAATTTAATTTAAGCCCTGAAATATTTCATCCCGACCTACCCGGGAGCGGCGCAATACCCGCACGCATCCCCGCACCAGCGGTGCCGCCTGTTTGTAGCATACCCCAAACCCAAACGTTGCGCGCCATAGGCGCCGCCTTGGTAATTAAATTAAAACCCACACGGAATCCCGTATAAATTCAAAACCACATATTAAATAGCCGCATAAAATTTAATTTAAATCCTAAATTGCAACGTACCTAATTTTATTTCAAAGTCCTGACCGCAAATAATCTCTCAAAGCACTTATGAATAATTTTAAAGAAAAAGCAAACTTCCTCTGGTCAATTGCAGACCTCCTGCGCGGCCACTATAAACAAGCAGATTACGCAAAGTAATTTTACCCCTTACCGTCAATGTCATTAATTTCTCTTTTAATTATTCGTTAAGTTAATAACATTGTGACATTTACTTAAATAGTCGTAATAGTTTAATAATCAACAGACTAATCAAGTAACACTCATTAGGGCAATGTCATTGACTTAACAAAAAGTAAGGTCACTTTACCTGCGTCCAAGTGCGACCCCGGATGGGGTCGTATATTTATAGGCCGTATACTGCTATAAAGCTTCGACCCCATCCGGGGTCGCATGTGGTCATCTTCTATAAACGCGCTACTAAGTCAATGAAATTGCTCATTAGGGGACGGAAGGGGCGGCTGTTGGGAATGCGACATTTGGTATGTAGCCAATTACCAAGCCCGGCTTCTGCTGGTGAACTGTTTTTAAGGGCCATAAAATTTCAATTTATCTGTTAAACTGTTCAATTCTGTCATAATTCATATTTTAGCCACTGCCTTTGATATAAAACGGGGGCATATCAAAACCGAATACATGCAAAAAAGACTTTTGCCACACTTGGCCGCAGTGCTTATTTTTTCGCTGCTTACTGTAGTATATTTCCTGCCATACTTTCAGGGCATGACCTTAAACCAGGGCGATGTTTCGCAATGGGAGGGCGCCAGCAAAGAGATAGCTGACTGGAACAAAGCCCATCCGGATGAACCGGCTTTATGGACCGATGCTATGTTTGGGGGTATGCCAACGGTACAGATTTCGCTGGCCTTTCCGGGTAATTATGTAACCAGGGTTTATAACCTGATAGGTGTTCCGTTTCCTTATTCATCATCATTTATGTTTATGATGTTTATAGGGTTTTATATCTTTTTGCTGTGCCTGGATGTGAGCCCCTGGCTGGCTATTGCGGGGGCGATAGCGTACGGGCTTTCGTCGTTTATGCTTATCTCAATTGAGGCGGGGCACAATACTAAAGTACAGGCTATGTGCCTGATGGCGCCGGTAATAGGTGGGGTGATACTTACTTACCGGAAAAATATTTTGCTGGGGGCTGCAGTTACCGCGCTGTTTTTGAGTATGATAATTTCGGCAAACCACCCGCAGATAGTTTATTACCTTTTAATAACGCTGTTGTGCTTAGCCTTGTATTATTTTATAAGCGATATACTTGAAAAGCGCGTTGTTCATTTTATTAAAGCTTCGGCGGTTTTGGTGGTTGCGGCTTTGCTGGCACTGCTTCCAAACGTTGCCAGCTTGTGGTCTACACAGGAGTACGTTAAAGAAACCATGCGTGGCGGGGCAACGGAGCTTACGGAGAAGAAGCAACAGGCTAAAGGTGGTGGGTTAGATTTTACCTACGCCACTGAATGGAGCTATGGCTTGTTTGATGGAGAGATACTTTCAGTTTTAATACCGGACATAAAAGGCGGCTCATCGGGTGGCGAGTTGAGCGATGAATCGGCAACTTACAAGGAGCTTACCGGTAAGGGAGTGCCTGAAAGCAGCGCAAGGGGCTTTATTCAACGCGCGCCTTTGTATTGGGGTGCACAGCAGTTTACATCGGGCCCGGTTTATTTTGGGGCTGCAATTGTTTTTCTGTTTTTGTTAAGTATGCTTATAGTGCGCAACCGTATAAAGTGGGCTTTGCTGGCGCTGGTTATAATTTCAGTAATACTGGGCGTGGGAAGAAATACTTTTATCTACCATTTTATATTCGACTACCTGCCTTATTTTAATAAATTCCGTAACCCATCTATGGCGTTGGCAATTGCACAGTTAGCTGTGCCGGCAATTGCTTTGCTTGGGTTGAATGAGTTGATTACCGGCAACTGGAAAAAAGATGAGCTTATTAAAAGCTTAAAAATAGCGGGAGGTGTAACCGCCGGTATTGTAGTGGTTTTTGGCCTGTTGGGTAGTTTCTTCTATGGCTTTGTGGCAGATAGCGATAAGCACTGGTACGATAACAACCAGGGATGGATTTTGGATGCACTGAAGAAGGACAGGGCAAGTTTGTTGTTCTGGGGTTCGGTGCGGTCCCTGGTTTTTATAGGCGCTGCATTTGGATTGGTTTGGGGTTTTGTGCAGAAAAAGGTTTCGCAGTCAATTTTAATTGGTGGATTGGCGATAGTGTTTTTAGTTGATGCCTGGATGATTGACAGGCGGTATCTGAACAATGATAATTTTGTTGACGTAAGTAAATACCAGAGCAACCATACACCTACGCAGGCCGACCAGGATATTTTAAGAGACCCGGACCCGCACTATCGTGTTTTTAACTTAACGCAAAATCCTTTTAATGATGCTATGACTTCATATTTCCACCAGTCGGTGGGTGGTTATAGTGCAGTTAAATTGCAGCGTTACCAGGATTTGATAGAGAACCAGATATCGAAAAACAATACAGCAGTATTGCAAATGCTGAATACGAAATATGTAATAACCGAAGGGCAGGATAAACAACCACGCGCTCAACGTTTTCCGGGCCTTGGAAATGCATGGTTTGTGAAAGAGATTAAATGGGCTAAGAATGCGGATGAGGAGATGGCCGGCCTAACCAATTTTGACCCGAAAAATACCGCCGTGGTTGATGAACGGTACAAAAAAGATGTGCCTGATAATGCTATTGGTAATGATTCGGCGGCAATGATAAGGATGAAGGAATATACACCTAATAAGGTTACTTATTTCTATAATACCAGTTCGGGCCAGGTGGCAGTATTTTCGGAAATTTATTACGATGGAAATAAAGGATGGAATGCTTATTTAGATGGCAAGGCGGTTCCGCATTTCCGTGCTGATTATGTTTTGCGTGCTATGGCATTACCGGCAGGTACCCACCAGATTGAATTTAAGTTTGAGCCTAAGAGTGTTGTGCTGGGAAATAAAATTGCCTATGCGGGTTCGTTCTTGCTTTTTGCCTTTGTTTTTGGCACCCTGGGATTTGCCGGATATAGAAAAATGAAAGAAATAGAAGCCGAACCACAGCCTGAACCTAAACCGGTTGTAACGCCAACGGCTACAAAAACCGGTAAAAAGAAGTGAGCAAAAAGGTTTTAATATTTACATATTACTGGCCGCCTGCCGGAGGAGTTGCCGTGCAGCGGTTTCTGAAATTTTCGAAATTTTTACCGGAGTTTGGCTGGGAGCCAATTATCGTTACGGTTAATAACGGTAGTTATCCTTATTACGATGAATCGTTGCTGAAAGAAGTTTCGCCGGAATTAAAGGTATATCGCACCAAAACTTTTGAACCATTTGAACTTTACAATTTGCTAAGGGGCCAGAAGGGTAAAACAATGCCGCTGGTGACTGTAGGTGCTAATAAAAGCAAAACAATTTTTCAATCCATTACTGAATATATAAGGGCTAATTTTTTTGTTCCGGACGCGCGTAAAGGTTGGGTGCCATATGCCGTTAAGCAGGCGGAAGAAATTTTAAGTAAAGAGAAAATAGATGCTATTATAACCACAGGCCCGCCGCATTCGGCGCATTTGATTGGGCTGGAGTTAAAAAAGAAGTTCGGGTTGAAATGGATAGCTGATTTACGCGACCCCTGGACAGGTATTGTATACAACGAAATGCTACCGCGCAGCGAAGCCACCAGGCGCAAGGACCTGGAGTTGGAAACGCAGGTACTTAAAACGGCAGATTGCACGGTTGTAATAAGCCCGGGTATGAAAGAGCAGTTTGAAGATAGGGCAAAGAAGATTGAGGTAATATTTAACGGGTACGATGAGGCTAATTTTCAATTGGCTGCAAATATGGCAATTAAGCCAGGCGAAAGTTTTATTATCCGGTATATAGGTAATTTAATGGCCAGTCAGAATACACCTGATTTGTGGAAGGCTATCGCTGAGCTGCGAAAAACTATCAGTGCCAACATAAAACTGGAGTTTACCGGCCGTGTAGATGCGGAGATACAAAACAGCATTGCCGCAGTTGGTTTAAATGACATTGCTACCTACAATCCATTTACCGATCACCAGGCTGCTATTGATTTAACCCGAAGTGCAGGTTTATTGCTATTTGCCATTTTTAATTTGCCTAACAGCAAACTGGTAATTACCGGTAAGATATTTGAATATCTGGCATCGTGCAGCGAAATAATTTCTTTTGGCCCGGTGGATGGCGATGCCTCGGCTATTTTGGAAAGTGTTGGCCGTAAGTCGATGATTGGTTTTAATGACTATACTGAAACCCTGAAGCAATTGCAGGCGGCTTATACTTACTGGCAACAAAACGGTGCCGCATTTAAATATACTGACCGGAGGTTTGAAATATACAGCCGGCGTAACCAATGCCAGGCACTGGCGGAAATTCTGAATAGCCTTTGATTCATGGTTAAGCTTTCTTTATAGCCATTGTTTTTATAAATTATTCCTGGAATAAGTTAATGTGGTTTAGGATTTTCATCTTATATTCAACATAAATAAGAAGCAGTTTTATTAATGTGATGCGTGGTATATGTTGAACTGGTTGACCCCTAAACTTATTCTTTTATCAGCACTTATTGCGTTACTTGCCTGTAATGGACAGGCCCAGGTAGCGTTTCATAATTTCAACAGCAATGATGGTTTACCGAGCAATGAGGTTTACTGCGTGTACCAGGACCATGACGGTTATATGTGGTTTGCTACCGACCACGGAATAGTAAAATATAACGGCTACAGTTTTAAAACCTATACCACCGCCGACGGACTTACTGACAATACGGTATTAGAAATAAAAGGAGATGAGGAAAACCGGATTTGGGTGTTAACCTTGTCGGGGGGGATGTGTTATTTTGATGGCAAACAATTTGCACCGCATCCGAATAATGGAGCTATTAAGAAACTTTTCTCCAGGCAGTTGCCTACTTCTTGGGAGGTGCTATCTAATATGCAGGTTTGGTTAGGATTTGTGGAGCAGGGGTTTGCTGAAATTAACAAAAAAGGAGAGAAGTTTTTTGCCAGCAGCGATACCGTAAAAGTTCATGGAGATAGCGTCCATATCTATGTTCTGCACCTGGATACGGGCAGATATGTTTACTGTTCTCTCTTAGCCCGAAAAATGCGGGAGGTACATGATCCATCGGTCAGTAGCTTTGATATATACAATGTGGGATCTATATTTAGCCGCGTAAATTTTAAATTCCTGATCCTAAACAATCGGGAAATATTAATGGGTTTAGAAAGGTTTTTAGTGTTTATAGATAGCTCCAGAAGTGTATACCAAAAAGAATGGCCCCGGAATAATATAATTCTGAAATTGCAGCAGACCAATGACGGAAAAATATGGATGCTGCAAAAAAATAATGCAAGCTATTGTTTGCAGGTTGATGGCCATCAGATTAGAACGATTGATTCCATTACTTTTACAAAAAGCGCATCTAATATATTTATAGACTATCAGAGCAACCAATGGGTTACCTCGCTGGATCAGGGGGTGTACATGGTACCTAATAAAAGGGTGAGAATATTTAGTATTCCTAATGCGTCGCTTTCATACAAATTATCCTGTCTTAATAGTAACGGAAAAGACCTTTATGTTGGTTTACCGGAAGGGAGAATGCTAAAAGTAGACAAGGAATTAAAGGCCGGTATATCCTCGGGTCCGAACAACGGCAAAGGCCCCACCTCAATTGCAAGCATAGCTTTTAAGCTAAATGGAGCACCCCAATCTAATCTTGATACTTCATTCTTGTGGTATGACGGCCTTTACTTTTATCACACTAAAATATTACAGGTAGATGACCAAGAGACCCTGGTTGGGGCTACCAATGGTTTTGCCTTATTGACTAAGTCGCGGAAGGCTATTTTTAATTCACATCAATTGGGCTTTTATAAAAGGGTTACCGAAATATGTGAAATTTCATTGAAAAGGTATTTAGTAGGGACTCTTACCGGGCTTTATTATTACAATATGCGGGATGGCAATACGATTAAAGAGGAACCTTATTTCAAAGATATGCGTATTACTGCTGCAAAAAGTTTTAAGGATGAGTTATACGGAGTGGCTTCCAGAGGTAAAGGCGTTGTTCTCAGCATTAAAAATAAGTTTTATCCTATAACCGAAACAAACGGTTTAATAAGCGATTTGGCAGAGGACCTGTATTTTGAAAATGATTCGGTTTTATGGGAGGTTACTTTTAAAGGTATCAGTAAAATCTATTTTAAGCTGCATGGCGATTCGCTTGTTACCAGGATAAAAAATTATACAAAAGATGATGGCCTTTGCAGTAACCAGGTAAATGGCATAATGGGGTTTAATGGTTTTATCTGGCTGGCTACAAACGAAGGTCTGTGTTATTTCCGTCCCCAGGATCTTTCAGAAGAAACATCAGAACTGCCACTTTTTTTTGGTAATATTTCAGTAAATGGTATAAGGCGCCCAGCTGATAGCCTGGTTCTTACCCATGATGAAAACAACATTTATATTGAATTTAACGCCTTGTATTATAAAGCTATTCAAGGCATCAGGTACAGGGTGCGCTTAAAGGGTATCGGCCCGTGGAAGTATACTGACCTCAATTTTATTCAATATTTTAGTCTGCCGCCGGGCGAATATCAGTTTGAAGTTGCTGCTGATGACAAAGATGGAAAATACAAGTCGGACGTTCATGTCTTAAAATTTACTATTAAGCCCCGTTTTGTTGATACCGCCTTGTTTAAAGTTCTGATAGCCCTGGCTTTGTTTTTTATAATTATGTTAGTAGGGTACACTTTTTTCAGTTACCAAAAGTTAAAGTCAACCAACATTATAAAGTTATTACAGTCGGAGTTTAAGGCTTTGAGTTACCAGATAAACCCGCACTTTATTTTTAATGTGCTGAATTCTATTCAATATTATATCCTTAAAAAGGATACTGATAATGCCGTACATCTGCTGGGCTCTTTTGCTTTATTGATACGCAGGATAGTCAACAATTCGCGGCAGCAGTATATCGGCATTATTGAAGAAGTAGAATGTTTAAAGGAGTATATGGACCTTGAAAAAATGCGATTGGATAATAAGTTTGAATACACAATAAATATTGATAGCAGTATTGATATTGAGGACAAAAATATTTTGCCGATGATAATGCAGCCTTTGGTTGAGAATAGTATCTGGCATGGAATTGTGCCCTCATCAAAACCCGGTATTATAAGTATTGATTTCAGGAAAGAAAAAGGAGCAGTTATTTGTAAGGTGGAAGACAACGGTGTGGGAATTAATACGTCTATAAATAAAGAAAAAAGCCAGAACAATCTTTCGCTGGCCATGAAAAATGTGAGCGAGCGGCTTAAAATAATAAGCGAACTGAATGATAGCACCTGGGCGATAAAAACAGAGGATAAATCGGTCAGAGATCCTTCGCAATCGGGTACCATTGTAACTATTGTATTTCCTGCATTAAAAGAGCGAACATGAAAAACATTAACTGTGCCATTATTGAGGATGAACCGCTGGGGGCCAAAAGCCTGGAGTCTTTATTGGAGAATAATCACCCCGAATTTATTGTACGGGGCTTTGCAAAAACGCTGGACGAGACACGCAAAATATTGTTGGATAAAGATATTACGCTATATTTTGTAGATATAGAACTGCTGGACGGAAATATTTTTGAAGTGCTGAAGGAGGTGGAATTGGGAAAAGGGAAATACATCGTTTTTACAACTGCCTACGAGGAGTTTGGGGCCAAAGCTTTTAACTACCCGGCCCTGCATTATTTAATGAAACCGATTAACCCGGACGAGCTTGCCAAAGCCATAAACCGTTACATGGAAGTGGCCTTTAATGAAGTAAGCAAGGATGGTAAAAGCGAAACGGAAAATTCTATTGCTGAATTTGGTAAAAACAAGCTGGTACTACCTACGCAAAACGGCAACTCATTTATTGATATTAATGCTATAGTGCGAATCCAATCCTCGAACAAATATTCGGTAGTATTTACCACCGATAGAAAGCAACATATTGTAGCTAAGCCATTGGCCCGGTTTGAGGAGGTGCTTGAATCGAGAGGTTTTTTGCGTACGCACGACAGCCATATCATTAACGTGGCGCATATTGCTGCGTACATTAAAGGCAAGGGAGGTGAGTTAGTGATGGTTGATGACAGCCATGTACCGGTTTCGGCCCGCCGCAAAGACGCGTTATCTGCTATTTTGAAAAACATTATTTAGGAAACCCGCCTGATTGTTACAACCGGTTTTGAAAAACTATAATTATTAAGCGCTGTTTTAGATACGCTTACCCCATTAACCGGTACGTTTACTCCGTATTCGGCTACACTTACGAAATCTTATCAAAGATCCGGGTGCTAATTCCGATATTCACTTTAGAACAACGAAGGGCCTGTAATCAAATCTGATACACCTTTGTACGTTTTAAATGTTTTGCTGACATTGAGCATGGATGCACATACGGATAATCCGGTGTGCATCATGTTTTTTAGGGGGTACCGGTACGAAGAAACCCGGTTTAAAGGCCTCCTTTTCTAAGATGTGTTAAGCATTGGCTGTTCAAAGTCGGTCTGCCTCCCTAAAATCAACTAATTAGCTACTTTAGCGCTATGTGTGGTATTGCAGGTTTTATTGATTTTAATAAGCGCTCAGGAATGGGCGAGCTTAAAAAAATGACTGATGCCGTTGTTCACCGGGGCCCCGATGACAGCGGCTATGAATTATTTGAAGACAAGCAAGCCAATATTGGTTTTGGTTTCAGGAGGCTTTCAATTATTGACCTTTCTCCGCTTGGGCACCAACCGATGCACTTTGCTGAGGCGGGCTTGACCATCATATTTAATGGCGAAGTTTATAACTACGCAGAACTGCGAAATGAACTTGAAGCCTTAGGCTATACCTTTAAATCGGGCTCTGATACGGAAGTAATACTTAAAAGCTATGCTAAATGGGGAACAGCCTGCGTTGATAGGTTTATTGGCATGTTTGCTATTGCTATTTACGATGAGCGAAACGCGCAACTGGTTTTATTCAGAGACCGTGCAGGGGTAAAGCCATTATTCTGGTATTTTAAAGATGGTCTGTTATTGTTTGGGTCTGAGTTAAAGTCGTTTCATCAGCATCAGGGTTTTCAGAAAAGCATCAATTTTAGCGCGCTATCGCTTTACTTTCAGCGGGGGTATATTTCGGCGCCGTACACCATTTTCGAAAATACCCGTAAGTTGATGCCCGGCCACTTTTTAATCATTAATCTTCAAACCCATGCAGTAACCGAAACCAAATATTGGGATGTTACTGATTGCTACAATCAGCCGAAATTAAATATAAGCTACGAAGAGGCTAAAACTGAAATTGAGCGGCTAATGCTTTCGGCATTTCAATATCGGATGATAGCGGATGTACCCGTGGGGGTATTTTTAAGCGGGGGATATGACTCAACAGCTGTTACCGCTCTGTTACAGAAAAACAGTGCTCAAAAAATAAAGACCTTTACTATCGGTTTTGAGGATCCGAAGTTTAACGAGGCACCCCATGCACTGGAAGTTGCCCGCCATCTGGGCACGGAACATTATGAGCATACCTGTACTTACAAAGATGCGCTTGACATAATACCCCAATGGGCTGATATTTATGATGAGCCCTTTGGTGACATTTCGGGGATACCTGCTACGCTGGTGAGCCGCATTGCACGTAAGCAGGTTACCGTGGCGTTATCTGCAGATGGAGGTGATGAAATTTTTGCCGGTTATCCTAAGTATTTTAAGGGAGTGAAACGCCTGGGGCAATTAGACAAAATGCCGGTTTTTTTGCAGCGTGTGTTTGGTGAATTAGTGCCGAATACAATTAATGCCGATATCGCAGTACAAGATAAAAGGAGCAAACTAAAGGACTATTTCGGCGCCGGTGATGCTGTTAAGAAATTCGACATTGTATCTCAGGCCATGACTTTTTATGAAACACAGCGATTATTAAGTAAGGATATTCAGTATTTACCCACACCCTTTGATGAGGGAACTTTATTAAACAACACCAATGATTTGCTATCAAAATTTCAGGCCACCGAATATAAAACATATATGGTGGATGATATTCTGCAAAAAGTTGACCGGGCCACTATGAGTGCCAGCCTGGAAGGCAGAGAGCCGTTTTTAGATCAGCGGATTATTGAATTTGTATCGCGGTTACCGTCAGATTTTAAATACCGCCATGGGCAAGGTAAATTTATTTTAAAAGACATAGTGCATAAGTACGTTCCGAAGCAATTAATGGAGCGGCCCAAAATGGGATTTGGAGTGCCATTGGAGAATTGGTTGAGGGTGGAACTGAAGGATATGTTAATGGATAACATTAACGTTGAGATACTTAAAAAACAAAATATTTTTGAAGTAGATAAAGCAATTCAAATAAGGGATAAATTTTTGAGGAATGAACCAATGGATTTTCAAAGACTTCATTATCTATTTATGTTCCAGTTATGGTATGCTAAATGGATGAAAATTTAAAGCCAGTAATGATAACTTTAAGTTATATACTGGCCCGTGAAAAATGAAAAATCGGAAAACCAAGGGTTGTTAAACACTACAAATCTGCATTTGGGAAGGTACCTATGCTTACGTTTACACCAAAAAAACCAGTGATTACACCAATTTATACTACGTTTGCCCGGAATGGCTTTATAATGCTATAACTTCTTATACATTTACGTAAAATTTATAAGCATGAAAAAAGTTGCCTTTACCCTCCTGGCCTTGTGGTGTGCCTTTTTAACTGATGCTCAGTCATGGACTCAAAGCGCCAATTTGCCGGCTTTGGGTCGAAGAGGGGCCGTTTCATTGAGTATAAATGGAGAGGTTTATGTAGGTGGTGGCCTGGATTCAGCAGGCGTATTACTAAGCGATTTTTATATGTATGATCCCGGTACCAATACCTGGACACAGAAAGCTAACCTGCCCGTCAACCTTGGCGGGAGTGCCTGCTTTACAGTTAACGGTAAGGGGTATTTGGCTAGCGGCGCCTCCGGAACCGGTAATGCGATAAGCAATGTGTATCAATACGACCCGGTATTGGACCAATGGACAGCCGAAGCGACATTTCCGGGCACAGCACGTGAAAACTCTATACGGTTTTTCTATTGGTGACACCGGATATGTTTTTGCGGGTTTCGGTGGGTCTGAGTTGAATGATCTTTGGGCGTATAATACGGATAATAACACCTGGACACAAAAAACTTCTATGCCTTCATCGGTAAGAAGTACAATTTCAGGCTTTGTAATAAATGGCGTTGCTTATACTGGTTTGGGTGAATATAACAGCTCTCAAAATTATGCTTCAGACATTGGTGCATACAATGCAGCAACAAATAGCTGGACTACGATTGCCCAATTTCCGGGCCATTTGCGTTCCGGGCAAATAAGTTTTACTATCGGGAATATTGGATACATGGGATTAGGAGAATACGATTCGTCGGGTACTAATGTTTATTTAAGCGATATTTATCAATATAATCCTGGCACTAATTCCTGGTTGCAGGCAGGTAATTTTCCCGGACCCGGAACCAGTACTGCAACTGGCCAGAATGTTGGAGATATAATTTATGTAGGGTTGGGCTCAAACAATGTTTTTCAAACAGACTGGTGGAGATATATCTATCATGTAGGAGTTACTATGGCTGCCGGGCAAACCGTTTGCAGTGGAAGTAACCTGATATTAAATCCCACCGTTACCGGCGCTATACCACCCATAACCTATTCATGGTCGTCAACCGGCGATTCTTTAAGTTGCGATACCTGTGCTAATCCATCTGTAACGCTTACACAAAATTCTACGTTTGTTGTTGCAGTTACTGATGCAAATAATACGGTGGCTTACGACACAGTAACTTACTCAGTATCACCTACCGGCAGTACTATACAGGCAGCTTTGACAAATACTAATATTTCGTGCCTGAATTCCACGGATACTACTACTGCAATAGTTACGAATGGGATTACCCCTCTTACATTCCAATGGGGAGATGGAACTTCGGGAACGGGAGTTTCGCCTGTTTTGCATACTTATGGCCAGGCAGGGGTTTATATATTTACTGTAATAGATTCGGCAGGATGTTTAAGCTCAGTTTTTGATACAGTACTTAATACGTCTGTAGCTATAACATTGGCGAATACCGTATCTCCTATCTGTTTATATGATAGCTCAGGAAAAATATTTGTAAACGTAACTGGTGGCACGCCTCCTTATACTTATTTATGGTCAACAGGTTCAACAACAGATTCTACCACGGGGCTCGCTGCCGGAGATTATGCGGTTACAGTAACTGATGCAACCGGTTGTTCAACACAGTTTTTTTATGAATTGAACCCGGCAGGCGATGTGTGGGATTACTACGTTTATTTAAATGGAACTGAGCCAAATTGCTCTAATAACGGAACGCTTGTTATTACTCCTTATGGTGGTACTGCACCCTTTAACTACCTTTGGAGTAACGGAGCGACGACCCAAAGTGTTCAGAATCTTGGAGCGGGAAATTATAGTGTTGTTGTAACGGACTCTGCAGGTTGTCCGCGCACAGCTACAGGGAGTTTAAATTATAACTGTGCCAGTGTTATCAGCGGTTATGTATTTGTTGATTCAAATCAGAATTGCTCTTTTGATTCAGCAGAGTACATTATTCAATACGTATTTGTTACAGCAACATCTGCGGCTACAGGATATACCTATTACGGCACTACCGATTGGACCGGTTTATATACCATTGTAGTTAATGATACAGGCACCTATAATCTGCAGGTTGCCAATTATGAGGAACAATGTTCAAATTATACACTGTGCGGCAATCCGAGCCAAAACATTACTATTCCTATACTGGGAGACTCTTCAACAAACAACAATTTCGGTGCGCCTTACACTACAGGATTTGATTTGACCATACATCCGGGATGGACAAGCGCTGACCCTGGTTTTCAGAAAGAATATTGGGTGATGCCTTATAGCCAGGCGAACGTTCCATTTGCCGGAACTGCTACTATTGTGTTTACTTATGATTCAAATTTGATTTACCAATATAGCCTTCCTCCGCTTCCTGTGGTGGATACAGTAGCTCATACCCTTACCTGGACCGACGTTTCAGTGCAGGCCTTCCCGAATCCATTTACCGATGCTACAAATGTTGTTGTAACCGGTTTAAATGAAAAGTTTGATTTTGAACTTTACGATGTAACGGGACGATTGGTTAAAACGATGCCTTCTATTCAGAACAAACAATTCCAGGTAAACCGCGATGATCTGGCTTCGGGAGTTTATTTATACCGGATTGTGGTAAATAACAAGCAGGTAGCTATTGGCAAATTAGCCGCGCAATAGGACTGCTGAAATTTATTTCAAAGGCCGCTAAAGTTTAGAACTTTAGCGGCCTTTTTATTTTTTAGTGCGATGAGCTATTTTATCAAATATTTGTGTCTCTGATCTTTGGAACCACAGCTTTAGCAATTAACTATTTTTCGGGAACCATTTCAAATTGCAACTCGGATGGTGGAAAGATGTAACAAAAGCTGGCCTCATAATATTCCTGCATCCCGGAATTAAAATTAAAGAGAGGTTGAATGATCCATTTATAAAACAGATTCCGTAGTGGGAATTCTGAAGACCTGAATACAATTTTGCGGTGAGTTGTTTTAAATTTTATGTTATTGTAAAAGGCAGGCACTTTTCGTTTTAACTGGTTTTCTGTTCTGCTGAAATAATCAAAGGTGTAAAGGCCAAAAAATCTTTTATGGGTATAATCTGAATAATAATGAGGGTTGGCAAAATGCGGTACCGTTACAAAGTTTTTGCCTCCCGGTTTAAGTATGCGATGGATGTCGGCCATTAAAAGCTCGAAATTCTGAATATGCTCCATAAAGTGATGAGAGTGTACCTCATCAACTGAATTATCAGGGATCATTTTAAGGCCTTCTTCAAGATTTGTTACATAATGAACTCCATCCAGCGCAAGGTGATCTATTCCAATAATATCCTGTGGCGGATTAGGGCCACAGCCAAGCTCGATTACCACTTTGTTTCTTTCGTTTATTTCTTTCAAAAGTTGTTCGGTAGTCCAGCTCATATTATTCATTTAAAAATTCAAGTAATTGTTTGGTACAAACGTTGTAACTATATTTTTGCTCGGCAATTTTTCTTGCCTTCAATCCCATTTCTCTGCGTAAAGCTACATCTTGTTGTAGTTTTTCAAATGCAGATAACCAGTCTTTTTCAGTTTCTGCCAAAAAGCCGGTTTCACCGTCTATCACAATATCTGCATTTATTCCGTAAGGTGAAGCAACTGCGGGTTTACCTGCGGCCATGTATAAATATAGCTTATAGCCGCCTTTCATTCTTGACCACTCATCGTTACTTAAAGGCATAATGCCAATATCAATACGGCCAAGGGCTTCCACCTCGGCTTGCTCGCTCCAGGTTATACACTCAATATCAATTCCCGATAAAGCCATTTCTCCGCCCACAATCAAAAGCTTAAAAGGTATTTTACCGGACATTTTCTTAAAAACGGGCTCAATATTTTTAAGGTAAGGGGCAGTCCATGGAGAGCCTATCCAACCAATTGTGAAAACATCCTGAACGCGGTTTAAGGGAAGAATTATATCGGTATTGACCGGTGAGAAAACGACCCGGCAGGCTTTGTTGTAAGGTTTAATATAATCACGCAAGTGAGGTGTAGCTACAATAACTTTATCTACGTATTGCATCACTATTTCAAACTCCTCCTTTGAATAAGAGTAAATTGCGTCATCAAAATCGAAGCATATAATGGCACCTTTTTGTTTGAGTTGTTCAAATTGCCATTTTTCCAAAAACATGGTTTGAATATACACCAAATCGTATCTGACAAACAGGATACAAAAATTGCGCTTAATGGTGAACCAAGCTTTCAAAAAGGCAAAAACTACTCTTTCAAAGAAAGTATCTCTTTTTAATATGCCGATTCTTGGGGCCCAGGTATAGTAAAATTGCCCGGTCATCCGGTCAAAATGATTAAGCACCCGGATGCGGGCGCCACCCTGGTCGCGGTAGCCTCCGGTAATAAGTAAAGCCTTCCTTCGTTTCATCTTTGGCGGT
>Ga0224555_1001652_pt1 | contig 29809 bp, 22 predicted proteins | sample 714S23034metaG_FD_180687 | JGI IMG/M metagenome (GOLD analysis project Ga0224555, IMG submission 180687) | Peat soil microbial communities from Stordalen Mire, Sweden - 717 S2 30-34 | ecosystem: Environmental > Terrestrial > Soil > Wetlands > Peat | place: Sweden: Norrbotten County, Stordalen...
CCATGGTCACCGCGAAGCTGCGTCCGGAGTTGAAGGCGGAAAACCGTCCCGCGCGTTCCCGCTCCGACTATGTTATTGAGTTAACTGGTGCCGTCCCTGCGGGCATTTCTGTGGAAGAATGGGTTCCATCCTTCCCCGCCGCGGTTTGATGGGAGGCCTGTATGGCCGGTTCCGTTCCTGAAGACGACGATGCGCTGCCGCTAAGCGGCTTACAGCATTTGGCCTTCTGTCCGCGGCAGTGGGCGCTGATTCACCTGGAACAGGTTTGGGTGGAGAACTTGCGTACCGCTGAGGGACGCTTGCTGCATGAACGCGCCGACCTGCCCGGTGAAAGTCATCGCGGCGATCTGCGCACGGTGCGCGGTATGACTCTGCGCTCGGAGAGGCTCCATCTGACGGGGCGCGCCGACATTGTCGAATTTTGTCCTGAGCCTTATCCAGTCGAGTACAAGCGCGGCAAGAGCAAGCCCACCGATTGCGATACGGTGCAGCTTTGCGCGCAGGCGCTTTGCCTGGAGGAGATGCTGGCGACGGCTGTTCCGCGCGGGGCAATCTTCTACGGCAATCCGCGTCGGCGCCAAGAGGTGGCCTTCACGCCGGAGCTTCGTGCGCGGACTGAAGAGTTGGCCGCCACCATGCACCGCCTCTACCGCAATCGGGAGACGCCGGCGGCGCAGCCCGGCCCTTATTGCGACTGTTGTTCGCTGGTTCACATCTGCCTTCCCAAGGTCACTGCGCAGCCGGACAGCGCTGCTCGCTGGGTGGAGCGCCAGATGCGTTCGCTTAATCAAGAGGTCTAGTTCGCCATGCGAAAGCTGCTCAATACTCTGCACGTGATGACGCAAGGCTCCTATCTGCACCGCGACGGCGAGACCATCGCCATCAAGGTCGGGCAGGAGTTGAAGCTGCGCGTGCCGATTCATACGCTGGAAGGTCTGGTCTGCTGGGGACAGGTAGCGTGCAGTCCGCCGGTGCTGGGACTGTGCTGCGAGCGCGGCGTCGGCATCTCCTTCCTCACCGAGCAGGGCAAGTTCCTGGCGCGCGTTACTGGGCCAGTCTCCGGCAATGTGCTGCTGCGGCGTCAGCAGTACCGGATCGCCGACGACGCAGAGGGAGCGCTGCCCACTGTGCGAACCATCGTCGCTGCGAAAATCGCCAACAGCCGCGTGGTTCTGCTGCGGGCGGCCCGCGAAATTGCCGAAGAGGCGCGTGAGAAAGCGCTGCGCGAGGCGGCGAACCAACTCTCATGGGCGGGCCTGGAGGCCGCACGGGCTCCCTCCATCGATGGGGCGCGCGGCCATGAGGGCTCCGCCGGACAGGCTTACTTTTCCGTCTTCGACCAGATGATTACGGGCGACCGCGAGGCCTTCCATTTCAATGGTCGTTCTCGCCGCCCGCCGCTGGATCGCGTCAATGCGCTGCTCTCCTTCATCTACGCGCTGCTGCGGCACGACATTGAATCCGCGCTCGAAACCGTTGGCCTGGACCCGGCCGTCGGCTTTCTGCACACCGACCGGCCTGGACGGCCCAGTCTCGCGCTCGACCTGATGGAGGAGCTGCGTTCCGCTCTGGCTGACCGCATGGTGCTGACCCTCATCAACCGCCGCCAGGTGCAAGGTTCCGGCTTCACCGAGCAGGAAGGCGGCGGCATTCTGATGGATGATGCCACCCGCAAACAGGTCGTCGCCGCATGGCAGCAGCGCAAGCAGGACGAGATCGAGCATCCCTTCATGAAGGAGCAGATTCCGCTCGGCCTTGTGCCCTATACGCAGGCGCTGCTGCTGGCGCGTTTTATTCGCGGCGGCTTGGACGCCTATCCGGCCTTTTTCTGGAGATAATTCTCATGATGGTTCTGGTCAGTTACGATGTGAGCACCCTCGATGCTGCCGGCCGCCGCAGACTGCGCCGCGTGGCACGGCTGTGCGAAAATCATGGCCAGCGGGTGCAGAATTCGGTATTCGAATGTCTTGTGGATGCAGCCCAATGGGTGGTGCTGCGGGCGAGTCTTGTCTCTGAAGCCGATCCTGCGGAAGACAGTCTGCGCTTCTACTTTCTCGGAAACGAATGGAAGCGACGCGTCGAGCACGTTGGCGCCAAGGTAGCTTACGATCCAGAGGGGCCGCTCATTCTGTGATGCCCTTCCGAGGAGAGACTCTTCACGTGCGCGGACCCCAAGCGAGCAGGGATTTCCCGAAAGATCCGCGCAGCCGCTAACCGCCATGACTTCAACAATATGCTTCTAAATCGGTCTCGCTGTCCTCTGATTTATGATCAATATGCATCCAGGTTCGCAATTGTGGCATTATATCTCTAGCGCATGGAGGAAGTTGCGTCCTGCGCCGTCGCCCCCCACGCGGGGGGCGTGGATTGAAACAAACAGTGTATGGAATTGAAGATGCTCACAATTTGCGTCGCCCCCCACGCGGGGGGCGTGGATTGAAACGGGATCAACTACAAGCATTTCAGGAAGGAACCTGTCGCCCCCCACGCGGGGGGCGTGGATTGAAACATCTGTTGATCTTGAAGTTCCTCGCTCCACATACGTCGCCCCCCACGCGGGGGGCGTGGATTGAAACATATCGCCTCGATGCGGAATGATGTGATCCACTAGTCGCCCCCCACGCGGGGGGCGTGGATTGAAACCAGTTCCGGCAGGAACAGACTTGAGTACTGTAAGTCGCCCCCCACGCGGGGGGCGTGGATTGAAACAACGTGAAACACCGAAATGTGTGCTGTTCTGCTCGTCGCCCCCCACGCGGGGGGCGTGGATTGAAACACAACCACGGGGACAGAAGCAGCGCTATCGGCTGTCGCCCCCCACGCGGGGGGCGTGGATTGAAACGACAATGCCTTGCAGTTTGGCAAGCTCCCCGCCGCGTCGCCCCCCACGCGGGGGGCGTGGATTGAAACGCTTAAAACCACGATCGGGCAGTCTCACTTGAGGTCGCCCCCCACGCGGGGGGCGTGGATTGAAACAACATCGCAGACTACATCCTGCCGATTGCCAGTGTCGCCCCCCACGCGGGGGGCGTGGATTGAAACGTTAAATCTGCGGTTGCCTCAAATTTACATAGGAGTCGCTACGCGGTCTCTGGTCGGTTCTCTTTTCTCCATCCCCCTCACGGTTCGATTTGTTGTGGTTCATTCGGTTTGAATCGCGCACCTCTTCGTGCTATGAACCCACTACTTCCTTCGCGCTCCATTCGCGTAAACTCGTTTGATTGCTATCGTTTAGAAATCGGTCTTCCGTGATACTATATTTATGCTGTAGCATACAGCATAGTGGAAAAATCAAATGCCTACCGCGAAGAAAACCACAACCCGACCGAAGCGCAGAATCGTTTCTCCCGCAGAGGAGCGCACTCAACTCCGGCTCACAGTTGATTCCAAATTCACCAAGAGCCATTTCAACCAACTTTTTGCCGTACTCAAAATCCGGCGAAAGAACGCCCTAGCTGAACACATCATCATGAGTTTCAAAACCAAGGCCGCTCAGGCGCAGCTTGTTGCCTTCTACAACAACCAGTGGCTGAACATCCCATTTCAGAGTATCGACACCGCTTTCGTGTTTCCTTTGACGTTCGAGATCGCCGATGAACTGGAAAGAGTCGGCGGAGAGATTCTCGGCGGGGTGAATCGCTCCAAGGCATTTCGCGTGATGGTGGCCTACTATGCCTTCGTCCATAAATTGAAGAATCAAACACAGACAACTCCCGCATAGCCTCTCCAGCGCATCTTCCAAGCGAGAGGGCGCTGGCGCTTTCGAGCGGCATTCGCGTTCGGAATCGATGATCTGGCGTACGCGTCGGGCGACCGGCAAATCGCCACCGTGTTGTAGATTGAGCCGTCGGAAGCCCTTCCGGCAGGTTTCTTGATCCTCGAACGCAGTGCGAACAATCTTCGATCATCCTCGAACACTGTTCGACGTTGTCCGAATTCCGTTCGATCTCTGCGGATTTCGTCACCATCGCTAAGCCGTCAGGCTTAGGGATGGTGTCTTCCTTCAAAGCGAGCGCAGCGAGAGTGTTTCTCTGAGTATTTTCTCCAATTGATGCTCGCAGAATCAGGCGGCTTTGACTGCAATGCGGGAAGATCACGATGTTGGATTGGGCTTTACAGTATCTTCACGTTCAGCCCGAATGCTATGAGGAATTGCATGATGCGCTCTCCGGGTTCCTGTGCCGTGGTGTTCCTCAGCAAGGTATCGCGACACAGGCCGTTGCATTCGGATTTCGAACAGGGTTAGCGTTGGGTTGTGTTGACTTTGCGAGCCATGACGGGTGGTTCTGGATATGCCCAACGCCATCTGGAACATAGCAACTACTACGATGAAGGCCGTCGTGTCCAAGGTGAATGGCAAGGCCAAGGCGCGGAGTTGCTGGGCCTGCATGGAGAGGTAACGCGGGAGCAATTTGAGGCAGTTCGCGAGGGGTTGCATCCAGAGACAGGGGAATTCCTCCGGCCTCGCCACAGTGCTGACCGAATTGATGCAAATGGAAGCGAACAGAGCAAAGGGAGATCCCTGTACGATCTGACCTTCTCCGCGCCGAAGTCGGTTTCGATTCAGGCGCTCGTCGGCGGTGATGAGCGGTTGATTGCTGCCCATGACAACGCTGTTCGGGAGGTACTCGCTGAGGCAGAGAACTATGCCGCCGCTCGCGTTCGGCTGAATGGTGCGAACGAGGATCGGGCGACTGCCAACTGGATTGTGGCCGCATACCGGCACGACACCAGCCGTGAACTCGATCCACAATTGCACACCCATGCTGTCACGGCCAATTTGACCTATGACGGAGTGGAGGGCCGCTGGAAGACATTGCAAGCATCGGGACTGTATGAGCGCCGTGCGTATCTGACTGAGGTTTACCGGAATGCGCTGGCACGGGAAGTACATGGCCTGGGTTATGCGATTGAGCCGCGCCGCGATTCCAAGGGCAGAGATCACGGCTTCGAGATTCGCGGCGTCTCGGATCAGTTGCTCGAAAAGTACAGCGTACGCAGCGCGCAGCGGGACGCCGCCATCGAACGATTCACGATGGAGAATGGTCGCAAGCCAACTAATAATGAAGTTGCCGTGCTGGTCCGTGAATCCCGCGCCGACAAACTGGCGGAAATCTCCACGGAGAGATTGCGGCAACAGCAGCAGGCGAGGTTGTTGCCTGAAGAACGCCACGCGCTGAGCCATCTGCACAAAGAGTCTATTGGTCGTACCGGAGTGATTCCACATGAACTCTCGCAAGCAGCGGAGTCGCTTCAACACGCGAAAGAGCATCTCTTTGAGCGCAGTTCGGTTGTGCGCGAGCACGAGTTGATGACTGAGGCCCTGCGACACGGGCGCGGGAAGATTGATCGCCATCAACTGCGCGGTGCTCTGGAGTTGGAACAGTCGCAGGGTTCACTTATCCGGTTCGGAAACAATCTTGCCACGCGCGAAAGTCTTGAACGCGAACAGCGCATGATTGCAGCGATAGACGGTGGCATTGGACGCTATAAACGTCTGGGCGGGAAGCGCAAATTCAGCCCATCAGAGCGACTGCGAGAGGAACAACTGCGTGCCGTTCATCAGATACTGGACTCGCATGATTTTGCCGTCAATCTGCGCGGAGCCGCTGGGACTGGCAAGACCGCTACGCTCACGGAAATCGCTCGCGGTTTACGGGAGGCCGGTCGTGAAGTTCTGGCAGTTGCGCCAACGCGCGGCGCGGTCGAAGAGTTGCAAAAGGTCGGCTTTCGCGATGCAATGACGATCTCGCGATTGCTGGATGATCCAAAGGCGCAGACCGCACTGCATGGCAGAGTACTGGTTGTGGATGAAGCGGGCATGGTCTCAGGCCGTCAGATGGAAGGCTTGCTCAAACTGGCGGAGCGCGAAGACGCGCGGATTCTGTTCTCCGGGGACACGCGGCAGCTTCAGAGCGTCGAGGCATCGGATGCACTGCGCATTCTGGAGCATGAATCGCGGATGAAGAGTGTGTCATTGACGGCTGTGCAGCGGCAGACGCAAGCTCAATATAGGGATGCCATACAGACCTTGCGGCATTCGCCGGAACAGGGATTTGAAAAGCTGGAGCAGCTTGGTGCCGTTCGTGAGGTTCCGTATCTGGAGCGTGCGCAAGCCGTGGCATCCGCTTACCAGGCGCTCACGACGGACTCAAGTCGCACGGTTCTGGTGGTTGCCGGAACGCACGACGAGATCGGCAAGATTACCGATGCCATCCGTGAGGATATGAAGCAGCGCGGCGAACTGGATCGCGGCATTGTCTCCGAGCGTTATTTGCCGTTGCAATGGACCGAGGCGCAAAAGAAAGATATGGTGAACTACAAGTCAGGGCAAGTTCTGCTCTTCCATCGCTCTTCGCGTGGGATCGAAAAGCATGAGGCGCTCATCGTCGAGCGAATTGAAAAGTCGGGCATCGTTGCCAGAGACCAGCATGGCATGGAACGCACGGTGAGTCCAACACAAGCGCGCTCATTTTCAGTGCATGAACGCCAACAGATTGAGGTGGCCCCCGGCGACAAGTTGCTGCTGACTGGCAATCGTGGCGATGCGGCCTTCCGGACCACCAATGGCGAACTGGTGAAAGTGCGCGATGTCGAAGGCGGCCGCATTCACCTTGAGGATGGCCGGACGCTGCCCGCCAATTACCACGAGTTCGATCACGGCTATGCAATCACCGCGCATCGCAGCCAGGGAAAGACGGTGGACGCGGTGATTCTCTCCGCCGATGCGATGAAGCAAGAGTTGTTCTACGTCGGGGCCTCGCGTGGCCGTCAGGAAATCGTCGTGGTCACCAGTGACCGTGAGCAGTTGCGCGAGATGCTCGGCATCTCCACGGCGCGGCCATCGGTAACTGAACTGGCGAGAGAACAGGCGCAGCTTCATCCCGCACCAATGCGAAGCCCTGAGCGGCAGCCATTGCAGACCATTGAACCGTCGTTGCTGCGGCAAAAAGATGGCCGTAGGCACGATCTGAGAATGAGCCGGTGATTCCTGATAGTCATGGTGAGGCGTCTGTCGAAGGTCGAGGCTGCAGACGATCCCAGCGACGGGGCGTAAGCCCCGTCCTACAGTTTAAGTTATAACTTCTATAGGAGTCGCTATTTGCGTATGAACTGGCGTATATATATCAACTTCGGAAGATGCTGCCCGGATTGACACAATAAGAGAGTAGCGAATGCGCTTATCGTACCGCTTGTGGCCGGGATTCTCTTTCCACCAGCCGCCAATGGGATAAATGCCAATGGCTGATTTCTGGGCCAAGGTAGCGGCTGATCCGTACCAATGATCGGAATGAATTGAGCCTAAATTCCGGATACGCCCAAGGAGCCAGTCGTCTGTGCCGCCAGGGACAGGAGCTAAGCCGGCCTCTTCCGCTTCAACGGCGGCATTTATGCGGCTTCTGAATTCCGGAATACTTTCGTGTTCGCGCTTGACTGCGAACCGCAGCGCGTGGGAGGCATATCTGTGCTTTCTGAGCCACCCTCTATCTCCCGGATTCGGCTCGATATAGTACGAGAGCGTCACGCGCAACTCAACTTCGGCTTCTCCCAGTTGTTCGAGTTCCGTACGCGGCCAGGGGAACTCGTGGAGATTCATGTGTCGCGTCTTGATGCTGCCCTCTTCCTTCCAGAAGGGTTGGAGTTCGTCTTCCGCAATGAGGGTAAGGTCGTTGGCCGCGCTTAATATTGCGCGATCATAATTGGCCACTCCGTAACCGTATTTTCTGAGCAATACACGCTTCTGGTGCTCCGCCCGCGCAGCATCAAATTGCGCCTTCATTGGCGGCGTCCACTCCGCTGAATGAACCATCAGAGCGCGAATCGTTTCGGGCCATCTTTCCGGCATTACCGCGAAGATTCTCCCTGCCAAATTACTGGCAGCCGCAGTGGCGGCACTCGTATCTCGAAAAATGTCAAAGTGTCGAATGGTCGGGTCATGATGGGTAGTTAGAATACCTAGGTCATCAGGGCAGTCGCAGTCCTCACCGGACGTGGCCCAATTTCCGCCCTCCATCAAAATGTCGGGCTTTACAGGCCATTGGCGTTCCCAACTGATCGACGTTCGGCTTGTCGGGCAGAGTTCACCTTCGGGAGCAAGCGGTTCCCAGCCTACGAAACTGGGATCGTTGATGGCAGTCTTTTCCGTAAAGGCACCAACCGTAATGGCGTTCCACGCTTGGGCGGGATTTTCGATGGGCTCGATCTCGTTTTGCGCCGGATAGTTGACTTTGGAAATGCCGACCCGAATGTTCCCGGCTGAGATGAGGAGCAGGCGCTTCGAGTTTTCGTCGCCAAAACAGAGCTGATCGATTGCTGCCGACCAAGAGGATGGTCCTCCGCGGTTGGTATCGATGTCGCTGGTCACAGCGAGACAGACGGACCTCTTTCTGTTCGGCGCGCTGATTTCCGCTTGTGAAACGGCGTCGCGGGTGATTGCCCCGTATAGTTTGGGATCATTCTCTCCCTGATCGGGAAGAATTTTCACCGACTCAAGTCTGTGTGTCAATTCGACTGGTTGGGCTGACATGATGGAGGACGCTAGATCCCCATAAAGCGCGAGGCCTGCCATATTTGTTCCATGCCCACGAGTGTCAGCGGCATCCCACGTAGGTTCGTATCTGTGAACGTCACTCACGTCCAAGGCTGGGGCAATAAGTGGGTGGGTCTGCGTGACGCCGGTATCGAGAATGCAAACCGAGATGTCTTCACGGACAGGCGTTCTGACTCTCTGAGCAAGATCCGTTGCCCATTCTGCTTGTTCGGCGTTGGACCAACTCACAAACTGCCCCGGAGTATCCTTGGCACGGCGCAATTCGGCAACCGAATCGCAATTGAGGAACAACCGCCCCATCGTGGCGACATCCGAATAGACCAGACAGACCTCACGGTCCGGAAAGTCGAGGCGCGTTTGCTGGACCTGCAATTCGAGGCGGCGGGTTACAGTCCAAAAAGCTTCGATATGACCTGCACGAAGCCATACTTCCCACCAGATAGTCTGATTATCTGGTGGAAAAAGATCAGGATCGTCGGTAAACACCGACCGGAGGGCCGACTTCACAACACGATCAATACGGGCAACTAACGCCTCTCCTTTGGGATGCCCCTTCTTGGTGTCCTCTGTCTTGTATCGATCAACCTTCGACAGGTAATAATCGTGTTCGCTATCGGGGACAAACACTGTAGCTACGGCCGACTGAGTTTTGTCTGGTTGCCGGAATGCGACAAGCTCGATATGCTTCAGCCGGTTTTCGAGCAGTTCGGCCGCTTTTTCCGATCCCGCTGGAAGTTCGAAATCAAGATAGAAGCCCGGCGTGCCTGCAAGCAACTCAGGATTGCGGCGTTGTCGGTCAGCTTCGGCAGCGGCCAGAGCAACAGTGAGGGCCGCACGAATCATGTCCGCGTGCGTTGCTCGTTCGCGTTGGGGAAGCGGATTAGGGATGACGCGGGGTTTGCTCGTGAACGGCTCCGCTTGGCCGTTGTTACGGAGATAGAGATGAGGCCGGTCTCGTGCGAAATCTGGCATCTTTACAGACAGGCAGCCTTTCTTTCCTCAAGAGCGGAGAGAATCGATTCGGTCGTGATGCGTTTGGAATCGATTAGCACAGCATTCTTTGCGGCCTCTTCGCCGATCCTGACCAGATCAGCAGGACTGAAAGACTGAGCCCTATGCAGAACCGCTGACCAGTCCAAATCGCTTGTATCGAACGGGGCGAGCTTTCTCCGAAGGATTTCCTCAGTCAATTTCAGATCCGGCAAGTCATATTCAATCACGTCATCAAAGCGCCGGAACAGTGCGCGATCAAGCATTTGTCCATGATTTGTGGCTGCGACAATCAGACTGTCGGAGTTGTCCTTTTCGAGCAGTTGCAGAAAGGAGTTGAGTACCCGGCGTATTTCGCCTACATCATTAGACTGATTACGGTGCGCACCCAAGGCGTCGAATTCGTCAAAGAGATAGACTCCTCGGTTTTGACGAATGGCGTCGAAGACTAGCCGGAGTTTGGCTGCGGTCTCGCCCATGAATTTCGTGATCAGACCCTCCAGCATAATCGTGAACAAGGGCAGGTGGAGTTCTCCGGCCAGCGCCGAAGCGCTCATGGTCTTTCCCGTTCCCGGAAGTCCGACGAAAAGGAGTTTTCGCCGAGGTTGAAGACCGTTCTCCAGCAATCTCTTTCGCTGTCTCTGTTCAAGCAAGACTCGCTTAAGGCGTTCGGCCAGCTTTTCAGGAAGGACCATGTCTGCAAACCGGATCGAGGGGGTCTGTACCGAGAGAAGATTGGCAAGTTCCCCCCGTGGCTCAAGGACAATGAGTTGCCCTGGGCGGTGTTGCACGGCGGCAGATCGACGCTTGGCTTCGTCGATCAGTTCGCGGAGCTGCTGTGCAATAGCGCCATGACCTAACTTTGCCTCGTGAGCAGCAGCCTGCATCGCGACAGACAAAAATTCTCTGTCGTCACCCTCAACGTGACTCTTCAAAAGCGCGATCATGTGGCGAGCTGAACCCATACATCCAAACTCTCTTCAGAACGTGATTGAATCCATCCGGCGTCCTAATCATAATCGAAATGGCGGCAGCCGACCCTCCGAATCATTCTAGGGGTACATCAGAATGCATGGCACCGTTGTGTTCGAACCCCAGTCCTTTTTTGCCTTACGGCTGGCTTGAGCACCAGCAGTCCGCCGGAGGAGCGCGCGACCCAGGGCCGTGCGCTGCCGGTCGGCAGTTCCGCGGGATTGAGCTTCTGTGCCCACGGGAGTGAGGATTCGCGCCCCAGTTGGAGGCAGAGTCTGACTGTTTTGACGCTCGTGCAACGTTTCAGCAACTCGCGCAGCACATCGGCGCGCAGGTTGTAGGCGCTTTCTATTATCTCCTTCGCTTCCTGAAGAGGCTGGCGAGCGCCGACTTCGCTCAACAATTCGAGCATCGCCCGCTCCGGCGCGGATACCTGGGGACCGCTGTCGCGCCCTTCGAGCGGCGCGACGTGCAGCGGCTTTTCTGGCGGTTCGCTAAAAAGCCGCTTGCGGTGATACTCCGCTGGAAACCGCTCAGTAAACCACTCCGGCAGCTTCACCGCCACCGAGCCATAGAGGTAGAGCAACTCCTGTTGGGCAACGTAATGGCGCAGGCCGTACCAGTTCAGTGCGGTTTTGCCGCCGACGTGAAATCCGGGGATCACGCGTTCCAGCAGGCGCAGGGATGGATGAAGTCCCGGCTCTTCGCCTGTCCGCACGAATACGCCCCTGGCCAGCCGCTTCAGCCAACCGGCTCGCACATAATGGACGGCAAGATCGGCCGATACGCCCAGAGCTGCCAGATCCGCCGAGGTCAGCGGTGCCCTCGCAACTGTCTGAGCATAGAGACGATTTAACAATCTCTTTCCAGTCGTAGCCATACTACTATTATACGCACATTACTAAATCTAATATCAACTTGATTTCTTAGTATGAATCGTAGCGCAGATACGATAATGACGACATTATAAATTTGCTCGACTTCATTTCCGATACCTGCTCCTTATGAACGAGAAGGGCGACCGCAAGAAGACGCAAGCCGACAAATGTAAAATCGTTGGACAATCACGCTAAGACGATGTCCGTGAGCGACTCACACTGTTACCTACAGATGACAGCCTAAACTCCTAAAGTTACTTTAACTATGCTGTTTGGAATCAACCATCGGGCTGAGTCGATTACGGCGCGGAATTGACCTTGAAAAGGCTGCCATACATGCGGCAAGGAGGCTGCTTGTATGCGCAGATAAAAGTCAAAGCCCCATTATCTGAAGATCGTCCTCCACCTGCCGGATCTCGACCACGCAAAAGCATCCGTACTCAACAGCCTGAGTTCTCCACAATCACGACACAACTATCGCTTTACGTGTGAATCCCGTTGGCGGAGATGTGTGCTGAGTAGGCTTTGTCGGTTTGCAGGATGTGTTGGAGAATTTCATCTCTGAGGATGAAGAGCAAAGTGACGGCATCTGTTTCACCGGTTTTCTCTATGTTGGTTTTGAGGCTCTCAAGGCGGGCCATGTACTGGCCATGCTCCTCCTGGTGAGTGGCTAAATCTGGATAGTCCGTACGCCGCATCAGGTCTTCCTCATCTGCGAAGTGGGTGCGGAAGTGTTCCATTAGCCCGGCGAGGGTTGATCGGACGGCTGCAGCGCCCTGACCTCGACGCATAGCGTCGACGAGTTGGTTGATCATGTTCAGTTCTTCCATATGCTGAGCGTCAAACTTTTGTACTTTGACGCTATAGAAATCATTCCACCTTGCGAGGGCCATCGTTTCCCATTTCTGTTTACACAGGGAAAGATCGGCATTCGGGAGGCATACTTTAGGATTTCTTAATAATTGAATCCATCGTCGATCTGACGCACGATAAACTCAAGCGGCAGTGAACAATCCACGAATTACTTGCGGCTGCCATCATCATTCTAAGGCGGATTCCGGTGAAAAACCTGCTTTCATCATTCACAAACAAGATGCGTTTCATGCGGCCACCGCCATGGGTGCCAGTGTCTTGCCGTCGTATGGCAGGCGAATAATAAAGGTCGTTCCCCTCCCGACCTCGGTTTCAAAATGAATGCTGCCGCCGTGCTTGTCCACCACCACCGAGCGGGCAATCGACAAGCCCTGTCCCGTGCCTTTGCCGATTTCCTTGGTAGTGAAGAACGGATCGAAGATGCGCGCCCGCACTTTTTCTGGAATACCGGTGCCCGTGTCTTGAATGCGAATCTCGGCCCACTCCGGGCAGCCGTGCGTCCGCACCGTGATCTTGCCCCTCTGCGCTCCGCCTAGCTGAATCACGTCCGCGATGGCGTGCGCTGCGTTAACAATCAAATTGAGAATCACCTGGTTGAACTCGCCCGGCTGGCAGGGCACCATGGGCAGCGCGGCGTCGAAGTCGGTCTCCAGATCGGCCACGTACTTCCACTCGTTGCGCGACACTGCAATGGTGCTTTCAATCGCGCGTCTCAGGTCCACCTCGATTTTTTCTATCTTGGCTGGATGGGAGAAATCCCGCATCGCGTTCACCAGGCTGGCAACGCGCGTTACGCCTTCCATGCACTGTTCAATTGCCTTGGGAACCTCGCTGATCAGATAGCCGCCGTCGACTCGCTCGATTGCCGCCGAGACCTCTTCCACGGTTTTGATCGAAAGCGAATTGCCCTTGGCTGCCTGCAAAAGACGCTCGTAGTTCTCTATCTGGCTCCGCAGGTCTTGGAATGCGTCTTTCAGGAATTGCACATTGTCTCCGATATACTGCGTCGGCGTATTGATCTCATGCGCAATTCCCGCGGCCAGTTGCCCAATCGACTCTAGTTTCTGCGCCTGGTGGAGCTGTTCTTCCAGGGCGTACCGGGTAGTGATGTCCGTGCCAACTACGAGTAGTTTGGTTTTGGAATCATCTAATGCATGAACCGACGTGACCGTCAGCCCCAGCAGGCGCGTTTTGCCGTTCAACTCAAACGGAACCTGATCGAACCGCCGAACTGCTTGCTCAGAACACCAAGAGCGGATCTCGTCTTGCATCCCGGGGCGCAGCCATACGATGCCGCTGTCCGTTAGTTGTTTACCTGCTACTTCCTCCCTGGATAGGCCGAACTCCTCGGCGGCCGCAAGATTCCAGCGCGTGATGCGCAAGTCGCGGTCCAATCCGATAAGAATCGATGGTACGATGTTGATAAACACTTCCGCACGCTGGTGCGCCGCGCGCAGTTCTTCCTTCTCGTCGCACAGGCAAGCGGTGATCTCACGGATCATACGCCGGATAATGAACAGCGCCACCAAGCAAGGCGCCACCACGGCAATGATGATAATCAGCAAGGCCATCCCGCGCGCTACGGCGTAGTTTGTTCTGCTCTGCTCGACCGCCCGCGCCAATTGGTCTTCCTGGAAATGCACGAACTCCTGCCAAGCATCGTGATACTGGAGCAGTGCCGGGGTGGTCTGCCGGAGCATCACATCCTTGGCCTCCTCGCGTTTCTGTTCGACGAATAAAAGGCGCATGGCTTGCAGGTAACTGGCGATATATGGGCCTCTAGCGTCCACAACCGCAGTCAGCAGTCGCTTCTCTTCCTTCGATTCGGAAAGACGATCAAGTCTGGTCAACATGGTTGTGATTTTGTGCGTGTTCTCTTCCCGTTCCGCCAGCAGTGAGTCGATCTGCTTCCTATCCTTTATCAGGAAGACCTGCATCGTTATGTGATTACTGCGATTCGAATAAGTCCATGCCTCACGGCTCAGGCGCAGCTTGGCCCACTGCTTGCTCGTAGTGTCCTGCAAGTCGGCGTTGATGCGGTCCAAACGGCGCAGCCCCAGGTCGCCGGCGACGATCAGGAGAGCAGCAAGAAAGATGAACGCCAGTACCAAACGAAGTGTGACCTGCCCAGAAGATAACAGAGAGCTAGACGGGCGGAAAAGGCTGTGTTTCTTGCCTTCGTCATCCAAAATAGAATTGCGATTCATGCGATCCCTTTCGTATGCTGATTTCTCCTAAGCAACACCGAAAGGAGAACCATGACACTTACCACGTGGAACAATTGCTATAGCGTCAACGTGAAGCAACTTGACGCTCAACATAAGTCAGAATAGCTCGATGGCTGGTCCGCTGTGATCGCTCTGAGAAGAACCGCCGGCCACAGCATGGTGAGTCGCAGACTGACTCGCCATATGATATTTGTCGAGATGGCCTGCCAGCAGCGCATTGAAGGTGGCGCCGAGTTGCCCGTCCCAGGACTGATCGTCAGGCTTTGTGGACAACATCTGCAAATGATCGCGCATTTCGATGAGCGCGCTTTGTACGTGCTCCATTCTTTGCCGCATAACATCTTGAAACTGGATGTGGCCCAGCACCTGCAATAACCGATCCTCCATTTCCTTGTGACCCGTTTCCACTCCGTGAAGAGCATCGAGAAGTAACTGAGTGCCACTATTGAACTGCTGCTGAACTTCAGATAAATGCGTGATCATTTCATGCATCTCGCTACCGTCTGACAGGTTCTCCAGCGCGGACTTGACCTCGGCTCCAACTTTGACTGTCCTGTCCACGGCTGTGTTGATCGAATTGGCAATGTCGTTGGCGGCGCTGGCCGCCTTCTTGGATAGCGCTCTGACTTCGTAAGCCACTACAGCAAAGCCGCGACCGGCATGGCCTGCGCTTGCCGCCTCAATCTCGGCGTTCAGGGCCAGCAGATTGGTCTGCATCGCAATGGAGGTAATCACTGCAATCAACGGTTTCAGCGCAGCCACTTCATTTCCCAGACCCTCAATCGCCTGAATATTGTGTTTGAGATCGTTGGCTTGAAACTTCATGTGCGTTTCGACAATGGCGACGAGTTCCCGGCTATGCCCGACCCGCTGATTGACTTCCGTCAATTCCGAGCCGCTCCGGAGGGAGTCACCGATGCGGCCGCTCTGCTGACTGGACTGCGCATTCAGAAGATTAAGCTGTTCGATGGCCGCCAGGACCTCGCTTTCAGATTCAGCCAGCGAATCGCCAATCTGCTCGTGCATCACGTCGATGTACGGCTTGGAGTCCTTGATCTCAGCACCCATCGTCATGCGTCGTGCATCTAGAACAGCCAGCTCTGAGAGGGACATATTCCCAGCCGCCCCCAGCGCCTCAATTCCGCGGCACGCTCCGATCCAGTTCACCGCCGCAATGACAATTTGGGGCACCAGTACCAGCAGAAATAACATGGTCGCGACGTATAACCTGGGATGGGCGGGAAACCATGAAAATGGATAGACGCCGACCCTCCAAAGCACAGTCAGGGACGCTATGTTGAGCGCGAGGGCGTAAATCAAACGCCTGGCGGCACTGGAGTAACGATTTGCGGCTTGATCGTTCACACCCGCAGCCTGTTCGTTGCGGCTGCCCGATACGCGAGAGTCATGGTGTTTGGTTTTGTCGACGCCCTGGCTCATGCTCTACGCTCCCGGCAAAACCTGTTTGACGACCTTGAGCAGGTCGTTGCCAGCTATCGGCTTCACCAACCATCCGGTCGCGCCAAGACGCCTGCCCTCGTCGCGCTTGGCGGTATCGCTCTCGGTGGTCAGTGTCAGAATTGGAAAGAATCGGCAACCTGGCAGTGCGCGCACTTTCCCGATCATTTCGAGCCCCCCCATCACTGGCATATTGACATCGGTGAGGATGAGATTGGGCTTGACTCCGGCCTTTAACTTGTCGAGTGCCTGCTGGCCATTGCTGGCGGTTTCCACCTGAAAGCCGCCTATGGACAGAGCGCTCTTGAGGCTCATCAGCATTGTGGCTGAATCATCGACGATTAGAATTATTTTTGCCATGTACCCCTCAATTCAAAGGTTTCAATGCGGGTTCCAGCCATGCCCGCAGTTCAGCATTCTTCGGCCAACTCGATATGCATGTTTTGGCCGTCATCAAGACCTGGAGGTTGGCGGTGTGAAGATGGCTCAAAGCGGAGAGATCCGCCTTGGCGGCGGGTCTCTTCTGGAGCCATTCGAGTAGCCCTTCCGCTTCCTCTACGCTTACCTCGTCACGGAATATGGCGCGGTTCTTTTTGAATTCGATCGGCATCAGACGATCTCCCGTATATTCAGAATCATCAGCACGGAACCATCTCCCATCAGTGCCGAGCCAGACCATGTAGACAAGTTAGACAGGAAGCCTGCCATAGGCTTCTGAATCACGCCCAGGGTTTCCCTGAATCCATCCACCAGAAGGCCCATGACTCCGCCCCCCGCTTGAACCAGCAGTATAGATAGTTCATCGTCAGTATTTGCCGTAGGTTGAGCGGGGATTCCGAGCAAGCTGTTGAGAGCTTTCAATGGAACAACGCGCCCACGCAAAATCGCCGTCATGCTTTGCTTGATGCGATGAATGGAAGACCTGGGAAGCCGCACAGTTTCTATGACATGGTCCATGGGGACGCCAAAAAGCTGACCGTCGGACTCAATGATCATGACCTGAGTCACGGCCATCGAGAGCGGCAGCGAAATGCAGATCGAGGTGCCCTTGCCCAGTACACTCTCAACGATGACCGATCCGTTGAGCTTTTCGACCGCCGTTCGCACCACGTCCATGCCTACGCCGCGGCCCGATAGATCGGAAACCACAGTCGCCGTAGACAGGCCCGCAGCAAAGATCAGGTTGACGGCTTCGCGGTCGTCCATACGCTCCAGAGCCGCTTCGTCAATCAGCCCTTTTTCATAAGCCTTGCGCTTGATAACCGCTGGATCAATGCCCTTGCCGTCATCGACGATCTCGATGACCACGCGGTCAGCTTGTTGCGCGGCGCGAATCGTGAGCGTACCGGTCTCCGGCTTGCCATTGGCTCGCCTGACTTCAGGAGACTCAAAGCCGTGATCGAGGCTGTTGCGAACGATATGAATGAGCGGGTCGGCCAGCGCCTCGATGATGTTCTTGTCGGCCTCGGTTTGCTCGCCTTCGAGCACTAGTTGTACTTCCTTGCCGAGTTTGCGGGAGGTGTCGCGCACCAGTCGGGGGAAGCGCTGGAAGACGAACGAGACTTCCATCATGCGTACCTGCATGATCGCATCCTGCATTTCGTCGGCGATGCGATTGATGACCGAATACTTGCCTTTTATCTCACGCGAAAGCTCGCGCACACCATACTGCGCCTCGGCGCGCCGGGCCAGATAGGGAAGCGCGTTCTTCTCGACGACCAGTTCGCCGATCAGATTCATCAGACGGTCGATCTTGGCCTGATCGACCTTGAGGCTGCGCGGACCGGTCTGGTTATCTTCGGAGCGACGGCCGAACTTGATTCCATCGTCGGCACGGCGGCCGTACTTTATTCCGTCGTCGACAGGCTTGGCTGCATTGGCATCGGCATCAGAGTCGAGGTCAACGGTCTGCGCGTCCGCGTTCATTTGGCTCACGTTGGCGGCAGACACGGGAACGGGCGGAGCGATGAATTGGCTCTCATGAGCATTCAACCAATCGAGCAACGGAGCGCTCCCGCCAGAAGCCAGGGATGCGGAGAGTGCGGCTTCAATCTGGCTTTCGACCGCGGCGTCGTTCGCGATTCTCGATAGATTCACCAACACAGCCGCAACAGCTTTCAGCCGCCCTGCCTGCCAGACGGGTTGATCGTTAAAGGCAAGAATCTGCCGCTGGGCTGCCAGAATCCGGTCAAGCGCAGTTGATTCTTCGATGGATTCCGGACTCCTTTCCTGCAAAGAACTGGGCGCTTCATTCACGGAATCGCTGGTGGTTTGAGATTTGTTCTCAGATTTGTATCCCGAAATCGTCAGCCATAACGGATCGACAGCAACGATCTTCACCTGATCCGGCACATAACGAAAGTACTCGACCAACTCTTCGTGGAATGCCGCTGTGAGCAGATGAAACTTGAGCGAACACCTGTAAGTGTCCAGTTCGGCAAGAGGCCGCAGAGGTTCGGAGGGCAGAACACTGCCCCAGAGTAGACCCGGTGTCTGACGGGCACGGTGAAATGGATCGTCGCCCTGGAAAAAACACTCGGGATCAGGCTGATAGGCAATCCAATGGAACTTCTCCCCATCGCCGCACCGGCGGAAGGCTTCAATGCGTAATGCTTCAGGAATCTCGCTGAGCGGCGGCACTCCGGTGAGCGTGACAGCGATTGACTTCGTTGTGCCGGGAGTTGATTCGGCAGGATCGGTGGCCGCGGAGGCCGAGAACTCCGCCATCAGCGCACGCAGCGACTCAGCCAAACGGACAGAATCGGTTGCGCGTGAGGCATCAATGCACTCCGTGGACTCGATTTCGTGTAAGAGCAGGCCAACAAAATCCATGGCGTCAAGCAGACGATCCGCCAACTCCCGCGAAAAAGTCATCTCACTGTTTCTCACCTTGCCGAGCACGTCTTCGCCGGCATGGAGCACGCGAGTCATCTCGGGAAATGTGAACAGGCCGCTGTTGCCCTTAAGTGTATGCACCATCCGAAACAGCTCGTTGATGACGTCCTGATCGTTGGGCGCGTTTTCCAGTTGCATCAGCTTTTGGCCGACGCCTTCCAGAATCTCGTGGGACTCAGAGAGAAACTGCTCCAATAAAGGATTCTTGGGAGCGGCATTCATCATCGAATTGCCTCCCCAAGCATCAGACGCGTGTACGTCAACAATTGCGCTGGCTGCACCGGTTTGACGAGATAACCATTGGCGCCCGCCCGGTACGCTGCCGTCTCATCGCCCGGCGCGGCTTCGGTCGAGACCATGATGGCCGGCTGTTGTGGAATCTCTTGCCGACGCAGCTCGCTCAAAAAGCCATAGCCGTTTAGCTTCGGCATATTGACATCCACGACGTACAGATCGAAGGGAGCTTCGAGGGACTTTTCCAGCGCCTCGATTCCGTTTATCGCCTCTTCGACTGCATAACCGGCGGACTCCAAAATGCCGCGGTGATACATGCGCACGGTGGCTGCATCATCGACAATCAGAATGCGTTTTGCAACCACGCCTTCCTTCACTATCAGGCCGTCCATCATTTGGCCTCCAGACTCTTGCGATAGACAATCGCATCGGGAAATTTTCGCACTTCAAACAAGGATGATATTCGGCTCATGGATTCCGAGTGGCCCAGGCAAAGATACCCGCCCCGATTCAGCGCTTCGTAAAAGGTATCGGCCGCTGCCTTGCGCGATGCGTCGTCGAAATAAATCAGCAGATTGCGGCAGAAGATCACGTCGAAGTTGCGATAGCTGAGCGTCTCGGCGGGCTCGGAGAGATTGACGCGGGTGAACTGGACTGCCTCGCGCAGATCTTCGCAAAGCTGATACTCGTCGCCCACGCTCTTGAAATACTTCTTCAGCCACGGCTCCGGCACATGCTGTATCGAGCGGGCAGAGTAGCGGCCGGCGCGCGCGCGGCGCAGGATGCTGGTGTCGATGTCGGAGGAGATAATCTCTATATCCCACTCATTGATGCCCGGCCATTTTTCCAGCAGATACATGGCGACCGAATACGGTTCCTCGCCGCTGGATGAAGGAATGCACCAGATGCGGATCGGGGCTGCGCCGATTCTGTTCTTGACGATCTCCGGAAGGATGGAATCGACCAGGCAGCGGAATTGATACTCCTCGCGCAGAAAGTAGGTTTCGTTCACCGTCATGATATTGGTGAGCATTTGCAGTTCTTCGCCCGAAGCCTGAAGGCGCAAAAAAGTAAAGTAGCCGCGGAAGCTGACGGTGTGAGTAGCATCGATGCGCTCGACCAGACGCTTGTCCACAAAGTAGCGTTTGGATGTCTCGAAGCTGATGCCGGTGCGGCGATAGAAGAACTCCTTGAACTTCAGGAAGTCCTCGTCGGTGATGATTGCGGATTTTGCCTGCGGCGCATAGATGCTCATCGTGGGTCAGCTTTCACGTATGCGCTTCAGCGCCAGATCGGAGGCAAACTGAATGTAAGCATCGGTGACAAAGCGGGCCTTGAGATCGAGAAGCGGATTGATGGCCGCCTCCGTGCCCACTTCACAGAGCAGATCCACCGCCGTGGCGCAAACATTCACGTGCGCGTCCCGCTCGATGACCTTGATCAGCCATTGCTCCACATCCGGATGACGCTCGGAGTTGAGGATATTGACGACGAAGATACGCACGTCGGGATCGGGATCGGCCAGCAGGGAACGCAGGATGGGCTTGACTTCGCCGCCCAGTTGCTTGAAGGCTTCGATGACATCATTGCGCAGCGCTGCATCTTCGCTGCGTAAGCAGTCGGCCAGGCCGCTGCCAATCGATGGGTCGTGCAGCCGAAGCAGCGAATTCAGAATGGCTTCGCGCACGGCGGTGTTTTCCTCGCGCTTCAAACGGCTCATTAGCATCGTTGCGGCATCGAGGCAAGAGGTGATCTGTTGCGCGGCGTGGCGGCGAACGGTGGCATCGGCGTCCTCCAGCGCGGCCGCCAGTTCTTGGCAACTTTGCTGCTGGATCGGCTCGGCGCTCTCCGCCGTTGCAACTGCCTTCGCTTTGACGAGTCCCATGGTTCTTTCCTTACCGGCCAGCCCAGGTAGATAACTGCAAGGCCACTTTTTCCACCGCTAAAACCAAACTTGCGCCGCCCTTGGCGACCAGTTCCGCCGGCATTCCGTAGACCACCGCCGATTCTTCCGATTCGGCAATAGTGTGGCCGCCGCGCCGCTTTATCTCAGTAAATGCGTCCGATCCGTCGTAGCCCATGCCGGTCAACAGCACCGCCGTGACTCGTTTGGGATCGTAGTGCTCCAGCACCGATCGGCCCAGTAACTCGACCGAAGGGTGCCACAGAAACTGCGAGTTCTCCGGCATGGGTAGAACGGTCAATCTGCCTGCCCGGTTGGCCAGCACCATGTCCGCCCCGCCTCTGCCGATGTAAACCTTGCCCGCCTCGACCGGCAGAGCGCTGCCCGCCTCGACCACCTGCAAAGCGCATAACTGATTCAGCCTTTCGGCAAAAGCCCTGGTAAACGCCGCCGGCATATGCTGCGCCACCAGCACCGGCCAAGGAAAGTTTTCTGGCAACCCCGTCAAAACAATCTCCAGCGCCCGTGGCCCGCCCGTGGATGCGCCTATTACCAGTAGTCCATCGCCCGCGTCCCGCGGCTGGGCCAATGCGGAAGAAGCCTGAGTAACCTTTCTGCGCTCCTCCTGCATTCGCTTTGCGACCGTTGCCTTGACCGAAAACTTGCCTTTGATTCGGGCACGGGCAGCCGCGCGCACCTTCGCAATCAGCTCCTCGGTGATCCGAGATATGGAGAGCGAGATGGTGCCTCCGGGCTTGGAAATGTAATCCACAGCGCCCAGATTCAAGGCCTCGAATGTGGCCAGCGCCCCCTCGTTGGTAAGCGAGGAGACCATCACCACGGCCACCGGCCGCTCGGCCATGATGAGCGACAGTGCGGTCAAGCCGTCCATCTCCGGCATGTTGATGTCGAGCGTCACCACATCCGGCAGAAACTCCCGGTTTTCCCGCACCGCTTCTTCGCCGTTTCTGGCCTGGTGAATCTCGAAGTCTCCCTCGGCCTGAAACAGGGTCATCAACTGGCGGCGCATCAAGGCCGAGTCATCGACAATCAGCAGCTTGATCATGAGATCACGCCGCCATGGCAGCCAGTGCTGCCATATCCTTGTCGCCCATCAGGTAAGGCGGGTCGATCAGTTGCACCATGCGTTTCTGCTTTTCCAGATTGGCCATGCGGCTGAGCAGCTTGCCCTGTTCTTTGGATAATTGCGGCGCCGGCTCGATGGCGGCCTTGGGAATCTTCAGCACCTCGGCCACCTGATCGACAATGAACCCGGTGCGCACATCGGAAATCAGGAAGACCATGATCCGCTGGCGGTCGGTGCGCTCCACCTGTTTCAAACCCAGCCGCGACCGCAGGTCGATCACCGGCAGCACGCTTCCACGCAGGTTGATGACCCCCTCGACAAACGAAGGCGCTTTGGGAACCCGGATCAGTTGCTCCGGCACGCGCACAATCTCCTGCACACTGGCTATCGGCGCGCCAAACTCTTCCTTGTCCAGGCGGAAGATCACCACCTGTTCGTCGTCGTCCAGATCTTCGTCCACCACTTTGGCCTCGCGGCCGGTCTCCTGCTCGCTCTCGCTCACGGTGCTCAATGCCTCCTTGATAGCGGACTGGTCGAAGAGATTGCGCGCGGTCATAATCGAAACCATGCGCTTTCCATTGTCCAGCCTGCAGATTGAGGTGATTTCGGCGAGATTCCCTTCGCGGGCCAGCATCGCCGGCAGCGGGTCCACTCCGGACTTCGATACGCGCAGCACCTCACTGACCGCATCCACCACCACGCCCACCGAGACGCCATTCAGGGTTAGCACCACAATGCGGCTCTTCTCGTCCAGGTCGCTGTCCGGCAAGCCGAAGATGCGGCGCAGCCTTACCAGCGGCAACAGGCGGTTGCGCAGGGTCATCACGCCGAGAACGTGTGAATCCGAATGCGGCACATGAATCACCGCCTCCGGAACCTGCACAATCTCCTGCACATCTTCGATGGCGATGGCGTATTCCTGACCCTCGACATTGAAGCTCACCAGTTGCAGCTCATCGCTGGTATCTTCTTCCTCGCTCTGCACGCTGGCCTCGGCGGCGCTCGCCACGGAGGTGTTTTTAGTGATGGCCGCAATCTGCGCAAACTCCCGCTCAATGAGTTTGGCAAAGTCCAGCACCATAATCATCGCGTGGCCGCCCACGTCCTTGATGAGGCCGCTGAGCAACTCGGTGTTCATGGTGCCGCTCAGCTTTCCCACATCCTCGATATGGCTGGCATCGACGCCCACCACGCTGGAAACGCGGTCTACCACAAAGCCCAGCGGTTGGCCGACATCGATAACCAGGGCGCGCGTCGAATCATCGTGGGCCAGCTCGGGAAATCCGAACAGGCGGCGCAGGCTGATGATGGGCAGTACCTTGCCGCGCAGGTTCGCCAGACCCTCCAGGGACGCGGGAGCCATCGGAACACGTACTACCTGGGGTACGCGGATGATCTCCTTCACCGGCGTCATATCGGCCGCGAAGACCTCGTCGCCGGCGATGAAGGTGACATACTGCTGGGTTCCCTGTTGTGTTGTGGAAGCACGCCCGCCTTCGCTGCGATCTTCATCGGTCACCTCGTCCGCTTGGATGACCTCTTTTTGGATGACCTCTTTTACCGGCGGCATATCGGCCACGATAGCCTCGCCGCCAGAGAGAATCGCGTCAAGCTGCCGGGTTCCCGGTTGTTTTGCGGAGGCGCGCCCGCTTGCGCGGCGATCTGCGCTGGGCGCCGTATCCGGTTGATGGTCGGGGGCGGGCTGGTCAAAGATCGGATCCTCGACCAGCGTGCCGCCATTACTCAACTTCGATGATCTTGACGTCATGGCGTCCCCCTTATGCTGCGGCTTGCAGTTCGTCTGCCAGGGAAGAGATCTCTTCGATGGCTGCTGCCAGGTCTTCCGCGCCCTTTGACTGCTGCTGCGCGGCGCCGGATGCTTCGGTTGCGGCCTTGTCGGCCTCGGTGGCGGCGGCGGAGATCTGCTCGATGCCCTTCTTTACCTGGGTAAGAGCGGCGGCAATCTCGTCCGACGCGGCAAGAATCTCCTGTGCGCCCTTTTCCACCACCATGATGTCGCTTTCGATCGAAACCAGATCGTTGGTCGTGGCCTTGGCCTTCTCCACCTCGGCAACAGCCGCTGCCACAATCTCGTTCAGGTCGCGGCCCACCACCCCAATCTGATCCTGCACCGCCTTCACCAGATCCTTGATCCGGTCGGCGTTTTCCGACGAATCGTGGGCCAGGTTGCGAATGTCGGTGGCTACCACTACGAAGCCCTTGCCGAACTCACCGGCCCGCGCCGCTTCGATGGCGCCGTTGACGGCCAGCATATTGGTCTGGATCGAAACCGTGCTGATGGCCTCGACGATCTTGTCGATGCGCCTGGAGACCAGCTCCAGATCGTTCATCTGCTTGATGCTGGCCCGGGAGGCATCCGCCGAACTGGAAAGGCCGGTAACCAATCCGTTGATGGCCGTCTTGTTCTCGCCCAGCAGGCTCCGTATAGCCACCACCTTCTCCGAACTCGCGGTGGCGCGCTTCTGCGCGATCTCCAATCCCTTCTCAATCTGATTGGTGGCCGCGGACGATTCTTCGGAGGCTGAAGACTGCACCTCGGCGCCCTTGCGAATTTGCCCCAGCGCGGTCATAATCTGCGCGCTTGAGCGGTTAATCTCTTGCACCGCGGACGACAGCTCCTCGGAGGCGCTGGCCACTTGCTCGGCGCTCTTGGCCACGTCGGTCGAGTTCTTCAGGTCCTCAGCCAGCTCCGACAACGACTGTGCCGCCTGTTCGCACTGACCCAACGCCTGGGCCTGCTCGGCTACCGTCTTGCCTGACTCTTCGGCGGCTGCGGACTGCTCTTCAGCCGCGGCCGCAATGCTCTGCGATCCCTTCAGCGCCTGCTGGGAGGCAATGTTCGACTGCCCGGCGTTGACCGCAATCTCCCGAATGCCCTTCACGATCTCAATGGCGTCGAGGCGAATCTGTTCCAGTTGCAGGGTGATGGTCTTGCCGTTCTCCACCTCTGCTTCCATGGTCTTGGCGGAGGTATTGATGCCTTCGGCAATCTTCTTCACTTCTGCCTGAATCTGCCCCACCAACTCCTGAATCTGCTTGGCGCTCTTTTCCGATGTCTCGGCCAGCGTCCGCACTTCGTCGGCTACCACAGCAAAGCCTTTGCCATGCTTGCCGGCCCGCGCTGCCTCAATGGCTGCGTTCAAGGCCAGCAAATTAGTCTGGTCGGCGATGCGCGCCACTGCCTTGACGATGTCGCCGATGGTGGCGGCCTGCTTCTCCAGTTCAACGACCATGCGCACAGAATCCAACTGGCGCTGCGCCGCTACCCCAACGTTGGTAATCAGACCAGCAACATCCCCGCTGGTTCGAGCAATCAGCGTTTGGCAGACCTCGCCCTTGCCAGTGCTCAGATCGGCGTTCTGCAACTGCCGAGTTATAGAGACGCCCACTTGCTGGAATGCCGCTAGAGATTCCTGCGCCGCGCTCGAAGCCTCTTCGGCGCCGGCGGCGATCTGGTCGCTGGCGCGCTTCAGTTCCTCGGCCGCCGACGATGCCTCGGCGATGCCGGAAGCCAATTGTCCCGTGGCTGCAGCGATTCGCTCGGCTGCCTGCTGTTGTTTGGCGAGGGTTCTCGCCTTTTTGCGCTGCGCCTCCGCCTCGCGGGCGGTTACGGCTGACGATATTCCATTTGTTGCCACAGAGATTGACTGTATGGCGGCCTTCTTCACAAGTGCCATAATCCTTTACCTTTCATGCTGGGTATTCCAGGGGCGGAGAGCGACGATCTTCTTCAGGCTGGAATTCGCGGAGCGGTGAGAAGCGCGTACAAAATACGTAGACGCGAAAGAGATGCGCCCGGGTGGGTACAGATAATAGTAGAAACTCGATAGGGGCGAATCGCCACAGAAAAGTTGGTCACTTTTGCACACGAGGTAGCATATTCCATGAATGGAAATTTTAGCCAGATTGGGACGCTCATCACACCAACATGTTCATCTGTCACTAATGTGCTGCGCATAGGGTGCAAAAGAAAAACTGGATAAATACGTTATTGCGCGCCGGTCGTGCAAAAGGTAATAGCGAGTCAATGACTTGCATATTCATAGCGCGATAGGCATAGATGGCTCACTATTGTCAATAGCATCCTCTCAAGCTCTAATTCCGTCGATAGAGTATAAGGAGACTTGCCTTATCAACACGGTTGACGCCAAACCGTTGTACATTTCGAGCAGCGTCGATCGCGGAAATATGCAACGGTCTGTTGCCAAATGGTGACCTTCAAGCAGCTTTGATCGGCAAGATTCAGCAGCTCTACTGGTTGAGAATCTGGATATGGAGCACACGGCTGACATCGAATAAATTATTTGTCGATCTTGGCCTGAATGATTTGCAACGAACAGGCAAGGAGAACGCTATGCCTCAGAGTTCACACAATCAAGCCGCAGAACTTCACAATCTGGAGACGCACGTACGCCGTCGCAACTGTCATCTGACGCGGCGCTTGTTTGGAAGCATGCTGCGCCGGATGGAGGCTTTGCTGCTGCTGGCCGGATAGGCGCGGCAGCTAGGGGAAACCAATCTGGACGACGGAGGGGAGTTGAGGGAGGGGTGTCTGTGAAATCGCTTCGCAATGGGTCAAATCACGGCCATTTGGTCCCGGCATAGGCCATGTAGGGCACGTCCCGGGCTTTGACCCTGAAACAAACGCGACGACACCGCAACTGGGGACAACTGGTGATATAGTGCCTCTTAGCCGGAAAAGTAGAATGGAGTTCCGGTTAAATCGGAGATTTGTGTGTTGACGCCGTTAGATCCCGATAGACTTCAAGCTGAAAAAGATGAGCTGAATTGGCTGCTGACCTCCGGAGTTCTGGGGCGCTCCAGCAATCTGGCCCGTATGCTCACTTTTATATGCGAGAAGCATTTTCTGGGCCTGGATGACCAGGTCACGGAATACCTGATCGCGACTGAAGCGCTAGGCAGGCGCGACGATTTCGACCCGCAAAACGATACCATCGTCCGTGTAACCGCACATTCCCTTCGCAAGCGCTTGCAGGAGATCTACCAGACGGACGGAGTTAATCGGCTGGTACATATTCATATTCCGCTGGGTAACTATATGCCGTCCTTCGTCCATAGAGGAGCGGACCGTACCCCGGACGTGCAAGACGCTCTAGCTTCGGCCTCTTCTGGACCGGGGCAGATTCTTCCTGATTCCCATCCTGCCGCGGTCACACCCCAGCCAAAGCTGCTTTCAAGATTGCTCGTGGCCACCGCATTCGTTTTAGCGGTCTCCCTATTGTGCGGCTTACTTGTCTTCGCATACCGAAATGCAAAAAAGTCGGTCTTGACCACGCCCCAGAGTTCCCCTGCGGCTCTGCCGCAACCTGCGAACACCATCCGCGCCCTGATGGGAAACGGCCGCAAGACGTATGTCGATCACTCTGGATCTACCTGGACGCCAAGCAGATACTGCTCTAGCGGCGACAGCGTCACAGTGGCCGCCCAGAACATCATCGGGACGGAGGATAACTATCTTTATCAGGGAGGCATTCGAGGAATTGCCCATTGCGTATTCCCCGTGAAACCCGGCCAGTACGAGGTTCACCTCTACTTTGCGGAGACTACCGATCTGCAAGTAGCAACGCACTCCACCACCCTCTCTTTTAATGCCGGACCTGATATCAACTTCGATGTGGTCGACAATGCGGGAGGAGATGGCATTGCGACATCCTACGTCCTGCCAGGTATTCATCCTGAAAACGATGGTGCCATCCATGTGGACTTCACCAGCGAAGTTTCTTTGCTGAATGCTGTCGAGATTCTGGCAGCGGACTCCGATAAACTGCTGCCCGTTCGAATCACTGCGAGCCCATTTGCGATAAAAGACTCTGCCAATCAGCTATGGCTCTCCGATCGATACTTCCGCGGAGGTCGAAGAGGCCTGCTACCCGATGCAGCAAAGATTACCAACCGCGGCATATTCAGTAACCATCGAATTGGGCGCTTTCGCTATGACATCCCCGTCGCTTCACCTGGGAAGTATCGCGTCACGTTGTATTTCTCCGAACCATGGTTCGGCAAGCACAACTGGGGGAACGGAGGACCTGGCAGCCGAGTATTCGATGTCTCCTGCAACGGGAGAATGATTTTGGAAAATTTCGATATTTTGGCGGAGGGTGGAACCAATCCCGTTGCAAAGACATTTGACAATATTCCGGGGAGTGCCCAAGGAAAGATCGAACTCTCCTTCATACCGGTGGTCAACTACCCCATGATCAACGCAATCGAAATTCTCCCTGAGCCAACGCGCTGACACAGAGCCGCTTCGAGTTTTAACATTGGATACAGATGTTCCTGCAGGCCCACTAACTCCTTTATTAACAAAAGATTGCCCGAACTTTAACAGCATTAACAAATCGAATAAATTGTCTTAACCTGCCGCGTCCACCTTTTTCTTTCAATATGTTCTGGGCTAGTGGAGAAATTCACATCAATCACCACATTTGTTCACTTCCAATTCACAATATTTCACTTTCAATTCACAAGACTTATCCGGAAATGGGTTGCTAGGATTGCTCCCGGCGAGTCAAACCCCAGAAGCTCAGTGTTCTGTATTGCAGTTTTGAATGCGGAACAGGTAAACACACGTGAGGACAGCGGGGGGGCGATTCGATCAGGATCACGCAATTCTCAGGAGGCTTCAAATATGAACACACGCAATTTGGCAAGATACTTCCGGGTATCTGCAAGCGCGCGAGTTCTCGCGACGCTCGTATTCATTCTCACAAGCAGTATCATTGCGTTTGGACAGCAGATTACCGGGTCCATCGTGGGTACTGTAAAGGATCAACAAGGCGCGCTGATTACCACGGCCACCGTGAAGGCAATCAACGTGGATACCGGATACTCGCGCTCGGCGCCGGTAAACGGTTCAGGGGAGTACCGCATCGATTTGCTTCCCGTGGGCCGGTACACCGTCGAGGCGGTTGCGAAAGGCTTTGAACGTTTTGTGCAACAGAATCTCGCCCTCAACGTGGACCAGACACTGACGGTTGACATCCCACTGACAGTGGGCGCGCAGTCTCTGACCATCACGGTCACTGAGGCTCCCCCGCAGATCAATATGTCTGACGCGGTATTGGGCCGGACCATTGAGCCGGAAGAGATCATCGGTCTGCCTCTGGTCAACCGCAACGCCTACGCCGAACTATCTCTTGTACCAGGCGTGATGGCTAATAACAACAGCCCCACCTCGAACCCCTCCGGCGCCCCCACTATGACCGTTGGAATTAACTCCGAGGCTATCCAGGTCAACGGCTCGCTCGACTCCGGCAACGGGACCGTCGGCTTTTACCTGGATGGCGGCAACAACATTACCGGTATGCGCAACTATGGCAACCCGGCTCCCAACCCCGACGCAGTCGAAGAGTTCCGCGTAGAGACCAGCGCATTCGCGGCGCAATACGGCCAATTCTCTGCCGCTGTCGTCTCGGTGATCACCAAGTCGGGAACAAATAAGTTCCACGGTTCGCTGTTCGAGTTCAACCGCAACACCGATTTCAACGCCTGGGGGTGGGGCCAGATCCCGGCTACTAATAGTGGCGGATTTTCCACAAAGGCGCCTTACCACCGCAACCAATTTGGCGGAACCGTCGGCGGCCCCGTCAAGCACGACAAGGCCTTCTTCTTCTTCAGCTATGCCGGTCTGCGCCAGGTGCAAGGTTCAGTGATCTCAGGCGCCGTGGTGCCCACGGCTGCCGAGCGCGTGGGCGACTT
>Ga0224555_1001653_pt1 | contig 29799 bp, 26 predicted proteins | sample 714S23034metaG_FD_180687 | JGI IMG/M metagenome (GOLD analysis project Ga0224555, IMG submission 180687) | Peat soil microbial communities from Stordalen Mire, Sweden - 717 S2 30-34 | ecosystem: Environmental > Terrestrial > Soil > Wetlands > Peat | place: Sweden: Norrbotten County, Stordalen...
CGGCGATCGGCCCTTTGTACCACTTACAAAGAACATGACCCATCGCTTCACTTGTTTCGTTGAAGTCACCCGCGGGTATTTCACGGCGGTCTTTAGCAGGCTATCGGTTGCCACTCGTCGCTCTTCTGCGAGCGAAAAACGTTCAAATCTGGTCCAACAAAAAACCCCTACTCGTTTCCAAGTAGAGGTTCGACAAATCGTCTTTCTTTTCCTCTACCCGGGTGGTCCTGAGTCACCATAAATCGAGCTACGGACCACTTCGGCGCACCACGTAGGCATAGTAGTACTGTCTCCCTTTTTAAGGGCTTTCTGCCTTGGCCGTTCTACCGGCCCTATCCGTCGTGCTAACCGTCTCATCTTTTTTCTTGCTCGCCCCTAATATCGGGGCTTCTTTCCGTTTTTCTCTTCTAAATCTTCGTTGTTGCCATTAAACTGAAAAACCCTACCTGGAATTTCCTGGTAGGGTTTCAAAAAGTCTTTTTTTACGAACTACCTTACCAGGGGGGGCCTCCTTGTTCGAATGCGGGCATCTGGTTATACGAACACGCCCACAAAGTGGCCGAGGAGGCCGCGGTACGATCACTACCCAGATGTATCACTGGGAGCACCGATCTTGCGGCCGGTTTGATCGTCCTAATTGTTGATAACGTATTCATTGTTCGTTCTTTAGTTTGACGGCGTTTCCGCCGCCAGCATTCAACCTTATGGGGATCGAATTAGTATCATTCTACGACTTCCTGGTGCCTTTGCAACAAGAAAATCAAAAAATCTTCAACTATTTTTGGCTGGTTCCGCGTAGCGGAGCCACATCAACGCATTCGGATATCAAGATTCAAGATTGTGGCAGTCAGATTACAAAGATGCTGTGCGGGGTGGAATGGCTTGATCTTCCCGTGAACTACTCAGAGTGAAGGAGGTTGGGCCGATGGTGGTGCTTCCTCCGGCGTCGGTGGCGCTTGTGGTGGAGGGGAGGCGTGGGGACGGTCTCCTCCTCAGATCGCACCAGGTCCTCCCCAGCAAACAGTTGGAGCAAAACGAGGTCCCTTTCATCCGCAGCCAGGCCAACGTCTTCGATGCCAGAGTAATGTGAATTGTCTTCAGTCATAGCGTCCGTGTTATATTGCGTTTTGCGCGCAATGTACGGCTTCAGCTGCAGCCTCTCCCGCTGGCCGGTTGAGTGGTTACTGGAGCTTTTCCGAGGTGGCCTTGGTCTTGGCCAGCAGCCGGCGGAGGGCTATGACTTGGGGCTGATTGATGCCTGCGGCTTCAAGCTGTTCAAGGTTGGGGAATCTCTGCATGGAGCTCTCCAATCCTGGACCGACTGAGGACTGCAGGGTGAAGAACGTGGCTGCCATGGCCTCGTTCATGCCCGTGACCTCTTGGACTAAGGCAGGCACATTCCTCTTGGTCCAGAACTCTCCCTCGTCGTCTACTTCAACAGCCAGTCCATGCGTAGCTGCGGCTGCATCGAGCAGGGCAATCACGCTGAGGTGGCAGAGCAGGAAATTGTTGATCCCCCCGACCTTGGGATTGCTGGCGAACTGGGTTTTGCAGCACTGGGACCAATGCCATCCATGGCCGAGCCCCGTGGCGATCTTCCTTCCAGACTGGACTTCCACTTCCGTGGGATAGCGGCACAGGCCGAAGCTGGCCGCTTCGCAATCCGCGCCAGGCTCGGCGTAGAAGCCCACGATGTGTTTTGGATAGAGGGTCCACTGGCTGAACCTTCTACCACTGGGGATTTTAACGACGTCATACTCGAGGATGCGGCGGCCGTCGCAGAGGGTGTCGAGGCGTGGGTCGTCTTTGGAGTAGATGCCCGGTTTGCACTCGGCGCCCTTAAGTTCAACGATGTCCGACACGAGCGCGAAGGGCAGGTCCTGGGCCTGTTGGCTTAAGGTCCGGACAACGCCGCACGCGTCCTGGGCGGTTCCGGTGAATCTAAAATTCCAGTTAATGGTCAGTCCCATGTTCTTTAGTGTGACGAAGTTTGGATTTGTGATTCCGGGTCCGGGTAATCTGCGGCCCTGGTCGGCGGTACCCGTAGAATGCTGATGCTGGATTATCGATGTGGACTGCCGGAGGCAGCTTCTCCAGGTTCGAGACGTCCTGCTTGTACAGCCACTCCAGAAATTGCTCGAATAGCGGACAGACCCAAATTCGGTGCTTGTTGAGGTCGCTCAATGCGTGCCCGCCTTGCCGAAAAAGGGCACCCTCGCCGGTCTGAAGGTCCACCACCAGCAGGTGGCTGGGAGTCCAGCCCCGTTCGGGCAGCATGTAGAGCCCTCCGAAGGTTGACTTGCGCTCCCATTCCTCAGGCGAAAAGCGCGCGACCATGAACTTCCCCCAGTTCATGCCGCCAGCCTGGTGGTTTGAGGCCTCGATGAATCTGGTCTGCATCGGGCGAAATGTGCCAAATTGGCTGCTGCCGTGCCAACCTATTTTTGCAGCCCAAAGCCCGCGCCTGATGTAATGGCTTAACTTATTGCAGAGAGTGGCCTCGATTTGGAAGTGTTGATTGGTCCCGCCGGGCGCCCATCCAGTATGCAGCCGGTATCGGTGATATTGGTTCTCAGCTGGAGCCAGCCAAGGATTGAGACCTGACCATAGGCGCTCTGAGAGAGAGGCCGTTGCCCAGTAGCCAATATGCCGTCCGACTGCTCAATCCCGGCAACAGAGCCTTATTGCTGCGCCGGTTGGGGATCGCTCGTGATCTGAATCGTCTGGCTGGCGCCTCCCTGCTGCGCCTTTAGCAGCACCGCAGTGCCAGTCGTATTGGTGGGCGTCCACTCCATCCAGCCCAGGAAAACCCCGCTGCCGCCGTAGAGGCTCTGATAGAGCGGCCATTGCCCCGTGGCCGACATCTGGCTTTCCTCCTCGATGCCCATGCCGTCTGGCAGAGTTGCGGAGAGGCTGCTGACGTTGTTGCTCACCACCATCGCTCCGGCTTGGGTGCCATTAAAGAAGATCACGTAGCTGACCGGGCCGTTGGTCCCGGGGGCCGTGGCCTCCCCTTGCAGGACGGCCGTCCAACTGCCGTCGCTCACCGTGCCGGAAAGCTGGCTGTTGGTGATGGCGAAGTCCAGCGAGAGCGTGCTGTCGTTGGTGCGCGCGATGGTGGTCTGGGCTGCGTTGTACTGGTCCAGCGCGCCAGCGATTGGGTAACCTTGGCCTTTGGTGGCCAGGGTGCCGGCAAAGTTGTTGCTGCCGTCGACCGTCAGCCCGATCGCGCCGGAGCTGGCCCAGGTCACGCCGTTGGTGGGATAGAACAATCCTTGGTAGCTGCCGGCGGCGGCACTGCTGATCGAACCTTGGGCGTTCTCCGCATTTTGGCTGCTGTTGACGGTTAGGTTTTGCTCACCAGTTACCAGCGCTGCAAGCGAATTCTGGCTGCCGTCGCCGACTGATCCCAAGGGGGTTGCAATGTCGTTGCCATTAGCGTAGTTCCAGAGGCTGTTGGTGTTGAGCACCCAGGCGTAGGCACCACTGAGCATCGCGGTGTAGTTGTGTCCGCTGGCGTCCGCGCTGTTGGTCCCAAAGCCTTCGTTGAAAGGGTAGTAGGCCATTAGATTAGCGTAGTTGGGATGGTTGGTAGTGATGGCCTGATTCATCCAGGTTTGGATAGTGGCTTGGGAGACGTTGGTATTCCAGATGCGCACCTCGTCGATGCGACCCGGGAATGTAGAGATGCCGAGCGCATTGGAATAGTAATTTGCGCCGATGGTCACCAGGACGTTGGTGGAGACATTGGTCGCGCTAGAGGGCATATTCGTGCTTCCAGACACTTGGCTGTTAACATACAACCACAGTACGCTGCCATCGTAGACCATGGCAAGGTGGGTGTAGGTGTTGGTAGGTATCGGTGCGCTGCTGGTGGCTACCCAGGGTGCCACCTCGCGGTCGGCGTAGACGTAGCCGTTGGTCGACATGAAAATCTCCCATTGGGTGGCAATGCCTTTGTTAAATTTCGACACAATGCCGCTGCCGTGGTCGGGATTGACATTGTAGCTGGACGGATTGACCCAGGCTTCCACGGTGTATTTGGCGGTGCCGGAGAAGTCCAACGCTACCGCGCTGTTGGAGGCGGTGGCATTGCCGCCGGAGTATTGAACTTCGTAATTGGCCAGGGTCACAACTTGTGCCGTGGCCGACTGATTGCTGCAGCCCAGGCTGTTGTAGGCCACCGCGCTAATCTGGTGGATTCCGGCGGGAATTTGCCAGCTGGTCGAATAGTTTGTCCCATTGATGGGGCTGGTGCAGGTGGCAATGACGTTGCTGCCATCGTAGAAGACAACCTGGGTCACTTGACTTCCCAGTGCGGGGGAATAGGAGTTAGCGAAAAGGCTGATCTGGCTCCCCACACTGACTCCTGATTCGTTGGTTGGATTGGCTAAACTGACGATGGGTGCCAGCGCATTGGTGCTCAGGCTGCCATAGGGCGGTGTGAAGTTGTTGGTGTATAGGGCTGCGTCGGCGACGACACGTAATTCGTCAATATAGCCGCGGAAGTTTTGATAGTTGAGCCCGGAGTAGCCGCCGTCATTGCCGACCGCCCAGAGGGAATTGCCCCCTTTGAGTGGGAAGGCCATGTTGTTGGTGGTGCTGGCCACCAAGGTCCCATTGACAAAGAGCCTCCAAACGCTGGCGCTTCGGGTCAAAGCCACGTGATACCAAGTGTTCAGGCTTAGACTTGTCGAGCTGGAGAACATGTTGGTGCAATTGGAGGAAAAACCGACCCCTTCCCCATTGGCCCCAACATAAAGCACCCAGCCGGTGGATCCCGTGGTGTTGCCTTGGTCGCCTATGATGTAGGTGGGACTACTGTCGTAGCCCCATGCGGTAGCGTTAACCCATGCTTCAATGGTAAAATTGGCGGTCCCCCAATTGAAGGCGCTGTTATAAGTGACCAGCAGGCTGTTTTCTGCCCCGCTGGCTGCCGCCCCGTAGATGCCCATGCTTCCGCCGCCGACGGTCACGCTGGAGGAATTGGTGGGGCTCCCGTAGAGGCTGGTCGCGTTGGAGAACGATGAGCTGTCCACGAAAGTATGCCCTCCATTGGCCCCGTCCATGTGCAGCAGCAGGACGGTTTGCGGAATGCCAAGGATATTCGTGGTGCTGTAGCCTGTGCCGCTGTTGTCCGAGGCCGTTGCGTAAACGTTATATTGCCCTACGGTCAGATTTGTCGTCAGGCTTACGTTTGCCCCGGTGTTGGTGGCCACCAGGGTGCCGTTGATGCAGAGAGCCGAGCCTACGATGTTTTGGTTTACTTGGTCCACTGCGCTGGCGCTGATTACGTATGTTCCCGCGCTGATCACCCCAGATGCGGAAGTCAAAGAAACCACTGGTGCCACATAGCCCCCGCTCGCATCGGCCGTGATCGTGACGCTGGCGCTGTTGCTGACTCCTATGGTGTCGTAAGCCACGGCCGTCACGGTGAAGGTGCCGGCCGAGGCCGTCCAAGTGGCGGTATAAGGCGCCGTAGTGGCGTTGGTCAGCAGGGAGCCGCCCATGTAGATGCCCACGTTGGTAATGTATTCGCCTGTGGGCACCGTGGCGGTGATGGTCACATTAGAGCCGTTTTGGACGTAGGCTCCGTTGGTCGGGGCCGTCAGGGTGACCGCCGGCGGAGGAATGGAGATGACGGAATTCGTCACGCTGTGTCCGGTGCCTCTATTATCGCTGGCAGTTGCGTAGAACAGGTTCGTCCCTGCTGGCAGGGTCGTGTTGTAAATAAGCTGGTTGCTCGAACTTCCCCCTGCGCTCGTGGCCACTTTGACCCCGCCCAGATAGAGGTTGATGTTCGTCAAAGTGAGCCCGGCGGGGTCGGTGGCGCTCGCTGTCAATGCCGTCAGCGCATTGCTTACAACGAATGCCCCATTCGCTGGCAAAAGGGTAATTTGGGGAGGTGTTGTGACTTGGAATGTCCCGCTCTGTCCCGTGCGCCCCAGTGCGTCACTGGTAATGGCGTAGATGTTGTGCATCCCCGCAGAGACCGTCCAGGGCCAGCCCGCCAGCGGACCATTGCTGCTGACCGTGCCCAGCAAGGTGGTGCCGTCGTAGAAGGCCACGTTGCTGATGGAGCCGCTAAAGAGACTGTAGGCCTGCAGGTTGATGAGGGTCCCTGCTGCTACATTGGTGTTGCACCACGGGTTATAGAGGCTCACCTGCGGGTTTCCGTTCTGGCTCGTCCATGCTTTGAATTCCCCGACGCCCGTGTACCATGCGTCCCCGTAAACATTGACTGCGTTTAATCGGATGGCTGTCAAAGCTTCTACCCCCGGGAGGAAAAACGTTGTCTCGGTATTCGGGTTCATGGTTACACTAAACACTGAATCTGTCCAGTTGCTTCCGTTGAAAACATCAATCGAACAAGAAGACTCAGCTGTGCCTGCCAGATAAATGCTAAATCCAGCTATCGGTACTGCTACTGGCCATGTCCTAGTCAACGAGTAAGAGTTGTAGCTGGCAGGCTCGTCCCATTGAGTGCTATTATTGCCATCAAATGCGAGCGGTGCCGCAGCCGCGTCATAGGTTGCCGTGACCGATCCACCCCAAGTTGGATAGAGGGCAACGTTGGCAACCCCGGCAGGCTCCCCCGATGAATTGGTCATAATGATTTCAGATGGCTGGCTTTGGCTCATGTTGCCCACATTGTCGTAGGACACGGCGTAAATGGAGTTGTATCCCTGCGGAACAGGCCATGTGAGTGTGTAGGTGGTGCCGGAGGGGTTGGCGATGGTGGCGAGCAAGGTGCTGCCGTTCCAGAACTGGAGATTGCTGATGGAATTGCCGGGGTCAACCGAGTAGGCGGTGGCCTTTAGGGTGACGTTGCTGCCGCTGGCTACGGTAATGTTGGCTGATGGGTTGTTGAGGACCAGCACAGGGGCATGGGTGTTTGCCAGATTGGTGGGCGGGACGAAATTGCCTAGGTAGAGGGCGGCGCCGCAGACCACTTCGTATTGGTCCAAGAACCCATTGAGTTCCTGGTTGCCATCGTAGCGGCTGCCGACGTGGATGTAGGCGTTGGTCAGGTTGTAGTTGTAATTGTTGGTTCCGGCCAGGGTGCCGTTGACATAAACGCTGGCGAGGCCAGCCTTGCGCACCACGGCCACGTGGCTCCAGCTGTTGGTGGGGAGCACAGTTGAGCTGGTGATCACCGCCGCACTGTCGGAACTGTAGAGTTGGACGGCCCCGCTGTTGGTCAGGGCAATTTCCAGGTAGCCAGGGCCGTCTGCGGTGGGTCGGGAGTCATTGAGGACGGAGAGGTTCGTGCCGGTCGGCAGGATCGAAGGATAGACCCAGGTCTGAACGGTGAAATCCTGGTTGGCGATGTTGGTATTGACTTGGAAGAAGAGGCTGCTGTTGGAGCCGTTGAATTTGGCGCTTTGGCTGGCGATGGCCGGATTGGGGACGAAGGTGATATTGGAGGCTGTTGGCGCCCAATTAAAGGTGCTGCTGTCCTGCGCGTTTCCAGCAAACTGGAGCAGGAGCAGATTGAGCGCCTCCGTTTGGATGGTGACGGTGTTGGTCTGGCTATTGGCGCTGGTGGTGGTATCGCTGGCTTTCGCAAAGAAGGTGTATGTTCCGTTTGTCATCGTAGTTGTATAACTGGCGGTGGGGCCGCTGGTGGTGGCCACATTGCTTCCTTGGAGGTAGAGGGTCACGTTGGTGAGGGTTTCCCCTTCCTGGTCTACCGCGCTGGCAGTGAACGTGACGCTGCCTGAGCTGTAGCTGCTGTTGTTGGCCGGGGAGAGCGTGATGATTGGGGCGATGGCGACGGCGCTGATGGTATTGGTAGCCGAGTAAACGGTTTCCGTGCCGTTATAAGCGGTGGAGCAGATATTATGCGATCCCGCCGCCAGGATAAGATTAGCCCCGTAGGGGCTGGCGGTGTTGGTGGCTGCGGCCACTCCATCGACGTAATATTTAACTGTCAGCGCAGCGCCCTGCGGGTCGCTGGCGCTGACGCTGGCAGCCACAGGGTAGCCGGGCGGCAAAACGGCCCCGTTGGTGGGGGTGTTAAGCGTGATTGTGGGAGGCTGAGTCGGCAGCACCACGGCGGTGAGGGTACCTATGTTAGTGGTGCTGGTTCCCATGCGGTCGGTGGCCACGGCGTAAAAGGTGTAGGTGCCGGCGGTCAAGGTGGGTGACAATACCGTGACGGTGCCACTGGTAGCCGGGTCAATGACGCTGGCAGCCACCGTGCCGGTGCCGTTGAGGACTTGGTGGATGGCCAAGGTTTGCACGATGTCGCCGACGTCCGGGTCGGTGACCCCGCTGTAGGCCACCTGCACGGTGGCGTTGTTGAGGTAAGTGTTGCTGGTGGCTCCGCCGCTGAAGGTGATTACGGGCACGGCGGGGGCGGTGTTGGTGAAGGGCAGCTTTTGACAAACACATCCACCGTCGAGCATGACCGCGTAACTGCACTCAAAGGCTGGATAAAACACCTGGCCCGGGGTGACTGTGACCCATGGAGAATAGACCGTCGGCGCTCCAACAAAAGACACGCTGGCTCGCGCCTCGTTGGCCGCCGAGATTTCAAGTGTGACGGTTTGGGTCCCGCTTTCGTAAGGGTCTGCAAATGGGTCCATGCCTGTGGACCATGTCCCAGCACTGAGGGTGTACCATTCGTTCCACAAATTGCCGCCGGCTCCGCCAAAGGAGGCTATGCTGTTGAAGGAGTTGTTGGCGGTGCTAAGCCCAATGTCTCCCAGAATATACTCCGCCGTGTAGATGACCTCCTGATGTGTGTAATTGGCTGTCAGTGTCTGGCTGCTAGTGGCCCAACCCTGGCCCGACCATTCTCCCCCTCCTTGGGGAGCGGTGCTGCCGTTGAGCGCGACCCCTGATGCGTAGCTGCTCCAGAGCAGTTGCTGCTGGCTGCCTTGCAGGGTGAAGGTGTTGGTCTGGCTGAAGGCGGTGGCGAAGCCATCGGAGGTTTGGGCCCAGGCGCTGTGGCTGCCGGCCGCCAGGGAGTTGTAGTCGTCCCAGGCGCTGGGGCTGTTCCCGGTGGCGCTTCCGACCGCTACCCCGTCGATATAGAAGGTGGTGGTGATGCTTTGGCCTTCGTTGTCGCTCGCGTTGGCGGCCATCTGGATATTGCCGGCGGTGACGGTGCCGTTGCTGGCCGGGCTCGTCAGCGTCACCGTGGGAGCGGCATAGTTGGTAGCGGTAAAGGTGGCCGGCGTGCTTTGGCCTGCGGTTCCCGTGGCGGTATAGGCCACCACGAAAAGGGTGTAGCTGCCGACAGTGGCTGGCGTCCAGCTGAAGGAGTAGCTGTTGCCGCTGGGCGCGGTGTTGGCCACTGGAGCGCCGTTGACCAGGAGCGTCACGTTGCGGAGGCTGCCGGACCCTTGTAATTGTACGTTGCCGCTGATGGTGATGGGCAGGTATTCGACCCCTTGGGCGGGAGCGCTCAAAGCGACCAGAGGCGGAAGCAGGTCTCCCGCTGGCACGGATACGAACTGAATAACCGAGCTGTTGCTTCCAGTGACCCCGTACGTATCACTGGCTACGGCCGTGTACGTATGGGTTCCAGTCGGGTTATTAAGGGTTACGGTGCGGGCGTTTCCCAGGTCGGTGCTTCCATCAAAAAGCTCAATGTTGGTAATGGAAGCGCCCGTGCTTTCGGCCACGGCTGTCGCGCTTAATGTGATGCTGGTGGCGTTGGTTAAGCTCCCGCTGGGCGGGCTCAACGTAACCAGCGGGGCCGCCGCCACATAGGCGAAGACATAGGCATTGGTGGATGTGCCGACGGCGCCGTGGGTGGTGGTGGCCATGGCTGCCAGGGTGAACATGCCGCTATTGGTCGGCGACCATTTCAAAGTGTAAAGGCCGTTGGTTCCAGGAGCGTTGGTGCTGGCGACTTGCTCGCCGTTCACCAGCAGTCCGGCGCTCTGGATGCTTTCGTCGCTGTTGGCCGTGACCGTGACGGCGATCCCGTTCGTTGTCCCGACTGCCACATATTCAGGCGCGCTCAAGCTGACCAGGGGCGGCGTCATATCATAGTTAACCACCGTGAAAGTGACCGCATTGGTTGTCTTGGTCCCGAAGCTGTCCTCGGCCACTGCCGTAACCGTGTGCGAGCCAATGGCGGGGCTGGTCAGCGTGGCGGAACTGCCGGTGCCAATGAGGGTACTGCGTGCATAGTAGGAAATATTCGTGACGACGGCTCCCAGGTTGGGAGTACTGGCGGTGGCGGAGACCGTCACGCTGGGAGGGTTGGTGAGGGTGACGTTGCTGGCCGGCGAGAGGATCGTAATGTTCAAGGGGAACTGGGTGCCGGGAGTGGCGTCGACTTCCTGGCTGTTGGTGCCACCATCGTTGTTTCGGACCCAGGCGTGAATGGAGGTCGGAGTCTTCAGTTCCTTGTAGGCAAAAGTGCTGACGATGGTTTTTGTCGTGCCATCGTCCGTCTCGCTGTTGGACGCCGCGGGATGGCTCCATCCTTTGAAATACCAGGTGCATGAGAGCGGCCCGCCGCCGGACGGGGCGATGGCGGTACAGGTAAGCGTGACATCATTCCCGGTCAGGGCGTAGGAATTCGTGGGCTCCACGGTGAAATACGGAAGCACGACCAGCGTGGCTTTCCCGCTGGTGACGGAGCCGGCGCGGTTGGAAACAATCACAGAATACAAGCCGGCGTCCGTCGGTTGGGCAGTGGCGCTGCCATAGCTGGAATTGGTGGCGCTGGAGATGGCTTCCCCGTTCAGCAACCACTGGTATTGGAGTGGCTCGCCGCCGACGGCCGATACGGTGAATTCAAACGTATCATTCCCACGGGCCCTCTGCGGGGTCGGCCCTTTCTCTATTCTCGGCCCCACCACCACGTGGGCAACCGTAGATGTCATCACCAGATTGTCTGATGTTACAACGCAATCGTAGTTGCCGTCCGCGGCGCCAGTGACGCCGCGCTTGATGTAGTTGGGAGCGATGTCATCCAGGTTGGTGCCGTTGAGCTGCCACTGATATTTGGTGGAACTGGGCCGGCTGGTGGAAACGGACAGCTCAAGGTTCCCATCGTAGGCTACGTTGACTTCCGCAGGTGGCTGGTTGGAGGAAGTGAAGGCGGGTTGAAGAGCATTGGTATTGGGGGTGATGTAGCCATACGCGCTGAGGTACGCGTTCCTCGCCTGGCCATCCACGTTCTGAAAGGTCATGTCGTTCAACTGGTCCACGGATAGACCGTAGGCATTGTTCCCGACCTGCAAACGATTGTTCGGATAATCCACCCAGCCCTCGATGGAGACGGTTCCGGTCCACGGTTGTCCGTAGGAGTTGGGAATGGTGAACCGGTTGGTGGCCGTCAGGAAGTTGATGGTGGTGGCTCCATTAACGCTCCATGGCCCGTTCCCAATGACCTGGGAGCCTTGCAGATTGATGGGTCCACCTGTCGTCCAGATTCCCGCAGTGGCGTACCCGTTGCTGACGGTCAAAGTGCCGTCCTGCACGAAGTTGCTGGAAACGGTCAGCGGGCAATCGATGATGGATACTGTTCCCTGGTTGATAAGGTTGCCGTCAATGGGCATGTGCGGCGAATTGTTGCTCCCCTGCAAGGTCATGGTGGCTCCTGCTTGCACAGTGACGTCTCCGCTTCCGGTCCACGGATAACTGAGGGTGAAAGTGCCTCCGTTGGCAATGGCGAAATCCCCCACCGAGTGGAGCATGGCCGCGGGAACCAGATTGCAGCCAAAGCTCAGGCTGGCGCCGTTGGTGGTGGCCAATCCCGCGATCTGAAGGGTGCCGCCGCCGTTGATCAGGACGCTGCCGCTGCCGGTGGTCTCGATCCAGTTGGCGCTTGAAGCACCATCGACGTTGATGGTGGAACCTCCAGGAATATAAGCACCGATCGTGGCGGAGGGAAGCACCTTCCCGCTCCAGTTCTGGGCGGTGGCCCAATTTCCATCCCCGGCGGCGCCCGTCCAGGTTTCGGATTGGCCCTGCCCCAAGGGAGGCACATATCCCGCAAAAAGATGTGTGGAAGAGAGCAATACCGCTAAACTAAGCACTTTTTTCATGTTCGTAGTTGTGGAGGTACTGCCAAAACAGGGCAGACTACTCCACCAGTAGCAAACAGTATAGGTCTTTCTTACCTATTTTCCTGCTTAATTTGATGGTACAAATCGGACAGAGCTGGGTTGCTCCTTTAGCAGAGGCGGATTATGCCGCGTTTTGCCGGGGAAGAGGATGAAGTAGTTCGGTATCCACCACCTTGGCAGATTTCGCCTTGCGCAAGCTGTCCAGAAGAATGCCCTGGGAACAGGGACTGATACGCCTCTCTGCGCTGGCGATTTGTTCCTGGCAGATTTTCGCAATCCAGTTTGCGTCTTCCTGGCTGGCGGCTTGAATGATAACTTCGTTCATGCTTTCGTGTTTGGTCGGCCACTACCGGGTCAATGCCCCTTCTTCCGGCCCCAGGACGATCCGGCCGGGCTTCAGCTTGTCGGGATCAAAGCAGCAGGGGTGGGACCCCTGTCCCCACGGCGGACCGCCTTCCAGGAAGATCAGGTGCCCGTTGGGAGCGAGGCGGAAGTCCGCGGTAAATCCCGTCCCCACGTGCGGCTGGAGCTGAACGGCCAGGGCGCCCGCTTGTTGAGCGGTTTGCCTGAAGCTCTCCGGCAAGTGCATTTGGGCGTAATAATTGGAGACAGCCACCTCTTGCGGGCCGAAGACATAACAGCGGAACTCGATAGGATACCCATGTTGGCGCTGGATTTCAATGACGGGTCGCACGGCCAGCCGCGTTGTTCGAACGTTGTTTTCGAAGAGGATATCGACCAGGCGCGGATCATCAATGGTGAATGGAATGAGCTGGCTGGCGGTTCCCTTGGACGCCATGGCCGACTTCAGATGCGGCGGCGCGCATTGCTCCCATCGCCACATGGTCCCTGCCTTAACGTTCTCTTCCAGCCATTTCTCCGCCTAGGTGAGCGTGGCAGGGTCCCCTTTTCCATCCAAAGCGGAGAAGATTTCCTCGACGAGGATTTCAGGAGACAATACAGCGGGCACAGCCGGTACGCCGGCTTTGGCGCAACGTTCCAGCCAAACCGACAGCTGGGTTGTGTCCTGCAAGAGCTTTTCGCGAGAATGTTGGGCCATGCGTCTAAAGACTGCGGGTCAGAGGCCCAATAACGCTTTTAAACTCGGCTTGGCTAAGGTAGTACGAAGGCACGTTATTTTTCCAAGCCGTGGTGCCTATTCTTTTGCTGGTCGCAAAATCAAGCACTTCGTCATGCGTGGCCCGCGTTCTCTCCAGTTCCTGGAGCTCGATGCAGACGATGATGCCAACCCTGGTTGGGTCATTGGGAGAGGTAAGCGTGGCCAGCCTAACCACAAACCTATCTTTGAGATGGTTCATTCGCCCGGGCGGGTTGAGAACGACGTACTTGGGGTTGCGTTCGTTGATTTTAGAAACTACCTCGCCGATGGACAAACCTTGCGGCCCCCGCATGAGGCTCACTTTGTCGATGGGCACCCAAATGACATTCCTGTACATCGGGCCGGCATCGACTTGGTGCGGCGGGGTCTGGTCAAAAATTACGGGAAGATCATCGGTCCCAACCTGGGAAATTAAAGGGGAGATCGTACCTGTCCCGTAGATAACATGGTATACCCGGTCGCTCGCTTTGTAGTCGCGCCTTCTTCCTCCTGGCGCCCGATTGTCATCAAAGGCTTGCATAACCTCATTCTAGTGTTGGGTGACTCCCGTTTCTGCGCCGCCGCGCGGCATTTTGACTCCTTGTGTTGAGTTGTCTTTCTGCGGAGCAGTCGTGCCCACGGAACCCAAAAGCTTTGGAATTGGTACACAATGCGCGGAAGCGAGCGTTGAGTTTGAAGACGACGCGGACGTTTCGTGCAGTTCTGAGGTTCCTTCTGGACAACTCCCCAGAGTCCGTGGCGATGGCTAGTATGGCGAGGATGTCCCGCAGAGGCGGGTTGTTTCCACGGTCGCGTAAAACCGTGGCTACAGTGCTTCTGATGGGCTGCTTTTTATGGGCATTTTGCCCTCAAGGGCAACGAGAGGATTGCGCGCTAATCCTCCTTTTTTTCCATCTCCACTTCAATCTCGTCCCGTTCTGCGTAGATCTGGGCGGCCAAACCGTAAGGTTCTCGTTGCAAAGCGGAGTTGATCAAATCGACTGCCTGATCGGCTTGCTGGTCTTTTTTCCCGTGGGTTATCTGGTCCGCATCAAACTGAAGCATGATGCAATGGATGCTGATGCGTTTGGGTGCCCCCTCCGACGGCTCCTCTTCGGCTTCCACCTCGATTTCGTCCGGGGTATCGAAGATCTGCGCGCCAAGCCCAAAGGGCTCCCGCTGCAGCAGGGCGTTGATTTGGCTGACTGCCTCTCGGGCCTGCTGTTCTGGGCTTCCGTGAGTGGCCTGGTCTGCATCGAACTGCAGCATGAGACGGTGAATGCTGATTACTTTCATTGTGTTTTATGTTCGGCTGGCTTGGGAGCATTTTGCTCAGCCTCCAACCAACTGCCGGGTTTTTAATAAACGAAAAGCCGCTCCGTCGCAAGGAGGCGGAGCGGCCTCGATGCTGTAATTTTGGATTACGCGGCCATCTTTTCCAGGTCGCTGGTGGAGATTTCGACCTTGGTTTCGCGTCCGAAAACCTGCAGAACGACTTGAGCTTTCCCATGCTCATTGTCCACCTGGTTGACGTTCCCTTCCAATCCCATGAACGAACCACCCGTCACCCGTATCTTCTCGCCTGCACTCAGAGCGTTCTCCACTCGGCCGCCCTCCTCTTTGTTGCGGGCCACGTACTCTTTGATGTCGGCGATTTCCTTCTCGGTCATGGGGATGATGGTGGTGATCTGACCATCTCGCTCGGTGCTGCGGACCGTGCCGACGAAGCCGCAGACTCCCTGGGTGGAGGTTACCCGCCCGTAAATGACGTTGTTCAGCCCGCCGTCTTCGCCCATAAGCTGGGTGCGAACGAACGCGTAGCCGGGGAAGATCAACCTGTCGACCGTGATCCGCTGCCCCAGGCGATTGTTTTTCTTCAGAACTTCCTTCGGCACGACGACTTCTTCGATGCCCGAAACTCGCTTGAGCAGCGTCTGGGCGGTTCGAACTTCCTGACCGGGCAACACTGAAAGCGCGAACCAGTCGGCTTGTTTTGATTTTGAATTTGATGAGGTAGTAGTAGTCATATGCGGCTGGGCTGGTTGCGCGAAGCGCTGGGAAGCTCGGCAAGATATGACCAGGTCAAGTCGCCGCTGGATAAGCTGGTTCCGACATCACGCATCGTGGTTCCTTCGGCAAATACACGGCAGGGATGGCCCTGCCGCAAAAGGATGAAACGCCCTGGAGGAAGGGGTTCACCGCGCCATGCCTGCCAGTTGAGCAGCCACTGCCTGCTGATGACTTCAAGGTGCTTTGCGATCCGCTCCAGCTGTTGAGGAATTTCGGTGCTGCGGTATCGTTGGCCTTCGGGATCGGTTAAGGGAATGTAAACCACGGGCCGCCCTCCCTGGAATTGGTCGGAGGCAAGGTCCATGATATGGCCCTCGTGGAGCAGCCAATAATGAAGTTGCCAATGGCCGGCGGCATCCAGAAATCCGCCGCCCTCTGGAAGTTCATGCCCGTCGTGATAGTTGTACCCTCCTTGGAGCTTTGCAGAAGGATAAAGCCGTAGCAGAAACCGGCATATGAAATCGCAGGACTCTTCGGGGCTGCGGTTTACCAGCATGGTCTCCAGAAATTCGCGAACTTTCCGGAGGTCTCTGATGATTGCATTCAAAAATCTGTCCGAACAAGCCAGCTCACTCTTCCCACGGGAAGACGTACCTTCCAGGTACTGGCGTCGGTTTGATGTATTGGCACACCTGGAACTGCTTCAGCTTGGCCTGAAGGCTTTCCGTTCGGGTACGTTTCCAAACGATGCCGGCGATCAAAGCAAGCCCGGCCAGGATGGCGCCCAGCAACACCGTTTCAGTGATGAGCTTAAGCCTCAGCAGGTCCGCACAAATGGATGTTAAAGTGATCAACATACGCTCCTTTATTGTATGTTGGTTTCACTGGGTTTTTGCGCTGGGTTTGCTGATGCCCAGTTTCCGTAAAAAGTTCATGCCGGCGGCGCCAGCTGGTGTGCGTAGTTTCCGTAAATGTCCTTCCGCAGAGGGAACTTGGGTTGCTGAATTTTCCGGTAATGCTTGGTCGGGCAAGCCGGCTCAAAAGCCGCTGGTCCTCCCTCGGCAGGGGAGGATCGCCCAATTTTCTGGCCCTCCGGCGAATAAACGATAATGTCGATGCAGCAGCCAAATTCGGTGTCCATGCCGTAGCAACCCTTGACGATGCCGATCGTGGGCCGTCCGTCATCCAGCGAAGCCACCCAATCGCCGGCCTTGAATGGGGCAGGGGATGTCTGGGCGTCTTTCATGGCAATTCGGGTTGAGCCGCGTCGCAGTAATCCAGCACCACGAGTTTCCCGTTTCGGAGTTGGACCTTTCGGCTGCGGCGCTGCTGGTCGACGCAGCAAAGCTTGCCGGTAAGCTGCAGTTCAACGGCGCTACGTTCGTTGAGGCGGCAACCTTCTCGCCGGGCGAAATCGGCCAGCTGCAGATAGAGGTCCAGCCATTTTTTGGCCTCAAGGTCACCTTCAGTCCTGAAACAGATGGCTGCTTGAAAAGGTTTGAACCAGTAGCGTTTGGATCCCCCGGATGAGGTCGTCCCCTCATCGGTTAGAGCTTCCCCGCTTCCGGCCATGAGATCCTGCAATGTGAAGCATTCGTGCTTGTCAATCAGCGGTGGAAACTCTTTGAGCTGGTGCAGAGGCGACAGCCCGTACCCAACTCCAGCAAGGCTCTCCTCAGAATAAGGCACCCTCCACGGCCGGAGAGCATAGGGTCGCACCATGCGGATCATGGTTAGAACACCGGGCTGGGCCGTGATGGAGTATTTGAACACGATGTCCCCATTGAGAAGGCAGAAGGGGCTCCGGCTGCCCAGGAGCAGCAGGGGGCAGGCCGCGAAGATGGTCTGCAGGTGAAAGACAATGATGGCTTCCCGGCCGTAATCACGGAGCGTGGCCACTATCCCCCAGGCGTCGTGGTACTGCTCCACCTGGTCGAAACTGTCACGGTACTCAAAGCCCTCTTGGTTCAGTATTTCCCGGCCTTTGGCCGGCGTCACCGAGGAAGGCATTTCGCCGAAGAGGGAGGCGTAGCCGTCCAGCTCCTGGGCTTTCTGCTTGGCGCGCGCGTAGCCTTCCGCAAATGGCACCTCATCCGAAAGTGGATCCTCGTGGGTCACCATCCCATCTCGGATGCTTTCCGGTGAGACATGCTGAAGGTTCAAGAGTTCCATTTTAAGAAATGCGCTGGTAGTCTCCGGCTGATTTCTGCTGGTAAATCCGGTGGCCAAAACCGAAGCGAAACCAGTAGGCCCCTTTATTGGTGGTCACTCGATAAACGCGGCTGGCCGGGGTCCGAGCGAAAAACGGCCCCAGCCGCAGAAAGCGCTGTTCAATGTCTTTCACTTCGACCCCCCGTTGCTTGATCCAGTGGCGAATCTTCTCGATATCGGCCTTTTCCACGGCCTTGGTAAGGAGCATGGAGAGCAACAGCACGGCCATCACGATGATAAGAATCTGTCCAGGCTTCATTTTTCGTTCAGGCCGTTGCTGGATTCGCTGCCGCCCGTTCCGGCCTGGCTTTCTCCCCGTCCAGGGCGGTCAAAGCCGTGGTTGCCGACTCCGCCGATGAGACGCCGAATATCGGGATTGATCTGGAGCTGCTGCTTGGCCCGGGTGGCGGCGACATAAATGAGGTTGATCTCCTGGGGATCGAGCTGGCCCTCGTCAAAACCCAGCGGAATGAGGTTTCCGTTCTTGTCAAAGAGCTTGGGAAAATCGTCCGCGACGATCACTCGGTCCCATTCCCCGCCTTTTGCCTTGTGGGTCGTCGTCAGATAGACATCAGACTGGTCGGGATCGTACTCCATGGCGGCCTTGATGTCCTCGATGCGTTTGGGGATGGTGACCCCGAATTCCTCCACAATGCGAAGGGCCACGGCGTACTCGTGGTCCAGCATCTCCGATTCCGCCAAGGACTTGGCCTGCTCATAGCTTTCGAAGCACTTGACTTCCGGGTCCCGGATTTCAAACTTCTGGTTGCGCCAGAGGTGGTAGATGTCCATGAGCGTGCCGAAAATGGGGAGCTCGCCGTTGCCGTTGCTGCCCGCGATGTGGAGGCGGGCATGCTGGCACAGCTCGCTGGCCCGCTTGAAGAGGTGCGAGTTGGTTCGCGAAACGATCGTGTGCCTCTTTCTGGTGTCAACGCACCCTACCTCTGTCTGGCCGGTCCCCTGCATGCGTTTCGGCAGCGCAAAGTACCTGGAAAGAATCCCGTTGGCGACGTCGGCGACCGCCTGGCCAAACCGGAAGCTCTGCGTCAAATACAGCGTTTCGGCTTGTATTCTGGACAGCGCGGAGACGGCTCCGCGCCATGCATAGATGGCTTGAAAATCGTCGCCTACCACGATAATATCGCTGTGCTTCGACTGCGACATGACCAACTCGTGGGTTACCAGGTTGGTATCCTGCGCCTCGTCCAAAAGTATGGCGTCATACCGCAGCTCCGGGTTGCTGAGCTGGAAGAGCTTCAGGTAGCCGGAGTGCGTCATCGGGACGCTGTCCAGTTTTCCCTCCAGCATGGTGTTCCACAAGGCGGTGGCCGCATCCATCAGCCGCGAAGTTGCGGCGCCCTTGTAACGGGTGAGGAAGTCGCGCGCGGCGTGCTGCGGGCCAAGTTCCTGGTCCGCGCTGATCAGCCAGTTTTCCAGCGTGCGGATGACGATGAGCGCGTTGTAGTAGGGGAGGTTGAGCTGCCTGGAGACCTGATAAGGCGAGAGCTTGCCGACCTTGTAACGCTTGCCGACGGCCTGGAAAGCGAGGGCATGAATCGTTCGAGAGGTGACGTTGCCCGGAAACTTGCGCTTCGCCTCCTCCTCCACGGACTTATTGAACGCCAGGTAGAGGTGGCGCTTATTGGACTCGCGCTGCGAGCGCAAGAGCAGGGTGGTCGTTTTGCCCGTTCCAGCAAAAGCGATCACCTTCAACGGGCTGGCGGACGACTGGATAATGGCCTCCTGCTCGTCCGTAGGTACCTGCTCCTCGCTGGGCGGAACAAACATGTCCGCGAATATGTCCGTGTTGTTCAATATCGCCTTCGGGTGGATGATTAGGCCGCGGCTGCCGTTATCTTGCGCTCGATCGCCATTTTGAGGCCGATCAGGTGGCTCTGGCAACGCATGTCGTGGACGTAGCCGATGTCGGCCAGCTCGAAGCAGTCCGAGCCGAAAATCTCATCCCCGTTGTTGGCCATCCAGTTTATCCAAGCCTCTCCTGAAGCCAGGTCCTCGTCTGGATTGAACAGCTCCTCAAACTTGGGCTTGTCATCGGAATGCTCGGCAAAATAGCCGTCGAGCCATTTCTGCGCTTCTTTGGTGTCCCATTCGCGGTACTGCCGCCCTTTTTCGGAAGCGCAGCATTTCGAGGCGAAATACCCAAGATCCAGGCCAGCCAGCCATTCCCAGGTGAGGAGGTTGCTCCACTCGTAAATCGCATCCCCCACGTCGCCAAAAACCATTAGGCGATTGGCCTTGATGATGTAGGTGATCTTGTAGATGCTGGTTCCGGGCTTGGCCCAGATCAGCACCTGCATGTTGCCCTGAGTTTCAAAAATGGGGGCATGCTCAGGGAACCATTGTTCTCGGATCGCGTTTGCGCGTTTTTCGTAGTAGTCGAGTGCCATAAGTTTAGGCTTTCGCCATTGCTTTGTTTCGCCGGTGTTCCCTACACTGGGTGTTCCCCGAGCTGCATCTGCCGCCAAATCGCAGACAGGAGACGGTGGGCAGGCGGGTCATGCCGGACTCCAGCATTTGCTTCCGTTTCGCCGGGCAGAACGGCAGCAGGTCGGGCGTCAGCTCTAGGCTGGGGCCTTCTCCATGGAAGCCCCCATTGCTGCACTCAATAAACTGGTCCCGGAATGGGATCATGGGCAGGTGGACGCGCTGCAGAATCTGCTGCATTTGCTGAAAATCATCTTCCGGAGCGGCGCTGGTAATGATGAAGTCGAAGGTGCTCCGCTGCTCCATCTCCGCGGCGCCCGCCGTGAGGCGTCTCTCGATAACCTCAGTGGAATCCTTCCCTCTGTTTTGAAGCCTGGCGCGCAAGATGTCGATGGGGACATAAAGGAAGACGGTCAACAGGGCCCGTCGCAGCTCCGGCATCGTGCGAGCTGTCGCAACGATGGTGTTGGCGCCTTGCACGTCCATGACCAGAATGACGTTCTGCCCCTGCTGGAGCTTTTCGATGATCGAGGTTTTCAGCATTCCGTAACTGTTGCCGTAAACCGTGGCGCATTCGATAAAGGCGTCGGCCGCTTTCAGGTCAGCAAACTTCTCCGGCGTGAGAAAGTAGTAGTCTTTGCCATCCACTTCTCCTTCACGAGGCCTGCGGGTCGTGCAAGTGACGACGCGCGTAAAATTGCCCCCCGAAGCAAGCATCAGGTTGGACAGGGTTGTTTTGCCTCCACCTGACGGGCCGGAAATGAGTACTAGGTTGTCCATAAGCCATTATAACCCCCGATGGGTCACGTGATGCACCAGGCGCTGGGCCATGGCATCTCCACCACCTGGATATCGCTGGGTTGAGAAATGGGATCGTTCGTGGCGTGAACGGCGTACTTTTTGGGGCCGAAACAGCCTAATGCCGGGAAGTGTCTGGCTGATGTGCGCCGGCATTGCTTGGAGACTTGCCCGGCCCAGCAGAGGGCCTGCCGCTTCATCAGAGCCACGAATTCCTTCCAGGTGCGCTTGTCGATCGGCTCGTAGACTGGCAGCTTGGGCGCGGTAATGAAGGATTCCTCCATTTCGTCCGATGGAGCCTCGCTGACCTCCTTAAACGGGAGAGCGCCTCGTTTTCTCTCAGTCTGCCCCAGTGAAGGAAAGTCCTTGATTGCTTCCTGAAGCCACTCCGGCTGCGGAACCTCGCAGCAGGCAACAACATGGTGGAAGCCTGCCGTCAGGACGTGCCCGCCGTTCCAGTAGCAGGTTCTGCCCCGCGGGGTGAAACTGCGGATATTGGTGTCTCGGATTCCCGCGTGTTCCGGGGAGTCCAGGGATAGCGTCAGAACCGGGATGCTCTGGGTGGCGTCCGTGGCCCATGAGAAGATATGCGCACCCTCATAGACTAAGCCTCCAATGTAACGTGAACAGACCAGATTATCGGCATGGAGGACCAAGAATGGGTAGTGTTCGGTTTTCGCCACGTGACGGAGAGCCGCGCGAAATTCGGTTGGGCTCAGGATGTAGTCATCGCGTCGATGCGTGTTTTCAACGGCTTTATGCATAGTGTGTTTTACTTTTTCTGCTTGCGGAAGTTAATGCAGCCGATCAGGGCCTCATCCAGGGTGCTCCATGTTCCCGGCACATCCACGCCATTCACCCAGGCGAAGAATTCCGTCACGTCCGGGCTCGATTCACGGGCGCTGGCCTTTCCTTTCTTCCACGGATGGAACTCGGCAACATCATAGGGCCCGATCTGGTGCATTTCCGTGATCTCGCCCAAGCCAAAGACCGGAGCGGGTTCCTGGTAGATGGCCCGTGCCATTTTGATCTCCTGCAGGTTGATAGTGATCTTCATCGGTGTTTTCCCCTGATTCGCGGAGCGGGATTTTTACTCCTGAGCAGAAAAGCCCCGTTCTCTGAACGGGGTTTGAGACAGAGCTATGCTGGAACGAATCATCAACATTGCGGGCCGGATCAGGACAACCGCAGCCCAACGTTCTGCAATCGGGGCCGGGTTCTGAAAATGTTGATTGGCAAGTCGGCATACGAATCTCGGATGACGCAGACAGTGAGTGGGCGCACCAATGGCCTCCTATGGAGGCCGCAGCCCAAAGCCCCGCCCTCTGGGCGGGGATTGGTTTACTGTTCTTTGGCGCATTCGCGGTCGAGGGCTGCGGTGAATTCGTCTGGGGTGCAGATGCCGTATTCGGAGTACTTTTGCTGGTATTGCCACCAGCCTTCCACCTTGGCTTGCCAGATGGCCAGCAGTGCGGACTTGAACTCTTCTTCGGTTCGAACCGCCGGGTAGACGTTGACCGAGCCGACGGCAAAGCCGCGGCTGCGCAGGAAATCCCCTTGCACCGCCATTTGGTGGAGGTCCCCGTCGAAGAGGAACCGAAAACCTTCGTCGCGTCCCCTGCGTCCGTCGGGGTCGTTGATTGCGTTTTGCAATAATCCAGCCATGTCGTTCATATTTTCACCTTTGTCTTTGGGTTGCGTTCATTAAATCACTTCTTCGGCGCGGGCTGGCGAGTCACGAGACCTTGAGTTTTCGGAATCGCTCCTTGCGCTCAGCGTAGTAGCCCTGCTGCAGATCGATGACGTTGACCGGATAATCGAGGAAGAAGATCAATGGGGAGTGGGTTGCAATAATGGTCTGCCGGTCGGCCAGGTGTGGAACGATCCCTGCCCAGAAGTCCATTTGGTTGGTGAGAGAAAGGGATCGGTCTGGTTCGTCCAGCAGCAGGGTTGCGGGCCCTCCCATTGGCAAAGACTTGAAATACCGCTCCTGCTCGTCGTAGCACGCCTTCCAGACCTCGTTGTGATCCTTCTTGGCGGGGCTTTGCAATGCAGGCGGAGTGCGCATCATCTGGAACATCTTATGGAGCTTCTGGAGGCGCATTTCGCCCTGGCTCCGTTTGATGGCTATGGTGGCGATCTGCTCCATGGGGGTGGTGATGCCATCGTGGGAGTCGCCTGCGGAGTCAAAGAGGCAGGCAAAGCTGGTCTGGTCGCTGATGCTGGCGTGGTGATACATTGTGGGGGTGCCGTCCCAATCCACCCGGGCTTCAAAGACATTGCGGACCAGCACGGTGTAGTTCTTGGGCAGCCGGCACTCTCTTTTTTTGGCCAGGTCCAGGCTGGTAAGGTCCAGAGGATCGTAGTACCTCGTCCATCCGCCCCCTTTGATTGCCGAGTAGGCGGCCATAGCCTGGAGCAATGTTGACTTCCCGCACCCGTTGGGGCCAAAAAGCAGCGTGATCCCGGTTTGGAAGCGAAAGGCCTTCTTCCCGATGCACGGAAGCCGCAGGGGATAGCCTTTGGTAAACTGGCAACTGTCGATCATTTGCTGGCGGTGCCGCCTCCAGCTTCATTGAGCACTTGGGCCGTGGGCGCCACGGAGCTGACGTCCTGGCAGTGGCTTGACTGGTTATCGATAAAGAGATTCGCCCCGAAGGCCTTCACAATGGGCGCTTTCGGGCCTCCGCCGAGGAAGAAGGATGCGTCGATGCGGACTTTCCACGCGCGAAAGGTCTTAATGACCCGCTCATGGGCCGGATGTCCGCGCGCCGTGATCAGGGCTGTTTTGATAAGGTGGCCCTGCTCTCCCAGCTGCTGCTGCAGGAAAGAGATTTTCTTGAGGAAGCTGGCCAGGGGCCCTTCCGGCAGCGTGACGTCGGCGTGCTTCCGCTCGTGGGCATCAAATGCGTCCAGCCCGTGCTCTCGAAAGATGTTCTCCGCGTCGAGGCTGAAGAGGACCCCATCGCCGTCCAACGCGATTCGAATTCCGTCCTCTTCCTCGCCGGCCGGACGGCTTTCCGGATAGACCATGGCCGCTGCCACCCCCGATTTAAGGGCTTGGGAAACCGTTTCCGCGTTGGCGGATAGGTACAGATCCACCTGGAAAGCGTTCAGGTAGGGACTGATTTCTTCTCCCGAGGTCAGGGCAACCTTGCGGATGTCCAGGTGGTGCGCATCGAAGGAGTTGAACAGGCGGAGGCTGGAGTTGGCGGTGTTGCGGGACAGCACGCAAACCTCGACCAGCGGCTTGCTCAAGAACTTGTTGAGGCTCAGGAAGGTCTTGGCTAAATGGAAAGCAACCCCTGGATCGAGCACCTTCTTTTCGTTTCGCACCTGGTAGCGGAGATACGGCTCAACCCCGTGGCGCTCGAATATTCGGTTCTCCATTTCGAGGTTGAACAGCGCGCGCGAAGAAATTCCAATGGTCAACTTTTGGGGATCTCGCTGGTTGGCGGACGCTTTCTGCATTCGGCGGCGGTTGGTGTTAGGCGCAGCATAGCACAGGCCCCCGGGAAATGCTCCTGCGCCTTGGAGAGCGGACGCCGGCGGACACCGCCAAACGAGGGTGGATGTTGTGACTTTTTCTTCAACATCTTTCCGCGCAAAAAGAGCGCGCGCGTAGCTCTCCCCACTGATGAACATCAACACACCGAAAGGAACTTAATATGGGAACGACCAGGAAACCCTCCCGATCACCCTATCACCACATTGTGCTCCGCCGCTTTGACGGAAGCCAAGCCAATGTCAGTTCGAAAACAAAAGATAGAGAAGCCGCCGCCTTGATGTCGCACCACTCACAATTGCTCGTCGATGCCAGCGGCGGAAGACCTGTGCCCATCAGCGAGTGCCTTGAGACGGCTGAATCGATTTGCAAGGCCGTCAACCGGAAACGCCGGTCCCCCACTCCGGCCATTCCATACCTGCAAGGGATGATGGGGGAACATACCGGGTCAGACATATACTATCGAATCAAACGCTACGTGATCGCGGCCTTCAAACGCGTCCTCGAGGAAAGATCCAGAGGCGATGTGGATTTGGCGGACGTAACCGGGGATGATATAGGTCATTTCAAAGCGCACCTGGTCGGCTTGGGCCGGGGGAAAGCCACAGTTCGCGTGTATATGCAAGCCCTTGGGTCACTGTTTCAGACCGCCGTGAAACGCGGCGTTGTTGATGATAATGTCGTGAGCCAAGTCAGCAGGCCGGCACGGCCAAAGAACTCCCTGCGAAGACCCTTCACGGACGGGGAACTCCGGGCCGCGTTCGCTGTCGCTGATGCTGAATGGCGCGGCATGATGCTCGTGGCGCTATACACCGGGTTGCGCCTTGGCGACATCAGCCGGCTTGTGCATCGCGACATCGATCTTTCGACTGGACATATCAGGGCTGCCGTGAGGAAAACTAGAAGTTTCGAACCTAAACCAATGCCTCTTGTCCTGATGCGGTATTTCCAATCTCGCGACCGGCCACAAGACCTCGACACGCCCCTTTTTCCCCGGGCGTACACATGGGCGATGACCGGCTGCAGGTCCGCTAGCAGGATTAGTGAGGAGTTCGCCAGGTTGCTCATCTGTGCCGGGGTTCGGCCGGCAATGGATGGCGGGCCCATTTGCAAACGCGAAGGGGGTGAAAAATACGCTCCACTTTCATTTCACTGCTTCAGACACAATTTCACCACCATGATGAAAAAAACGAATGTTGCTGAAGCCATTGCGAGGAGAATTGCCGGTCATAAATCAATTGTGATCTCCGACATTTACACCCATCTCGGAGAAAAGGTTATGCTCGATGCTGTTCAGGCAATCCCGCACATCATCGACGTTCCGGCGCGGAGTGCCGAATGAAGCACGATTCAACATTCCTGCATGTGGTCAAACCGCCGCTTGGCAACAAGGACTGGAATCTTCATCTGTGGCTGGAAGCAGCCTGCTTCGTCACCTCACATGCCACTAACCTGCTGAACACACGCAATCTATGGCACAACGGCACACAACCCTCCGCTTCTCAAGCAGAACCACGACCGCCCAAATGCAACATGCCATTGCGTCGGTAAAAGACGATTCCGCTGGCCACTCAAATATTGAGGCCCTCGCGGCTTCAAAGGCGAGCACAGCCGGGAAAAAGGGGCCGCCCGCCGTGCTCCTGGATGTCGCAACGACGACGCGCACGATTTCCAAAGCGGTGAACGGTCGGCAGAGGCCACAGATCTCGGCGATAGATTACCTCAAGTCTCTTCATGCGCAACATTGCGGCTCAGAAACATGCCGTGACGGACAGCGGTTGGCTATCGACAGACTTGAAGAGGCTCTAGCCAAAAGGGGAAGATCCACCATCGAGATCTGGGAAGTCACGGCAGATGACATTGGTCAATTCAAGGCATCGTTGCTGGGTGCAGGCTTATCCGGCGTCACCATTCGCTATTATCTGGGTACGCTCGGCGCCTTGTTCCAAACGGCCGTGAACCGGAAAGCGTTGCGTCGCAATGTGGCGAGGTTGATTCAAATGCCGCCACGCCCACAAAATTCGCCTCGAAGGCCGTTTACTGATGAAGAATTAAAGCGAGTTTGCGCAATGGCCGACCCGGAATGGTTCGGCATGATCATGGTCGCCATCTACACTGGCCTTCGACTTGGAGATATTTGCCGGCTCGTTTTTCGGGACTTGGATTTGGCAACCCATTTCATTCGGGCGAGCGTCAAAAAAAACAGGGAGTTTCAGCCAAAGCCTGTCCCGCCTCCGCTCGCATTGTATTTCCAACGGATGAGGTTCCCGGAAAATCCTGACCAACCGCTTTTCCCGCGGGCGTACGGGCTTGTGATGGCTGGTCAGAGGGCAAACGTCAGCCGGAGTTTCGTTGGCTTGCTCGTGAAAGCGGGAGTCCGAGCGCTCAAGGCCAAAGTGCGTGGTGTCCGTCGGGAAGGAGCGGAAAAGTACCTGCCACTGTCGTTTCATTGCCTCCGTCATAATCACACGACCATGTTGAAGCGGGCGAACATTCCGGAGGCGATCGCCCGGAGAATCGCCGGGCATCTTTCCATAGCCATTTCCGACGTGTACACCCACTTGGGAGAGGATGTCATGCGGGCTGCCGTCGCAAATCTTCCGGAAATCGAAGGCGTCTCAACGTATTACTGATCGCCATCGCCGTTCTGCCATGCGCATTGAGCGAGGTCGCGGATTGGAACACTGAGAATCCGTTCGTTGACGTGTTCCGTCTCTCTCGGTTATGGATCAGCCAGAAGGCGGACGAAAAGAACAGATGAAAGCAGAGAGCGTCAAAGCATTTGAAGCTGATGCAGGGCCGACGGCGGCGGGAAGAGGGCATCCAATTCGCATAGCTGCGCGGGCGTCAGCGGATGCGGGCATGGGCGTGAGCGAGAATCGCACCGATGGAATGGGGCGCGATGTGGCAAGAACTGGTGCTGTGTGGCCCGCCGAATCGTGCCTGTTACTCGCCAGGTTCATTTCGCCGTTTCCTGGAGGGGCGATTGAGGCAATTGAGGCATTTCTGGGGCATATCCTTCCGGTTGGAAGGAGGCACGGCAGATTGAACAACCGGGATCATGTCCCCTTTGTCCCCTTTTTATCCCCATTGCTGGCAAGGGTGTAATAGGTGCCGCTAAACGGCCTCAACTGGTTTCCGGTATATCTCGAGGCGCAAAATGTCTGTCGCAAATGTGTTGCGTCGTCCCATTCAATCCATGAGGCTTTCCAGAGCGATGTCTCTTTCCATTGCGTTATCCCCGGGAGGACATTTGTTTGTCCAACCCGACGATCAGGCGGAACCAAAACTGAGCCAGGCAACCGTGGCGCACCTGGGCGAAGCGTTTGCGGTTTCCACGGCGCGCGGGTTGGAAACGCTGGCCTCGGAGTTTCTGCACGAACCATTGCCGCCGACGTTCGTCTTCTGGCGCGGATTCGCCCAACGGCTTTTCGCCGCCCTTTGCCATAATCCAAGTCTCGAAAATGCGTCCACGATCGTCATTTCCAAGCCGGCGGAAACGGAGTTGACCGCGATGGCGGAGTCGGCGCCGCCGATGACGGGGCTGGAATATCTGAACAGTGCCGGTCTGGGGCGACTATGGGATGAGTTGGACGCTCATGTTCACGCGGCCATCGGTCAGACGCCGGGCGGCGGCGCCGCGTACCTGAAGAATTGCAATCCGACGTGGAACGCGGTGGGGCGCGTCACGTTTCACTTGGCAGAGAACAAGCGCAATCCGGCGCATCCGTTTGCCTTTCTGGCGACCTACACGAATCGCATTTCCGAGCAGGGCAAGGTGCAGCATGTGCCGCTGGGCCGGGCGCTGGAGGAATACGCCGGGGCCAAAAACCGGGCGGCGCTGGCGGCGTTGCTTTCGCCCGTCCAACGCGCGGCCGAACAGAGCAAACTGGCGCGCGAATTGCTGGATTCCCGCGCCATTTTTCATCCGCAGGTTTGGCGGCCGGATCAAGCCTTCGCGTTCTTGCAGAACATCCCTCTTTTTGAGCAAAGCGGCCTGGTCGTCCGCATTCCGGATTGGTGGAAGGCAGGCCGTCCGCCGCGTCCGCAAGTCAGCGTGCGCATCGGCGAGGCCAAGGGAAACCTGCTGGGCAAGGAGAGCCTGCTGGATTTCCAGGTCAACTTGTCGCTGGAGGGAGAATCGTTGACGGAGTCGGAGATCAACGCGATTCTCCAATCCACCGGCGGGTTGGTCCTGCTCAAGGGCAAATGGGTCGAAGTGGACAAGGAAAAGTTGCAACAGGTCCTCGACCACTGGAAGAAAGTCCAGTCCGACGCCGGGCCGGACGGCTTGCCGCTGCTGGAAGGTCTGCGGCTGTTGTCCGGCTTCAGTCCGGGCCAGTCGGGCAAGCCGGAGGCCGAGGCGGCGCGGGCGGATTGGTCGAGCGTGGTGGCGGGCGGTGCGCTCAAAGAAGTGCTGGACCAAATGCAGCAACCAGGCGTTTCCGGCGAATCCGACCCGGGCGCCGATTTGCAGGCGCAGTTGCGTCCGTATCAGCGACAAGGGGCGCATTGGCTCTGGTTCATGAATAAATTGGGACTCGGCGCCTGTCTGGCCGACGACATGGGCCTTGGCAAAACCATTCAGGTGCTTTCCCTGTTGCTGGTGCTCAAGCGTGCGCGCGCGGCGTCGAACAACGCCGATGCCAACGAGCCGAGCCTGCTCATCGTGCCCGCCTCGCTTATCGCCAATTGGAGAAGTGAAATCCAGAAATTCGCGCCAGCCCTGGGCGTTTTTTACGCTCATCCGGCGGAAACGCCCAATGAAGAACTTGCGGCTGCGGCCAAAAGCCCGGCGGAGGCGCTGGGCGGCAAAGACCTCGTCATCACCAGTTACTCGATGGCTGTTCGGCTGGCCTGGCTCAAGACAACGACGTGGAACCTCGTTATTCTCGATGAAGCCCAGGCGATCAAGAACGCCGGCGCGAGGCAGAGCCGGGCGGTCAAGGAACTGCCCTGTCGTCACCGTGTCGCCCTCAGTGGCACGCCCATTGAAAACCGGCTGTCGGATTTGTGGTCGCTTTTTGACTTTCTCTGCCCGGGGTTGTTGGGTGGCGCCAAAGACTTTGCCGCGTTTGTGAAGAGCCGCTCGGCGGAGGACCAAAGCCACTTCGCGCCCTTGCGCCGATTGGTGCGGCCCTACATCCTGCGCCGGCTCAAGACCGACAAGCGCATCATCAGCGATCTGCCAGACAAGACGGAGATCACCGCCTTCTGCCCGTTGAGCCGCCGCCAGGCCGCGCTCTATCAACAATCGGTGACGGAGTTGGCGGAACGACTGAATTCGCCGGAGGTCGAGGGCATCCAACGGCGCGGCCTCATCCTGGCCTTTCTGACCCGCTTTAAACAGATTTGCAATCATCCCTCGCAATGGCTTGGTGACGGGGGCTATGCTCCGGCGGAGAGCGGGAAATTCCACCGACTGCGGGAATTGTGCGAGGAGATCGCCTCCAAGCAGGAGAAGATGCTGGTCTTCACGCAATATCGTGAAATCACAGGACCGCTGGCGCGGCACCTGGCGTCGGTCTTTGGCCGGGACGGCTTGGTTCTTCATGGCGGCACGCCCGTGGGCAAACGGAAGGAATTGGTGGATGCGTTTCAACGCGACGGCGGCCCGCCCTTTTTTGTCCTCTCGCTCAAAGCCGGCGGCACCGGCCTGAATCTCACCGCCGCCACGCACGTCATTCACTTTG
>Ga0224555_1001655_pt1 | contig 29737 bp, 24 predicted proteins | sample 714S23034metaG_FD_180687 | JGI IMG/M metagenome (GOLD analysis project Ga0224555, IMG submission 180687) | Peat soil microbial communities from Stordalen Mire, Sweden - 717 S2 30-34 | ecosystem: Environmental > Terrestrial > Soil > Wetlands > Peat | place: Sweden: Norrbotten County, Stordalen...
CAACAAGCCGAACCGCCTCCTGCTTGAACTCAAGCGTGTAACGTCCCCGCTTCGACTTCGTCATCTTCGCTACCCTTTCGCATTAGAACAGCTCGCTAAGGGATACGTTTTGCGGGGGCAAGGTCAAGCTGCCTGATTTTGCCCTAGTGAATCATGTTGATGGTTTCCTGGGTGATGGTGTCGAAGGTGGTGACCGATTTGGCGTTGGCCTCGAAGGCGCGCTGGGCGACAATCAGGTCGGAGAACTCGGCCGAGATGTTGACATTCGAGGCCTCCAGCGAACTGCCCTCAATCGTTCCCAGCCCATCTGAACCGGCCGCTCCCACCGAGGCAAGCCCGGAGGCGCTGGTGGTCTCATACTCCGTCGATCCCACATCGGCCAGGCCCTGGAGATTGCTCATCGTGGCCAGCGCAATCTGACCCACCGTCTGATCCTGGCCGTTGGAATAGTCAGCCGTAATCAGGCCGTTGGAGCCGATGCTGAAGGTGCCATTATAGGCGCCGCTGGTGTAGCCGTTCTGGGTCTCCGCCGATTGATCGGAGGCGACATCGGTCTGGCTGATAAGTCCCGTCCCGTTGGAGCCAAAGAGGTCCCACTTCATGTCCATCGTCGCGGCCCCGTCGGATAAGCCCGCAAAGGTGATGTTGCTTACATCCGTCGCGGGGCTGATCAGGTTGCCGCTGGAGTCGAAGGTCAGCGTGCCGCTGGTGTTGGCCGAGGCCACCGGATCCTGGATCACGCTGCCGCTGGTCGACAGATTGGCCCCTGTGATCGACAGTGTGCCGTTATTGGCCGAGACCGTCACGCCTGCGATGCCCGCCGAACTCAAAGCCGAGGTCAGATCCGCCGCATAGGTGGCCAGCGTCTCTCCCGAGGTCACCGTGGGCGCGGTGATGGTGGCCGAGGCGCCCGAGGAGGTCAGGCCGGAGATGGCCAGATTGGTTCCCGTATTCACGGTGGCATCGGTGCCGTTGCTCGATCCGAAGCTGTAGTTGATTGTTGACGCCGTCAAATCCTGGCTGGCGCTGCCGGTGATTGTGATGCCTGTACCGGTGATCGACAACTGGTTATTCGCGCTTGAGACCGAGGCGTTGGTCAGATTCCCCGCCGCTGCCGCCGCTGCCAACGCAGTATTGATCTGGCTGAAATAGGCAGCCACAGATTCATCGGCGCCGGCCGTTACCGTGATCGACGACGCATTACCGGCCGCATCCTGCCCGGTAATCGTCAGACTCGTTGCCGCATCGACCGTTGCGGACGAACCGAAGTCGTAATTGGTTGTCGATACCGGTAAATCCGCGACGATGGAACCGATCGAGGCGGGCGTTGGGATCGTGGCTGTCGGTCCGGTGATCGTCAGCACGGAACTGCCATTCACGGTAGAAACATTCGCCGATACGCCCGTGGTGCCAGTCAGAGCATTGATCTGTCCCTCCAGGTCAGTAACCGTTTCACCGGCGCCGGGAACGGTGATGGTCGATCCGTCAATGGAGATACTGCTCGTGGGATCAACCGTGCCGCTTGTACCGAAGTTATAACTGTACGTTGTGTTACCGAGCAGAGCCGCCGAACTCGGCGCCAGTGCTGTGGTGCTTGTGGATGAAGTCGCCGCACTCGCCGCCACAGGCAACGTCGTTGCCGCTGGCGTCGTCGGCGGAGCTGCCGATAAGGTATCCGGCATCGTGATGTTATACGACCACTGATCGGTGCCCGTCTTGGTGTACGCCACGTTCGCGGTATAAGACGTGCCCATCGAATCGTAAACCGTTACCGTGCCGCTGTAAGTGGAGCCGACAGCATCGGCAGAATCCAGGTTTTGCGTCAGGCCTAAGGAGGTGGTCGCCGAAGGAGCCATGACCGTTCCGGTGGTGGGTATCGCGAGATCGGTCAAACCGCCGCTGGTGTTCACCACGCCATCGGTGGCCGAGTAGCCCATCACCGCCAGGCCATTGCTGCTCTCCAGCGTGCCGGTGGAACTGGTCTGAAAATCGCCGTCGCGCGTGTACAACTGGCTCCCCTTGTTGTCCAGCACAAAGAATCCCGTGCCGTCGATGGCGGCATTGGTGGAAACGTCGGTCGAGGCGATCGAGCCGCCGGTGAAATCCGTACTATTCGAGGCCACCTGCACGCCGGTGCCGACCTGGATCTCGTCGCCCGATCCGTTGCTGCCGATCTGCTGATACATCAGGTCGCTGAAGTTGGTCGTCTGCGTCTTGAAGCCGGTCGTGCTCATGTTGGATAGATTGTTGGCAATGGTGTTCAGCGCCGTCGAATCGGCGTCGAGACCGCTGAGTGGAATGTAAAAGCTCGGCATGATGCTCTCCTCTTGAGGTTGACGCGGCCTTGGCGGCCGGCGAATGAACAGATTTACCGGGCAGTTTCATGCCCGCCGATTGGCTACTGCCCGCTCAGCGACTGGGCCACGCGCTGGGCCGCGGGGTTGGCTGCGGGAATGCCGAGATTGCCAGGAGCCAGTTGGGCCGCCGCCGCGCTTATGGCACCGACAACGCCTGTACTGGAGTTGGACGAGGCCGCTGGCGTGGAGGACGAGGTGCTCCCGCTCACGCCGCTGGCGGCGCTGACCGCCTGCGCCGAGGAGCCACTGCTCGCGGAACTGGCCGTCGAGCTGCCCAGGTCCGTCGTCAGCGTCTGATTGATCGAGATCAACTGCTCCAGGCTGTTCACATTCACCAACTGGTTGATGTACTCGTTGGGATCGGTGTCCGAGGTCGGATCCTGGTTCTTCATCTCGGTCACCAAAAGAGTAAGAAAGTCGTTGGCCGAGATGGTGGCCGAGCTGCTGGTTGTGCTGCTTGAACTGCTGGTCGCATCTGCCCTGGCGCTGGAACTGCTGGACGTTGCCGCCATGGGATTTGCGCTTGCGCCTGCAAGAGCCTGTACCGCCGCCATGCTGTGATTCACGATGGATGTTGCCATCTCGCCTCCCTGCCCTTCTCTGCTTCAACTTGCGGTGTTCTGCACCGTTTATTTCGCCCTGATTTACCGGACTCTTGTCTGCCTGTTCACCAAATCCTGGCCGCTTGTTCCCCGGCCCTTGTTCTACTCTTCGCCGACCCTCGTTCTCCGGTTTACCGGCCCCTTGCCTGTTCGCCGGCCTCTTACTCACCTGTTCGCCAAACCCTTGCCCACTTGTTGGCCAAACCCTCGCCAATCGTCGATAGCTCCGGCCGGTTGCAGGTTCAGGCCACGACCGAAATGTGGACGCCGCCGGAAGCTGCCGCATAGGCGCTTCCCTCTGACCTCCCGGACCATACCGAAGACTGTGAAGCGGTGGCCGCCAGAACCGTTGAACCGGAAGACGAACTGGAAACAAATCCTGCCGCCGCGCTCTGCGCCGTATCCTGCCCTGATTGCTGCCCCTGTTGCTGCCCTGTTCCCTGATGCATCTGATCTCCCGCTCCCTGGCCGCTGCCCGATCCTTCCGACCTCCCCCCGGCCCATCCGCCCCCAGCCGATCCGCCCCCGGACGAGCTCAGCGTGAGCGTGTCGACCGGCGTCTGGTGCTCGGCAAGATAGGCGTTCAAGCCCGCCATGTGGCTGCCCAGCGCCTGGGCGGCGTCAGATGAGCCGGCCACCAGCTCGGCATGAACTCCGCCTCCGCTCGCATCCGCCCGCACGCTCACCCAACCCAGAGACGAGTCCTGAAAACCCGCCTCGGCCTGCTGCGCCCCGGCATGAACCCAGGTCGGCCTTCCCGTCGTGGTATCCGCATCCAGCGCCGCGAAGGTTTCGCTGGAATTTGAACCTGCCGTCGTAGCGATCGAGGCTCCCGTTAAACTGGCAGCCAGGCTCGCCCTTCCATGCGCGCCAGCAACCTCGCGCGTCAGCGCGCTGGCATCCACGGCCGTGGCGGAAGACTGTCCCTCCATGAGGTGCATTCCATGCTGGCCGGGTGAATCCAAGCCGCCAACTCCGCGCGCACTGCGCGGGGTGCTGGAGGTCGAGCTCTTGCTGCTGCCACTGCCAGAATCTGACTTGCCGGCGACGGCCGATGCTGCCGCAGACTGGCCAGATTGCGCGGCGGAGATGCTCGTGGCCACCGGCGAGCTCTCCAGACTCGATATCTCCGGGCTATTCGTTCTGGCCGAGGCCGCGGCCACCTCGACCGCCGGGCTCGGCGTGATCGCCGGAAGCGCCATCGAATTCTGTGCGGAGGCCTGTGAACTGCTCTGATGTGAGCTGTTCTGGCTCGATGCGGATTCGCGCGTCGCGCTCTGTCCGGAGACCAGCGTCTCAGCCGCCTCCTGGCCCGAGGCCACTCTCCCGGCGGAGCTCTGCTCCAGCGCCGTCGCTGTCTGAGCCGCGCTCGGGCCCTGCGCGTGCGTCTTCGGGAGGGATTCATTGGCGGCGCTCGTCACAGCCACCGAAGAGGATTCCTCACCCGCAGCCGGGGAATCTGCTTTGCCCGTGGCCACTCTCCCGGCGGGGTTCTGCTCCAGAGCCGTCGCTGTCTGAGCCGCGCTCGGGCTCTGCGCGTGCGCCTTCGGGAGGGATTCATTGGCGGCGCTCGTCACAGCCGCCGAAGAGGATTCCTCACCCGCAGCCGGGGAATCTGCTTTGCCCGTGGCCACTCTCCCGGCGGGGTTCTGCTCCAGAGCCGTCGCTGTCTGAGCTGCGCTCTGGCTCTGCGCGTGCGCCTTCGGGAGGGACTCATTGGCAGCGCTCGTCACAGCCGCCGAGGAGGATTCCTCACCCGCAGCCGGGGAATCTGCTTTGCCCGTGGCCACTCTCCCGGCGGGGTTCTGCTCCAGAGCCGTCGCTGTCTGAGCTGCGCTCTGGCTCTGCGCGTACGCCTTCGGGAGGGACTCATTGGCAGCGCTCGTCACAGCCGCCGAGGAGGATTCCTCACCCGCAGCCGGGGAATCTGCTTTATTCAGGGCCTGGCCGGAGGATTCGCTCAGGCTGGAAGCCGGCAAGACCGCCGCCTGCCTGGCAGCCGATTCGGATTCATTCGCTTGCCTGGAGGCTTCGAGTGCGGCTTCAGAAGCAGAAGAGGCTTCAGGACGGGAAGAAAGATGACCGAAGGAAGCGGAAGAGGAGCCTGTCGACGAGCCCTCCAGCAGATCGGTTCGCGCCGATTGCACTTGCTCGTCCAAAGTATGGACCGCCGGGCTGACCACGGCTGAGGCCGGCGCGGTGAGCGCAAGGCTGGCAGCGGACGCCAGCAGAGATTCAGGCGTTGATACGGACGCCGATCCGGTGGTGAGAGCATCCGTATGGGCGACATCACTGGAAGCTGCTGCACTCCGTCCGCTGGACGATTTAGCCTTCGAGTCAGCCTTCGAGCTGGCCCCGGACTCTGAATCGGCCGCTGACTTTTTCCCCTCGGTTTGAGTGGAGCTGGTTTCGAGCGAGGCCGCCGGCGTGGCGTTGGAGGTTTGTCGAGCTGCGATCGAGCCCGTGAGAGCGCCCGCTGAGGACAAGCTCGCCACCGCGCCTGCCGCTCCGTCCCCTTCGTCTGTTCCCTGCCGCAGACTCAAGCCAGCGCTATCGGCCAGGCTTGAAGCTCTCGTCGAGCTTCCCGCGGCATTTTTTTCCGCCGAGAGATTTTCCCGGCTTGCTTTGCTCTCCAGCACTTCGGAGCCTTCTACGCTGCAACCCATAGAAGCCAGCAGCGATTGCCAGCCAGCGCCGAAGCTCTCCGCGCCCGCACCAGAAGATGACAGAAGGCTCCGCGCAGCCGTTGCCGGCTGCCCCGCGCCATGCACTCCTGTTCCCAGCGCCTTAACCAGGCCCTGTGCCGGAGTTCCACGGGTTCCCATCTCGATTGCTGCGGCAACGGTCATGCGAAGGAATAAAGCAGAAGGCGTGCCAAAGGGCGCGGGGAATGGGTTAGAGCATTGTCAGGAATTGAACAGATGATTCCGATTCAGGAAGCCAGCGTGACCTCCCGGTGGATTTTTCCTCAAGTTTTTTCCCCGGCGCACGATCCCTCCCTGCTGGCTGGCTTAGAAGCGGCAAAGGCTTGAGAGTGGATTCCTTCCATGGGGGGAACGGCCGGTTCGGCTTGGGCTTCAAGATGAGCCCCAGCCTCGGCGCCTTGGCGGAACAACCGGGAGCTGTACCAATCGTCGAGCCGCTGCTGGCTGCTCCGGCCGGCCTCGATGGCCTCCCGCGCCTCGGTCTCCTGAATCAAGGTCTCGGCCTGGCGGTGCTCCACCCTCTTCAAGAGAAACTCCTGCCGCAGCGCCTCAACCTCTTCCTCTTTGGCTTCGATTCTGGGTTCCAGAACGGCCACCAGGCGGTGAGCCACGCGCGTCTCTTCAAGGCCCGCCAGGCGGTCCGGCAACTGGCCTGTCCGGGCGCCGTTCTCGACCAGCCTCCGGCCCCGGCGGTCGCGCTCGGCGGTGGCCGTCAGCGCGCACTCCAGCCGGTTGAGTTCGCCTAACGTGGATTCCAGAGCCAGGCGGCACTGTTCATCTTCCAATTCCCGGATGCGCAGCAGGCGGCGCAGTGCGCGCGAGACGGCCATGGCTCAGATCTCGGCCGTGAGCGCGTCAAGCCCGCGCACACTGTCGGCAAAATGGACCTGCTCGCGCGAGTCTTGGGTCATGAAAGCGCGCATGGCGCCGCGGGCGCGCAAAGCCCGGTCCAGACCCGGGTCCGAACCGGGCTTGTAAGCCCCAATGCGCACCAGATCCTCCGAGCGCGCGTAGACGGCCATCAGCCGGCGCATCAGCGCGGCATGCTCGCGATGCGCGGGCTGGGTGACGGACGGCATCAGCCGGCTGATCGAATCCAGCACTTCAATGGGCGGGTACCAGCCTTCGGCGGCCAGGGCGCGAGAGAGCACCACATGGCCGTCGAGCAGCGACCGGACCGCGTCCACGATCGGATCCAGCTGGTCGTCGCCCTCCATCAGCACGGTATAAAAAGCCGTAATCGAGCCCACCCGGAACTGGCCTGTGCGTTCGACCAGCTTGGCCAGCCGGGTAAAGACCGAGGGCGTGTACCCTTTGTTGGTGGGCGGCTCGCCGGCAGCCAGGCCAATCTCCCGGGCGGCCATGGCAAAACGGGTCAACGAATCCAGCACCAGCAGCACGTGCTTGCCCTGGGCAGCAAAGTACTCGGAGATGGTGGTCGCGGCCAGCGCGGCCCGCATGCGCATCAGCGGCGACTGGTCGGAGGTTGAGACCACCACCACCGAACGCTTCCGGCCCTCCACTCCCAAAGAATCCTCAAGAAATTCGCCCACCTCGCGGCCCCGTTCCCCCACCAGGCCCACCACCGTCACATCCGCCTCGGTGTTGCGGGTCATCATGCCGATTAGCGTGCTCTTGCCCACGCCCGAGCCGCCGAAGATGCCCACCCTCTGTCCCCGGCCCACTGTCAGGAGCGCGTCGAGAACCCGGATTCCGGTGCCCAGCGGGATGCGAATCGGCACCCGGTCCAGCGGCGGCCGCACCATTCCCTCCAGCGGCAGCGTCTGGGAGACGGCCGGCGGGCGGAACTCATCTATCGGCTCTCCCAGCGCATTCAGCACCCGGCCCATCAAGGCCGGCCCCACCTCGATCTCAGGATGGACGCCTAGGGACGAGACCGAATTTCCAAAGCGAATGCCCTCCGTGCTCTCGACCGGCATCGACAGCAGGTTGGAGCCGCGAAAGCCAATCACTTCAGCCAGATGCGCGCGTCCGTACTGGTCCTGAATCTCGCAGCACTCTCCCACCGAGGCCAAGGGTCCCGCCGACTCGATCGTCTGGCCGACCGATTCGAGCACCTGCCCGCGCCAACGCCAGGGCTGGCCGCGCTCCAAACGGGTAAAGTAGCGCTCCAGCATCGGACTCATGCGCGGCCTTCCAGTTCTTCTTCTTTGCCGGAGGAGCCAGCCGACTGGACAGCATCCGCTCTGTGGCTGCCGGCGCGGTCGAAGAAGCCCCGCTCAATCTCTCCCAGTTGCGCGCGAATCCCCAGGTCCACCGATCCCATCCTGGTCTCGATCACGCAATCGCCCAGCCGCATTCCCTCCCCCGCGGTCACGGTCGGCTTCACGGCCAAATTCGGCAGCAGGGCAATAGCCTCGGTCCATAAACTGAGGTCTGCCGGGGGGACGCATAGCCGCGCCTCGGTCGCCCCGGAGAGCTGTCCCAACGCCACCCTGACCGCCCCGGTCAACAGCAGCGGGTCCATCTGCGCCTCGCGGCGCAGAATGCGCGCCGCCACGGCCAGAGCCAGCTTCACCACCTCATGCTCGACCGCCTGCAGGTAGTGCTCATGCGCCTGAACAAATCTCTCGACCAGCCCGGCGGCCTGCCGCGTCCGCTCCTGCTCGGCCGTTGCCTGAGAAGCGGACTGCGCCTCGCGTTCGGACTGGCGGCCCCGTTCCCGGCCCGCCTCAAAGGATTTGCGCGTCTCCTCGGCCAGCCGCTGTTCGAACTCGCCGTGCAGGCGGGTTTCGGCGGCCCTGCTCCCGCCCGCGTCGTGCTCCCGCGCCTCGAAAGCCTTGTCCGCCGCTCCCTCCTCACCACCCAGCCACCCCTCCCAGGCCGGTAAGGAAGGCAGATCGGGGCCGGGCGGGTACTCGAAGAGTTCGATGCGCCCGGCAGGGCTGTTGCGCGTTGCCGATTCAGTCTGCTGCCCACTCTGCTGCAAGGATTGCCTCTTTCGTCAGGGATCAGGGTCAGGGATCAGGGGTCAGGAGCCGCATGGGCCGCTGACCTCCAAGCCTGTTCTCAGATTTCCGGTCTCTTTTCTACAATCTTTGGCTTCTGATTCCCTTTCTCTGATCCCTGACCCCTTACCCTTGACTCCTGACCCCTGATCCCTGACCCCTGATCCCTGTTACGCCAGCATCTCGTCGCCGGTCTCCAGCTTGAGAACCACCTTGCCCTCGGCCTCCAGCCTGCGGGCCAGGTTGAGAATCTCCTGCTGAGCCTGCGCCACCTCGCGCGAGCGCACCGGCCCCAGAACCTCCATGTCCTCCTTCAGCATCTCGACAGCCCGCGAACTCATGGCTTTGAAGATCTGCGCACGCAGCTCGTCCTTGGCGCCGCGCAGCGCCAGCGCCAGTTGCCGCTTGTCCACACCCGAGACGATCTCGCGGATGGTGGCTGGCGGCACCGTGACCAGATCCTCGAAGGTGAACATCAGGTTGCGTATCGAGAGGGCCAGCTCGGGCTGGCCATCCTCAATGGTCTCGAGAATTTTTTTCGACTCCTCGGCGTTGAGCCGGTTCAGCAGGTCGGCCACCGCCTTGAAGCCCGAGTAGCTTTTGCGCGCCGTGTCGCCCACGCTCTCCAGCCGCCGGTGCAGAATATGTGCCACCTTCTGCGCCATCTCCGGCGAAAACTGGCGCATCTCGGCCAGCCGCTGAATCGAGAGCACCTTGTGGTCCTCGCTCAGGTTGTCCAGCACCATCGAAGCCCGCTTGGGGTCCAGGTGAGCCAGCACCAGGGCGATCGTCTGCGGATGTTCGCTGTCCAGCAACTTGCCTAACTGCTGGGGATCAGTGCGCTGCAGTTTGGCCAGATTGCCCTGCGCCGCCTCCTGGGAGCGGCGCACCAACGCCAGCAGATCGTCGGCGCGCTGCTTGCCGAAGGTCTCCATCAGCAACCGGCTGGCATAATCGAGCCCTCCGTGCATCATGAAGTTCTGCGTCTCCAGAAGCTGCCAGAACTCCTCCAGAATCTCGGCGGAGAGCTCCGGCGTAATGCCGCGCAGATCGGCCAGTTCCTCGGTAAGCCGCTGTACATCCGCCTCCGGCAGCGCGCGCAAGATCTCCTTGGCCAGCTCCTCGCCCACGGCCACCAACAAAACGGCCGCTTTGCGCAACCCGCTCAGGTTTGCCGACGTGCGCCGCCGTCCTGCCCCGTTCTGGTTCCCCTCTTCGGCCAAGGCTCCGGTCCTTTCCCTTGCGCTGCTCCGGCTTTACAGCTCTAATTCTGCTCGTCTTCCCGCGCCTGCTTCTGAATTTCCGAGCTCCCAACTGCCAGCCTTCAACTTTTCACCGTTCATCTTGCCCTGGAGCAGTTCTCCAACTCATGTGCCCTTGCCAATGCCGTGCAAGGTGGCTTTTACTTCCACCCCACGGACGAAGACCTGTCCGTGGGAACCCCGGTAGGAAAAAGCCACTTGAGTGCGCGGTTTCCGTGTACAGCAATTGGAGAACTACTTTAATCAGAGTGAATCCAGCTCTGCAGCAAACGGGAGCTTTGTGTGGGCTCACGCTTCAGGTGACCGGTCACCTGCTCGTAAATCTCCTGCATCCTGATCCGCTCGGGATCGACTTCGGCCGGCTCCGGCGATCGCAACGCCGGCTGGGCCTCCGCCTGGCCGGCCAGTTCTCTGCCCCCTCCCCTGGACGTATCCTTGCCTGCCCGCGCGGACCCGGCACCGCTGAGGGCCGGACGAACTCCGAAGAGCATCACTACCAGCAGGCCAACCAAAAGGGCCGCGTACTTGATCACCACCGGTGAGTTTTCGGCCGTGCTAAGCAGTTGCCCCGGCAAAGAGACCGGCTGCTGCAAGCGGTTTTCTTCAAAGGCCAGATCCTCCACCTGCAGCACATCGCCGCGCGTCGTGTCAAAGCCCACCGCCGCCTGGGCCAGCGCCGTCAGGTTGTGCAACTCCTCGGCCGAACGAGGCTGCCATTGCGCCGCCCTACCCTTGGAGGCGGGCTGGAGCAGCCGGTCGTTCACCACAATGGCCGCCGTCAGACGCCGCACCTTCCCAGGCCCTACCACTATATGCCGCACCGTCTTCGAAGACCCGTAGGTTCCCGACTCGCTCTTGGCAGTCTGTGGCGCCGTCGTCTGCTGCGGATAGACCGGCAGAGCCCGTGAATTGGGCGCATTCGAGGCCGTGCCGGGAACTCCGGCGGCCACCGGCTGGGGGCCCGAACTCTGCTCGGTGCGCTGCATCGAGAGGGTTACCGTCTGGTCCGGGTCGTAGAGCTCCTGGGTCTCGTCGGTAGCCGCCTGATCGTAGTCCAGGGTCACCGAGGCGCGCACGTTGCCCGCGCCGGTGACCGGCTCGAGGGTGGCGATCAGCTTTTCTTCCAATGCCTGCTCGGCGCTCAACTGCATCTGCTCAGCGGACTTCGGCCCCAGCGGCAGGTGGCCGTCCGCATCGACCAGCACCACGCGCTCCGGCGTCAGGCCGTCGACGGCCGAGGCCACCAGATTGCGAATCGCATCCGCCTCCCCGTCGGCCAGAGGGCGATGACGCAACTTGATCACCACCGAGGCCTTGGCAGGCCGGTCCTGGTCACGAAAGAGTGAATCGTGAGGCATCACCAAGTTCACCTGCGCCGACGCGACGTCGGAGAGCGAGCCAACCGTATGTTCGAGCTCGCCCTCGAGCGCCCGCTGGTAGTTCACCTGTTCGTCAAATTCCGATCCCACCCAGTTGGGCTTGTCGAAGAGTTCAAATCCCATCCGCCCGCTCTTCAGTCCCTTGGCCGCGGTCAGCAGGCGCGCCTTGTCCAGTTGCGCGGCCGGCACCATCAGGCCAGCGCCGTTCGCGGTGGGCTCAAAGGGAATTTGCGCCTGCACCAGAGCCTGGCTGGCCTGACGGACATCGTCCGGGTCCATGTCCACATAGAGAGTGCGCCAGTCGGTGCGCAGACAGTACCAGAGCAGGCTGCCCAGCAGCGCCACCAGCAGTCCCGCGGCCACCAGCGCCCAGCCGCGCTGCGCCGGCTGCATCCCCGCCCAGAGCACCCGGCTGCGGCCCCAGAGTCCCGCCAGCCGGTCGGGCAACTGCGGTTGGCCGACTCGTACCGGCGCGCTTTTCTCTAATTGTGTTCCGCTGGCCATGATCTGTGTGTCCCGTCGCTTGAGTGCAATTTCAAGGTTGATGCAGCCTGGTGAAGATCCTGTGAGACGGCTTTATTCTGAGGACAAGCCACTCGGGTCAGCCGTTCTCATCCCTGCGTTCTCGTTCCCGCAACCCTGCAATTGCTCCTCGCCATTCAGCTCTTTCCGCTCGCTCCGCAACGCTCTTTCTGCCCGCGCGATGGCCGGCTGCAAGGAGATTAAAACTGCATGCCGACCACCTGCTGGTAGGCCTGAACTGCCTTGTTGCGCACCGCCAGCGCCATTTCAAAGGCCATGCTCGCCTTCTGGGTGGCGATCATCGCCTGATGCACGTCCACGCCGGAGCCGCTCATCAGTCCCTCCACGGCCGCGTGGGCCTGGTTGTCGAGCTGGTTCACCTGGCCAATGGCATCGGTCATCAGATCGGAAAATGGAGTGGCCGCGGCTCCCGCGCCGCTGGCCGAGGTGGAGGATGTTCCCACGCCCGAGCCGGATAAAGCGGTCAAGGCCTGCGTAGCGGCGGTCATGGGGTTGATAGCAAGCGACATCGTTTCTCCTTGTGGCTTCTGACTTGTGTACGCCATCGACTGAGGCGCGGCTACAGCATTTTCCTGACTGGCATAGAGTGAGGCCGCAACCGCCAAGTGGATTTTTGCTTAAAATCCGCCCGGCACAGACCTGGCGACTCGACAAATCCGGCAATTCTACAACCCCGGCGCCTCTACGGACTTCAAAAAACTCCTCAAGACTTGGCAATCTCCAGGGCTGAGGTGATCATGCCCTTCTCGGCCTGCACGGCCGAGCTATTCAGACCGTATGCACGTGTCGCCCCCATCAGGTCGACCATCTCTGTGACGGGATTAATGTCCGGGTACGAGACATAACCATCCTCTCCCGCATCGGGATTTCCCGGATCATAGCGTTTGAGCGGAGCCGAGGGATCCTCGACGACTTGGGCGACATGCACCCCCGGCACCGCCGTCCCGCTTCCACTCAGAGAGCTGTTCAGGTCGAGCAGAGACAAGGGCGCCAGCAGCGAGGGCAAAGGCGGCAAAGCAGAGCCTCCAGAGGAGGCCGTCTGCGAGGCCGCGGTGGCCAAAGCCGAGCTGCCAGTAGCCGCGCTCAAAGTGCTGGCGAACTCCGGATCGCCGGCATTGGCGGCAAAGACCAGCTCCTGGCGGCGATAGGGGCCTCCTGTGGCCGTGCGCGTCGTCTCCGCGTTGGCCATATTGGTCGCCACCACCTCGGCGCGCATTCGCTCGGCCTGCATGGCGCTGCCCGAGGTCTCCATCATTGCAAAGAGGTTCATCCTGCCGCTCCTTTTCTCCGGCCAAATCTCCGGCCCCAACCCCGCCCATTGCGCTCCGGCTACTTGTCGCTGGCATGGATGGCGTTCATCACGCGCTGGTACTCCTCGCGGAGCAGCGAGACGCCGGTCTTGAACCTCAGTTGCGCCTCGGCCAGGTTCAATCCTTCGCGGTCCATCGAGACATTGTTGCCGTCGGGCCGCGAAATCAGCCCGTCAACAGCCTTCAGGCGCACCGGGCGCGCCGCGCGCCCCTGGTTTACATCGGTCAGCGCCTCCCGCATCTCGGCCTCAAAGTCCATACCCACGGCGCGATAGCCGGGGGTGTCGATATTGGCCATGTTGGCCGCGGTCAGCATGGCCTCGCTGGTGGCCAGATCCATATAACGGGCAATCTGATCGCTGAGTTGGGTTTCAACCTGCATCTCCGTCTCCTCCCTTCCTCCGCCTGGCAGCCTCGGCGGCGAGCAATGCGGGCTCAGTTAATGGCCAGGCCGAAGTCGATCTCACGCGTGGTCATCACCGCCTCTTCGCCGGCCAGAATGGCGCCCCGCTCCAACACATGCTCGAGTTCGCGGACATTTCCCGGCCAGTCGTGGGCAGCCAATTTGGCCAGCGCCGCCGGGTCGACCCGCTTGACCGGCGTCTCGCGGCCCATCCGCTCGATGAAGTAGTTGACCAGCAGCGGCAGATCCTCGGCGTGCTCGGACAAGGCCGGGGTGCGGATAAGAAAGACGGCCAGCCGGTAGTAGAGGTCGGCGCGAAAGGCTCCGGTCTGGGTGTGCTGAGCCAGTGGCCGGTGGGTGGCGGCGATGATGCGCACGTCCACCTTCACGGCCTCGTTGTCGCCCACGCGCTGCAGTTCGCCGCACTCGACAAAACGCAACAGCTTGGATTGCAGCGCCAGCGGCATCTCCCCGATCTCGTCCAGAAACAGTGTGCCGCCGTCGGCAGCCTCGATGCGCCCCACGCGCCCCTGCACTGCTCCGGTAAAAGCGCCGCGCGTGTGGCCGAAGAGTTCCGCTTCAAGTAACGCTTCAGGTATTGCCGCGCAATTGATGGCGACAAATGGTTTACGGATTCTAAGGGAGAGCCGGTGCAGGGCCTCGGCCACCAGTTCCTTGCCCGAGCCGGTCGGTCCTTCGATCAGCACCGGGGTCGAACGCGGAGCCACCAGGCGGATGCGGCGGCTGACCTCGAGCATGCAGGGGGCGTAGCCAATCAGCTCGGGCAGCCTCTCGCAGGAGGCCGGCTCGATGGCCGGCGCCGAGGGCAGCTCCACGCCGGCCGTTGATGCCTGTGAAGGGATGGGCAGGGGGAGGATCGCGGCAGGCGCGCCGCCGGTCATCGAGCCAGCGGCCGGAGTCGCGACGGAAGCAACTGGAAGCGGCCACGGGGGAGTGTGCATGGAGTCCAGAGGCGAGTTAGGCCGGTTGAGCGCCGGCGCCACGTTCCAGATGGCCGTGTCGTTGTCCTGCGAGCGGCGCAGGGCATAGAGCAGCTCCTGGCGGTAAGGGCCGCGAGGACTCTCCTGCGCGATGGCGCCGCTGGTGGTCACCAGGTCCACATCGGGAAAGTGCGCGCGGAAGTCCTTGAGAAACTCTGCCAGATCAAGATCGGGCAGCCATGAGTCGACGATGACGGCCTCCGGCGGGGCAAGTTCCGCCTCCGCCCAGGCCTGAGCGCCGCCTTCAGCCTCCCGTACCTGCCAGCGCAGGCCGCTGAGGGTCTCGGAGAGCCGCTGGCGAAAGCTGCGGTCATTGCTGGCCACTAGCGCCGTACGGGGGCGAATGCGACTGGCGAGCGGAAGGACAGAGACGGGAACGGTAACCATAAAATTCTCCTGAATATCGATCGGGTTGAAGGTGCCAGAGAGCTAGTGCGCCTCAAAAACCGGAGTGGCCACGGGGGCCGCAATCGCCGGTACGGGCAGCGCGGGCAGGGCGGGAAGGGCAAGATCGATCTCCGGTGGCACCCGGTAGCCCTGCCCGCGCACCGTGCGGATCAATTGTCCGGGCGGGGGGTCCATCAGCTTGCGGCGCAGGTAGTTGACATAGACGTCCACAATGTTGGTGGTCTGCGCCGGCTCCATGTTCCAGACCGAGTCGAGCAGCTCCACCCGCGAGACGCACCGGCCGCGATTGAGCATCAGGTGTTCGAGCAGGGAGAATTCTTTGTTGGTGAGCACGATCGACTGGCCGGCGCGATGCGCGGTGTGCTCCAGCCGGTCCAGTTCCAGATCGCCGGCGCGCAACAGCAGTCGCGCCTCGCGCTTGCGGCGCAACAGAGCCCGGCAGCGCGCCCGGAGTTCATGCAGGCTGAAGGGCTTGACCATCAGGTCGTCGGCCCCGCGATCCAGGCAGCGGACGCGCGTGTCCACCTCCTGGCGGGCGGTCAGCACCAGCACCGGCAGATCCGCGTCCATCGCGCGCAGCTCTTCGAGCACCTGCTCGCCGTCCTTGATCGGCATGTTGAGATCGAGGATGGTCAGGTCGGGCAGCTCCTGGCGAAATGCCTCCACCGCGGCAGCTCCATCGTGAGCCACGCGGACGTGGTGTCCGTCGGCCTCCAGGCCGCGGCTCAGGAACAGCCCCAGCGCTTTGTCGTCTTCGGCAATCAATAGTCTCATGGCGGTCTTTACTTTCCAGAGGCGTCCTTAATCCGCGGCGCCTGCCTGCTTCAGGTTCTGAGCAGACCGGCTTAGCGCGCGCTAAGGATCGGCTCCCCTTTACCTTCCCGCGTAGGAGGACGGAACTCAAGAGTGGAAATGAAGAAAGGAGGCAGGGCGGTTCCGGGAATGGCACAAAGCCAGGAGAGTTCCCGAAATGGCGACCGCAGGTAGCCTGCGCTGATCATGAGCCAGCGCACTCCGCCAGACGGTTAAATCTAAGCTGCCCCAGCGCTTTCAGCCGGCAAAGGGGCTAGCGTATGCAATTGCTTTTATTGGCCATTGATGCTGCTTTATCACGGTACATCTCGGCATCGGCCCGGTCGATGAGCTTCTTCACGGTCTCGCCCGGCTGCTGTTCGGCAAATCCGATGGAGGCGCTGACTCTGAGTTTTTGAGGACCGGAGCTGCCCTGAACCGTGTAATGACCGCAGACCCATTCCCGCAGGCGATCGATCTGCGTCTGGGCTTCAATGATGCGGCAATGCAGCAAAAGAATAAACTCATCTCCGCCCCAGCGTCCGATGGTGTCCGTGTCACGGCAGACGGAGCGCATCTTGGCGGCAAACTTTTTCAGCAACTCGTCGCCGGCCAGGTGGCCGTGCTCGTCATTGACCCGTTTGAACTTGTCAATGTCGATGATGGCGATGCAGAACGGAGCGCCGGCATGAAGGGATTGCTCTATCTGGCCCTCCACCCAGAGGCGGCTGCGCAGGCCGGTGAGCCGGTCGCGCGAGGCAATCTCCTCGGCCTCTTCCAGCCGGGCCTGGTAAGTCGAGACCTGGCTGCGGAGCTGGTCGATGGCGGCCTTGCCTTCGGCCGTCATGCGGTCGATTGAAGTCTTCAGATCCGAGGCGCTTTTTTCGATGGCCCCCCGAATCTCGGTCAGATCCTCCAGGTTGGCGATGCCCCTGAGCCGCGTTGTGACCTCGGTGATCTGCCGGGCGCAGCACTGGTCGCGTTCTCCCACCGACTCGGCAGTGTGGGCCAACACCAGCAGAATATCCTTCACTTCACAGGTCTTTTGCCGGTAGTGCTGGGCCGTGCGCCGGCCCCAATCCTGCAGTTGCTCGCGCACGCCGGTTTCAGTCTTCTCGACAGCCTCGCTGGAGATCTCCGCGCAGAGCCCTTCTTCCAGCTTGCTCAGGCCCTGCTTCAATTCTTCTCCGAGCGCCGGGCAGGCATCCAGGCCGCAATTGCCCATCTCCACCAACGCGGAGCGATAGGCGGCAACTGCCATGGGCAGAAGCAGCCTTGGCTCCTCCTCGCCGCGCCCGTTTTCGCCGCGCCCGTTCGAGCCGGTCTTCTGGGTTTGCGCCGCCCGCGCCTGCTGCTGTTGAACCTGCTCGATCAGAGCTGGCTCCGGCGGCTGCTCCGGCTCCGGCGGCGGCTCCGCTAGTGGCTGCTCCAGGTACTGCTTTATCGAGATCATCTGCCCTCGCGCGCGAGTTGCCGGCCCAACAGTTGCAGCGCGGACACTGCTGATCTGGCTATCGGTCTCTTCCCAGGTTTTCTTTAATCTGAACCTTCAATTGGCTGACCAATCCGGGCTGGATCGAAGCGCTTCCGAGGAGTGGCTTGAATCCCCCGCGAGAAGTCTTGCAAAGACGGTTTTTTAAGAAATATTTAAACAAATAAAAAAGCTGTTGCAGTTCGCCTTCTATTCGCTATAATGCGCGCATGGCTGTCACCCGAAGACAAAAAGAGATTCTCGACTTCCTTGAGTCGTTTGTGACCCGCAACGGCTACTCTCCGTCCTTCGAGGAGATTGCGCGCGGCATCGGACTGAAGAGTCTGGCCACCGTGCACAAGCACATCACCAACCTCGAAAAAAAGGGGTTGCTCAACCGTGTGCACAACCGCAGCCGCTCCATCGACGTGCTGCCGCCGGGAACGCGGACCCTGTCGAGCGACCGGTTGCCACTGGCGGGGCAGATCGCCGCCGGCCTGCCGGTCGAGACGACCGAGACGCCGGAGAGCATCTCGCTGCATGACGTGGTGGGCAACCGCGACGTCTTCGCCCTCGAGGTGCGCGGGGACTCGATGCGCGACGAACACATCATCAACGGCGATTATGTGCTGGTGGAGCGGGCGCGCACAGCGCGGCAGGGTGAAATTGTGGTGGCCCTGGTACGCGGCTCCGAGACCACGCTCAAGCGCTTCTACTCCGAAGGCAGCCAGGTGCGCCTGCAGCCGGCCAACGTGGAGATGGAACCCATCTACGTTCCCGCCGCGCAGGTGGCCATTCAGGGCCGCGTACTGGGCGTGCTGCGCAAATACCGATAAAGCAGGGAACAGGGATGAGGGAATAGTCGGCGGAAACTTGCGTACTCTGCGCAACGGCTAACGCCGCTCACCTCGGAAATCGTCTGCCTATTCCCTGTTCCCTATTCCCTGTTCCCTGCTTTTCGTCACGCCAGCAGGCGCTGGATCTTCTCTTCAATCACTTCCTGGGGAACAAAGCCGACAATCTGATCGGCCACCTTGCCTCCCTTGAAAAACAAGAGGGATGGAATGCCGCGAATGCCATAGCGCGAAGGGGTTGCACCATTTTCATCCACATTCACCTTGGCCACCTTCAACTTGCCGGCATAGGTTGTGGCCACGCCCTCCAATATGGGCGCAATCGCCTTGCAGGGACCGCACCACACGGCCCAAAAGTCCACCAAAACGGGCTGCTCACTCTTGAGCACCTCCTGATCGAACGTTGCATCGCTGACATTCAAGACTCCCAATCCAGCCATACTCCTCCTTGCGGCAACCGCGCACTTCCAGTTTCGCTCACTTTCAGTTTAATGGTACCGGCTCCCCATGGGATGCAGCGGTAGGCGGTAAAGTCGCAGACCGCCCCCTTGACGGCGGCTGAAACAGGAAGGAACGAGGCTGAAACCCGGCAGCCCACTCTAGATAAAAGGAATTTATTGAACTCGTAAAAAAATTGAAGCGCCCGGATCCTATGAAGGATCGCGGGCGCTAGAGCAGCCCTCCCCCAGAACTGCCCACACAGCGAATTTATGTCTAACTCGGGCGAATAGCAAGCAATCTTGAGTAACAAAATAAGTAATGCGCTAACCGGGGATTTTTGAGCACAAAAGTAACCTTAAAACTGCAATTCGCACAAAACAAAAGAGTTATTTAGGCAAAGGCCGCTCTCGAAATCAGAAAATAGCTCGATCCGGATAAGCTGTGAACCGCCCAGTTCATCGGTCTGGACTCAGGCCGGGCGCAACGAGTCGAAGAATTGGTTTGTTCCAACCTGCTCAAACCGGCAAAGCTTGAGCTCCGGCTTCATCTCTCGGGCAAGAGCCTGGCGGATGGCTGCCGCCGCGCCGGGAAGACTCTTCTCGCTGCCAACGATAACCAGAACCGCTGGGCCGGCGCCGCTCAGAGCCGCTCCCAGAATGCCGTGCTCTCCGGCCAGCGGCAGCAGCGGCTGCAGCAGCGGGCAGACGGGCGCGCGATAGGGCTGGTGAATGCGGTCCTGCATGGCGATACGCAGCAAATCTTCGCGCGCCTGGGCAAAGGCCAGCCCCAGCAGCGCCACCGACTGAATGTTGGCCACCACATCGGCGCGGGAGTAGGTGGCGGGCAGCAGGGCGCGCGCCTTGCTGGTGGCCAGGGGCTCGGTGGGCAGAACGACAATGGCCCGCCACTCGGCCGGAGGCGCGACGCGGGCCACATGCACCCGCCTGCCCTCGCAGGCAGCGACCACAAATCCGCCCAGCCAGCAGGCGGCGGCATTGTCCGGATGGCCCTCCAGCGCCGAAGCCTCTTCAAGAATCCGCTCCGAACTCCAGCCAAGCCGGCCAAAATGCACCGCCAGGGCAATGGCCGCCAGCCGCCCCGCAGCCGAAGAGCCGCAGCCCATCCCCAGCGGAATCTCATTGTTCATGTGAATCGCCAGAGGGAGGACCGGCCTGCCGTTGGTCTCCAGCAGGCTCTTGTAAATCTCCAGAATGAGATTGCCCTCAAGCCGGGAAATGTGCTCTCGGTCCCGGCCCGTCGCGGCAATCGAGAACTCGGCGGCCGGAGTAGCCTCGATCTCCAGATAAAAATCGAGGGCCACGGCCGCGGCGTCAAAGCCGGGGCCCAGATTGGCCGAGGTGGCCGACAGGCGCAGCCGCAGACCGTCGGAGTCTGTATTTCCAGTGCCTTTGCAGCCAGGATTCGCCTTCCTGCCCTCGCTCATCCCACGCTGCCCTTCAGTGCGGCCAGCACCGCGGCCGGTGTGGCCTCGACAGCCTGTGCATTGCGCCGCAGCCGGGCAATCTCCGCTTCCCTGCCGACAGCCTCCTCCGGCTTCAAAAGCGTTCCGCGATGGAAGTCGATGGTGTAGTCGGCGTCCTTCAGCGTGTGGCCGGTCAGCAGCAGAACCACCGTCTCGCTGGAGGCGATCTTGCCCCCGGCGCGCAGTTTTTTCAGCCCCGCCAGCGTAACCGCCGAGGCCGGTTCGCAGCCCAGGCCCTCGGCGCCGATCTCCGCTTTGGCAATGGCGATTTCGGCTTCGGTCACATCCAGGCACCAGCCGCCCGTATCCTGAATGACGCGCACCGCCTTGCGCCAGGAGGCCGGATTGCCGATGCGAATGGCGGTGGCGCGGGTGTCGGCCTCGACCGGCTCCAGCGCCGTGCCCTGATTGTTGAGGAAGCTGCGCACCAGGGGATTGGCCCCCGCAGCCTGGATTACGGAGATCTTCGGCATCCGCGCCACCAGCCCCAGATCGTGCAGCTCACGGAAGCCCTTGCCCAGGGCCGAGCTGTTGCCCAGATTGCCGCCGGGCACGATCAGGTGGTCGGGCACGCTCCAATCGAAGGCTTCGGCAATCTCGAAGGCCGGCGTTTTCTGGCCCTCCAGCCGGTAGGGATTCACGGAATTGAGCAGATAAATCGGCGCTTCCTTCACAATCTGCGTCAGCAGGGTGAGGCAGCCGTCGAAATCGGCCTTCAACTGGCAGGTCACCGCGCCGTAGTCCATCGCCTGCGAGAGCTTGCCCCAGGCGATCTTGCCTTCGGGAATCAGCACCAGGCAGCGCAGCCCGGCGCGGGCGGCGTAGGCGGCCATGGCGGCTGAAGTATTCCCGGTCGAGGCGCAGGCCACCCACTCGAAGCCCCGCTCCTTGGCCACGCTCATCGCCGCCGTCATGCCCGTGTCCTTGAAGGAACCGGTCGGATTCATTCCCTGGTGCTTGGCGAAGAGCTGGTCAATCCCCAGGGCTTTGGCGGCGCGCGGCAGGTGGTAGAGCGGCGTGTTGCCCTCGAAGAGCGTCACGGCGTTGCCGAAGCTCTCCAGAATGGGCAGCAGCTCGCGGAAGCGCCAGACGCCGGAGTGGTCCAGCGTCTCGGAGGAGGAGCGCCGCTCCCGCCAGAGCCATTTGAGCGCGCCGGCGTTGGGTCGGTCCGGCCCCTGGCGCTGGCTCCAGCCGGGGTATTCGACCTCAAAGAGCTCGCCGCATTGGGCGCAACGGAAGTCCGGCTGGACTTCGGCGCCGGTCAGGCGCGCCCCGCAACCGATACAACGCAACTGGTGCAGATTGTCGTTCATGTCTTTAGATAGCGTACCAGCCAACGGCGGTTTTTGGCCTCCCGCAAGTGGGGACGCGGCACGGGAATGTGCGTGGGCCGGGCCAGTTTCACAGCTTCCCAGTTTGCGTGATTCTGTGCGGAAGGAGTTGAATAGTCATTTATTTTGAATAGTTTGCCAATAGCCCCACAGTTTCACAGGCAAAACCAGAAAACCACCTGCGGTGGGGCCAACCTTTTCCTTTGACCGCTTTACAGTTCGATGAGGGGCTTCCATCTACCAGTGTGCGCCGGCGGAGGGTTATTTTCTGCACCACCTGCGGTGGGGCCGACTTCCCGCCTGTCCCAGGTTCGAGAATCCGGACCTGGGGTACCCAGATTTCTTGTTTGGGGAGATGGGCCTTCCGCCTACGGTTGGCCCGCCTTTGTCAGTCGATCGATTTGCCTTTTCACACCGACTTTGGGGTCGATGCGCAGTGCTTCCAGATAGCTGGCGAGAGCTGCAGCTCGATCCCCGCAAGCTTCGAGACACTCGCCCCTGAGTCTCTTTGCGAGCGCCTTCGTCTTCTCATTCTCCTTCATGATGAGTGGGGTCACTCGATCAATGGCTCTGATGAGCCGGTCAGTAAGGTCCAGATCCGGCTTTCCTCCGTGGTCCTTCAAGATTCTTTGAACTGTGATCAATGTCATCGAGTAATCACCCCTCGTGAGTTGTGCCTCCTCCCATAAGCCACGATCGATGAATTCGCCGGCCAGTGAGTAGCGGAAGAAGCCTAGCTTCTGATATCCCAGGTCGATAGTCCCGTCATCGTGGAACCGGTATTGGTCCGCCCAGCCAGATTGTGGCACAAATCGCCCAATCTGCGCTCTTTGGACCAGGTCGAATACCGTCAGCACGCTACAATCGTCCGACCCGGGGGCGTTCGCCGTCTGAACGGCCGCATACCGACCATCGAGTGAAAGACCGTTATTGAACAGGTTGGCGGCGAATTTCTTGGCAATGAGCGCCTCGCCAGCATCATTGAATGCACGGAATGTTCCCTTTAGGCCCTCTCCAGTTCCCCACTCGTTGAAGATAAATGTGCCGTTGTCAGTCACGGCACCGTCGTTCGGCCGGGCCAGCGTGCCCTCTGCGACGATCTGATTCCCTCTCAGTAGGAAATACTTGCTACGCCCAGTGAAGTTGTCATTCCAGGTGAGAGTGAATCGTGCATTCGAGGACCGCACGCAAAGCCCCATGAACCTCCGAGACGGAATTTCGAAAATCTCAGAAGAAAATCCTTGCCTGATCCCTGCAGGCTCTGGACGAGTCTCGATTTTGACCGACTCGACGACTGACTTTGCTTCGCTTCCGAAGAGACGGCGAAAAAATCCCATAATTCAAAACTCCTTAGTGGACTTGGGAACACTCTACATCGTCGGATGGAGTGCCTGCCCTCGCTGAGGCGGGTGGCCCAGGTCCCCAGGGAAAGAATGAAATGAAAATGGGTGCCCCAGGTCCCGATTTTTGAACCTCGAAGACCGAGTTTCCTGGTTCTCGTGTCAGGGCACGACTTCAGTCGTGCCGTAGAAGCAGCCAACAAAACCCGGCTTTAGCCGCTGCGCAGTTCTAACTCGTCGAAAATACATTCCCGCAGGGGCTAAAGCCCCCACTCTTTTCCCGCCTTGTTCGGCACGACTGAAGTCGTGCCCTTTCAAAGCAGGGGCTTGTGCAAAGCTTCCTCAGGCGGAAGCTAAAACGGCATGCCGCGGAAGAGGTAGACGAGCTCGATCACCAGGATGATGACCACGGTGACCTCGAGGAAGAAGGCGCGGCTCTGGTTGAACTGGTCCACCATGAAGCGGTAGAGCTCCTCGGCGGTGCGGACCTTGCGGGTGACCAGCTCCTTGTAGTCGGGCACGCCCACCTTCAGGGCTGCCAGCTTGTCAACCTGCATCCCCCGTTGCAGTGCCTACAGTGATGTCCTTGCTGCAGTGCAAGCGCGCAGCAATCTTAGAGTAATTTAATTGTCGTGCGAAGGGGGTGGAATGCTACTTGCACAGAAAGGGTCAGTGAAAACGAATTAGGAGGAAGGCGTGACTCCGCAAGCATTGACTGCTCGACGGCATAAGGCGCAACGTATCTGGCGTCGGTTTCTGGTCCATTCTTTGGACTTGGCCGCATTTTCCCTCTCGGCATTCCTCGCATTCGAGTTGCGATTCGACGGGGCGCTGCCTGCGCAATACTTCCACCCGATGGGGGTGGCCCTGTGCATCTGGGCAGGGGCAAAGTCTGCATCCTTTATCGTGGGCGCTGTAAGCCAGGGAAGTTGGCGGTATACTTCCGCCTCCGATGCAGTACGAATTGTTTTGGCTAATTCGGCGGGGTCAATACTAGGTGGATTGGTCATAATCCTCCTGATCGGGCCATGGAGCCTTCCTCGCTCTGTGTACATACTTGATTGGCTGATTTCCTGTTTGCTGACTTTGGGAGAAAGACTGGCAGTTCTCTTAACCGTCACTGCGAAGAGCCGGAATAGAGTCGAGGGGGAGCAGACGAGAACGCTCATTTACGGCGCCGGCGCAGCCGGCCTGGCGCTGCTGTGGGAGCTAAAGCAGAACCAATCTCTAATGTGTGATGTCATAGGCATTATCGATGACGATGCACGCAAAGTTGGGCTGATCCTGGATGGCAAGCGGGTGTTGGGAACCGGAGAAGCCCTCGAGGCATTGGTGCGGGAGCACGCCATCAAGAGGGTGCTCATAGCGATTCCTTCCGCGACGGGACCGCAAATGGTGCGTATTTTGAAACTCGCCACCAATGCCAAGGTGGAATTCAAAATGGTGCCAAGTCTGGGAGAACTTGTCCAGGGCACGGAATTGGGCAAGCAAATCCGAGAGGTTGCTGTAGAAGATCTGCTCGGCAGAAAGCCCGTACTGCTTGACATGGATCGGATTCGGGAGCGCATTCAAGGGCAGGTCGTCATGGTGACGGGCGCTGCGGGCTCTATTGGGTCAGAGCTCTGCCGGCAAATCGTGAAATTCCGCCCACGTGCCCTGGTCGGCTTCGATGAGGCGGAGACTCCCCTCTTCCATCTTGATAGAGAGATGGCCAAAGAATTCCCAGACCTGGCTTTTTACCCGGAGATCGGCAGTATCACCAGCCGTGCCACTCTAAAGCGGGTGATGCGGCACTATCAACCGTCGATTCTGTATCATGCCGCCGCCTACAAGCATGTTCCGTTGATGGAGAGGCACGTTTTCGCTGCCGTCGAAACTAACATTTTTGGCACGTGGAATGTTGCCCGTGCGGCGGCTGAGCACGGAATCGAAGATTTTGTCATGATTTCCACGGATAAGGCGGTGCGGCCGACCAGCATGATGGGCGCTACGAAGCGCACCGCAGAACTGCTGATTCGCGCGCTACAGGTGGAGGGCCGTACCAAGTTTGTTGCGGTGCGCTTCGGGAATGTACTCGGAAGCAACGGAAGTGTTATTCCAATTTTCAAGGAACAAATTGCCGCAGGCGGCCCGGTGACAGTCACCCATCCGGAAATGAGCCGCTATTTTATGACCATTCCTGAGGCGGCCCAACTGGTTTTGCAAGCTTTCTCGATCGGCAAGGGCGGAGAGGTATTCGTTCTCGAAATGGGCGAGTCCGTCAAGATCGCAGATCTAGCCAAGAATCTAATTCTGCTCTCGGGGCTCCTGCCTGGACGAGACATCGAGATTCAGTATACCGGTCCTCGCCCCGGCGAAAAAATGTTTGAAGAATTGAACCTGCAGAATGAAAATTTAGTCCCGACTTCACACGCTAAGATTCGAAGCTATGTCAGCCATCGAAATTTCGATTTAACGCAAATCAAAGATTTTTTGCGTCGCCTGGAAACCATTGCTGAAGAACAAGACGTCGCCAATCTCGTGCTGCAGCTCAAGGAATTGATTCCCGACTATAATCCTGGGGCTGAGCTTTTGAAAACCGCCTTGTCTGCGAAGGCAAATCAGGCAGTTCGCGCCCAGGTTCCGGCTCTTTCCATGCCGACCAGGACCCCGACAGGGGCCAGACTCACGCCGGCATCCCTTTTGAATTAGGGCTGTTAAACAGCAGTTTGCGAGCACATGCAGAGGTTCCCGGCCGTGACTGGTCACTGGCAAGCGAAAGGCTCCATAGGCGGCAGAAGAGCTTTCAGGATTTGCTGTAGTTAGGCCTGTCCATCGCAAGCGCGTTCTTCTCTGTGGCTTCTGACATTCATATCAACTGGATTTTGAATCTGAGGTGTGGTTTCATTATGATCGGCAAGCTTTCACTTTTTCTCCTGCTGTCCTGCACACTCTGCGCAGGACAGTACACCATGACTACTCCGAGTACCTCGTCTCAGTCGTCGCCGACCGCTGCGGGAGAGGGCGCCTCGACGCAGTTGTCTCCAACTCTTTCTGGGGAGGAAGAGGGCACCTCGACGCAGTTCTTACCAACCGAGTCTGGGGCGGATAAGGGGCGGGTTGCCGGCAAGTCGAAAAGCTCCCTTAAATTCAAGGCGAAGACGGAGGACGAAGCCGATGCCGAAGAAGAAGCTCCAGAATCGACCAGGAAGGTTGGTCCCCTGACCGCCCGATCCGATTTTGAGAGGTTTGCCGAAGATGCTGCAGGACGCCGGCTGGCGGTGTATGGAAGAGGCCTCTTCGACGAAGTTCCTTCGACCTTCGCTCCCATGGATCACATTCCTGTTCCCGCCGATTATGCGGTTGGGCCGGGTGACGAACTGCTGATCCGTATTTGGGGGAAGATCGACCTCGATACCAGCGTTACGGTGGACAGGAATGGACAGATTGCCCTGCCGAAGGTGGGAACCTTGAATGTCGCGGGTTTGCGCTACGAGCAACTGAACAGCTATCTGCACACCGCTGTGGGCGTAATCTACAAGGGTTTTGAACTGAATGTCACGCTGGGCCATCTTCATTCCATCCAGATTTACGTGCTGGGGAGTGCGCGGCAGCCCGGAGCCTATACCGTCAGCTCCCTGAGCACGTTGCTGGACGCACTCTTTGCCTCCGGAGGTCCCTCGGCCACTGGCTCCATGCGGCATATTCAGTTGCGCCGCGGCGACCAAACGTTGACCGAGCTTGACGTGTACGATGTGCTGCGCAAGGGAGACAAGTCGCACGATGTCCAACTGCTGCCCGGCGATGTGATTTATATTCCTCCCGTCGGCCCGCAGGTGGCGATTGTCGGCAATGTCAACGAGCCGGGAATCTTTGAACTGAAGGGCGATACCAATGTCTCTGCCGCATTGGAAGACGCGGGAGGTTTGACCAATCTGGCTACGACCGAGCGTGTGCTTCTCGAGCGGATCGAGAATCGCCAGAAGCGCCGTGTCGATCAGTTTGCGCTGGATGCCGACGGCCTGCAGCGCATGCTCAGGGACGGCGATCTGCTGAAAATCTCCCCGCTCTCCCCTCAATTTGAAAATGCCGTGATGATTCGCGGCAATGTTGCATCGCCAGGACGCTTTCCTTGGCATGAAGGGATGCGCGTCGCGGATTTGATCCCCTCCCGTGAAGTATTGGTCACCAGCGACCATTGGAACCAGCAGAACCACCGGGCCGATGAGCGGCACACTGACATGATGACCGACATCGCCGAGACCAATGCGGAAATCAACTGGGACTATGCGGCGATCGAGAGGCTTGATGAGCACGATCTGAGCACGCGCCTGATTCCCTTCAATCTGGGCAATGCCATCGACAACCCGGCGGCCTCTGACAACCAACTCTTGAAGGCCGGTGATGTCATCACCGTCTTTTCGCGGAAAGATCTTCCCTTGCCGCTGGAGAAGCACGCCACCTTCGTCCAGGTTGGCGGCGAGGTCAACGCGCCGGGCGTATACCGGGTAGAACCGGGAGAAACCTTGCGGGGCATAGTGGAGCGCGCCGGCGGACTTACCTCGCACTCTTATCTTTACGCCGCGCAACTGACCCGTGTGACGACCAAACGCATGCAACAGGAGCAAATCGAGCTGTCGATCAACCGCCTGAAAAAGGAACTGACTTCGCAATATGCGAACGCCCCCAGCAGTTCTACTGCTTCGACTGCTGCATCTGCAAATGCAGCGGAAGACCAGACGAAGCTGGGTATGCAGTCGTCTCTCATCTCCCAGATTTCTTCGGTACAGGCTTCAGGCCGGGTTGTTCTCGGCATAAAACCCGATGCGAAAACCGTGGAAGACATTCCCGACTTCCCGCTGGAAGATGGAGACAGCTTTTTCATTCCCCCCCAACTCGGCACCGTTCAGGTCATCGGCGAGGTCTATAACGCCAACGCATTCCGCTACCAGGCCAATAAACGCCTCCGCGCATATCTGGACGATACCGGCGGAGCCACGCGGCTGGCGGACGTAAAGCGCATCTTCCTGATCCGCGCCGATGGCACGGTCGTCAGCAGGCAGGCCGATAGCAGTTGGTCGGTCGATTTTTAAAATATGGCGCTGATGCCCGGTGACGCGATCATCGTTCCACCCAAGCTCAAGGCTCCTGGTGGGTTCATGGAAGAGTTGCCGATGATTACCCAGATTATTTCTCAAACCGCCATGGCCGGCGCCGTACTCAGCCTGATCAATTAGTGAAGGTGCGCAAATGATCGAACAGGATTCATACACAAGTCAGTGCGGCGCTGCCCCGCAAGAGATGAATTGTCAGGAAGGCGCCGCGGAAGTTCCGGGCCATACCGTGATCGATGTGCTTACGCAACTTGCCCTGCGCAAGTGGCTGATCGCGAAGGTAACAGGTATCAGCATTTTTATCGGCCTGATTCTCTGTTTTGCCTTACCTGTACGCTATATGGCGGTTACCAAGATCATGCCGCCCAAGCAAACCCAGTCGACAACTTCCTTTTTGAATAGCCAGATGGGGATGGGATCGCTGGCTGATGCGGCGGGAGGAGGACTTCTGAAAGATCCCAATGCCATCTACATCGGCCTGCTGAAATCACGGCCGGTTGCCGATGCCATCATAGGCCAATTTGGCTTGGTCAAGGTATATCACGCCAGGGACATGACGGCCGCCCGCAAGAAGCTGGAGAGCAATACCCAGGTCGTATCGGAAAAGAGCACCCTCATCTCCATATCCGTTACCGACGGCGACAAGCAGCGCGCGTCAGGCATGGCCAATGCTTACACGGAGCAGCTTCGTGAGCTCAGTAAAACCATCTCGTTCACGGAAGCCTCGCGGCGGCGTCTCTTCTTCGAAACGCAGGTGAATAGCCAGAAGGAAGCGCTGGCTGCGGCGGAAGTCGCTTTCCAGCAGGTTCAGCAGAGCAAAGGTCTGGTTCACCTCGACGCGCAGGCCAATGTGATTATTGGCAGCCTGGCCGCCGTGCGCGGCCAGATTGCGGCCAAGCAAGTGGAGTTGCAGGGGCTGCGCTCGTTTTCGACCGAGCACAATTCCGATGTGCAATTGGCGGAACGCGAACTCTCCACCCTGCAGGGCGAGGCCGCTCAGATGGATCAGCACGGCCAGGCGACAGGCGCTTCGGATATGGGGATGAAGGATATCCCCAAGGCGGGGCTGGACTATATCCGCGCCGAGCGGGAACTGCAATACCAGCAGTCCTTTTACGATCTGCTGCTGAAGCAATACGAAGCTGCCAAGCTGGATGAAGCCAAGGAGGCGGCCACCATTCAGGTGGTGGAACCGGCCATCGCGCCGGACCGGAAATCATCTCCGAAACGCGTCCTGCTCATGCTGTTCTTTACTGTGGCAGGATTTTATTTTGGCTGCTTTTTCGGGTGGTTACGCATGAGATTAGACAAACAATCCGCTGAACAGCGGGAAAAGCTGACGGCCTTGAAAGCGGCGTTGTTAAGGCGGTAGCGTATTCTTCGGTGGCGCATACTATGACTTTGCATCTTTGCTCTTTCAATCAAGAAAGAAGAACGCAGGGAAAGTGAATATCGGCATTCGTCACAATACGAAGAAGTATCTAGCGCATCCGATCACGCGCAATGTGGCATCGCTCTATGCTATGCAGTGGGCAGGCTACGTGATTCCAATCCTCATGCTGCCCTACCTAGCGCGCGTCCTGCAACCCGAAGGGTTCGGGCTTTTGCTTTTCTCGCAATCTTTCGCACTCTGGGCCTCGATGCTTATTGAGTATGGTTTTAACTTATCGGCTACCCGCGACGTTGCACGGGCGCGTGGCAATCAAGACGCGCTGGCCCAGATCGCTGCATCCGTTCTGGGTGCCAAGCTAGCGCTGCTTAGCAGCATAGTAGCCGTTTCCGCAATTGCGGTCCTGTGCGTTCCTGTCTTTCAAGCACATCCGATCTATTTGTTATGCACGATGCCGCAGATTGTAGCCGGAGGCTTTAGGGAACCTCTGATTAAGCTCCCCAACCGCGCCCTGTTTGCATAAAATTATAAGTAGATGGAGAGGGCGATGCAGCAGATAACCTTTGCGAATCAGGTGAGTTTTGAAAAGTATTCACGGCCGAG
>Ga0224555_1001659_pt1 | contig 29718 bp, 21 predicted proteins | sample 714S23034metaG_FD_180687 | JGI IMG/M metagenome (GOLD analysis project Ga0224555, IMG submission 180687) | Peat soil microbial communities from Stordalen Mire, Sweden - 717 S2 30-34 | ecosystem: Environmental > Terrestrial > Soil > Wetlands > Peat | place: Sweden: Norrbotten County, Stordalen...
TTCGCTGCGCGCTCGAACGGAATGATCTGAAGATCCGTGAGATCCGCTGCGACATGATGTCCATCGACTCACTGGCGCGGATTCTGCATGTGCGAAAAACGGAGATCCAGTCCTGGATCGATAAAGGGTGGTTGGAGGCGACGGTTCAGACACATGGCAAGCGAACAGGCTATGTCATCACGCCTGAAGCCTTCCGGGCGCTCTACACTCGCCACCTCAGCGAACTCATTGCGCAGAAGAGGATTCCCAGCGTGGCGTTGTTTGAGGCGTTCTACAACTACTGCTTCGTCCCCAAGCACACCATTGGCGCGCAACTGTTGACTGTTCGCAGGGACAAGCGTGAGCGAGCTGCATTCGCGGCAACGCAGAATGGAGCAGAATCCGAGGAGGAAGACGATGAGGCGCAGGAAAGATTTCGCATCAGCTTCGGCGGGGATATGGACTCCGCAGATGATGCAAAAGCCTATTCGGAGTGACCGCTGCGAGCGCTGCGGCGCTTGGCTGAGTTGGCACCGGATATCGATCAGAGAAACAGCCGCGAATCTTGTCTGCGGCAGTCTCTTGCTCGCCGTGCTCACGCTTGCCGGGTACGCTGCCTTTCAATGGATGGAACGCGAATGCACTTTTTTTCAAACGGTCTGGCATGAGCCACTCGATGACTGGAGTCGTTGAGTGAACATAGCGAATCGCTGCCGTATCTAAGCACACCATAAGCACTCAACTGCTGACGGTTCGTCGCGATAAGCGCGAGCGGGAATACGCGCCACGAAAGAATATTCGTTGTGGCGGCATTCACCGGCGGGCAAGTCTTGAGATTTCGGTCGCAATGCCGACTTCTGAGGAGCAAACAGCCCCGGTGAGGACATTTGTAATGAAGAGTTGGCAACGGTCACAGGGTGGTCATTCGCAATGTTGGCCGCCGCTTGAGGGTCGACCTGATTTACAAATCGATATGGATGTTAGTGAAATCACTGTAGATCCGGCAGATGTCTTAAAAGAAATCCACACAAAAGAAAAAAATCTCCCCGGGCGCCGATGAGTTTTGGCCCTGCCGCCGGTTTTACCCAGTAGAGAGGCAAGATCGGGACGATCAAGGTCAGCCTCAAAAGGAGATCATCATGAACATCGCAAAGAAGACAATCTTGATCACTGGCGCCAATCGCGGCATCGGTCGCTCACTGGTCCAGGAAGCTCTGCGGCGCGGAGCAAAGAAGGTGTATGCAGGAACTCGCGGAACGATCGACATCGCCGACGAGCGCGTGACCCCATTGACACTCGATGTGACCAGCATTGAGCAGATCGAGCAGGCAGTCCGCGAAGTGGGCAGCCTCGATGTCCTAATCAACAACTCCGGAGTCGCTCCCTATGACGATTTGAGCGATCCGTCCGTCATCGAGCAAACCCTCGCCGTCAACTTCTTTGGCATGTACAAGGTTTCGCGGGCGTTCCTGCCGATGTTGAAGCGCTCCAAAGGAGCCCTCGTCAACAACCTGTCGCTGATGGCGCTTGCTCCGTTGCCGCTCACACCCAGCTACGCGATTTCGAAAGCAGCCGCGTTGAGCATGACGCAGTCCCTGAGGGCGCTGCTGGCAAGTGAGGGAGTCACTGTGCACGGCGTCTTCCTCGGGCCAGTCGACACTGACATGACTCGCGGCTTCGAGATACCGAAGGCATCTCCCGAGTCCGTTGCGCAGGGCATCTTCGATGGATTGCAAAACGGCGAAGAGGATATCTTCCCCGACTCCTTGTCCCAGTCGATCGCTGAGGGATGGCGCAATGGCGTGGCCAAGGAATTCGAGCGCCAGTACGCAGGCTTCGTGCCGCAGAGCGCAGCGGCTCTGTAGAAGCGCGACGCATCACTCAACACTCACATTCAACAAGAAAATAGGGCGGAGGAGCGAGTCATGAAAAAGCAAGGATTCACAACGTCATTCACAGTTGACCAATCTCCCGAAGAAGTTTTCAAAGCAGTCAACAACGTTCGCGGATGGTGGTCGGGAGAAGTCACTGGCGAATCGAACAAGCTTGGCGCAGAGTTCACATACCGCTACAAGAACATGCACAAGTCCACGCAGCAGGTGACGGAGTTCGTTCCCGGTAAGAAGGTAGTGTGGCACGTATCGGACGCCGAACTGACCTTTGCCAAAGACAAGACCGAGTGGATTGGGACGGACATTGTCTTTGAAATCGCCAGGAAGGCCGGCAAGACCGAGCTGCGATTTACGCACGTGGGCCTGGTTCCCGCATTCGAGTGCTACGGCGGTTGCTCAGGCGCCTGGGGAGCGCTCGTCGACGGCAATCTTCGCAATCTGATCGCAACGGGCAAGAATCAGCCCGACGCATTCGCATAAGGCAGCAAAAGGGAATACTCTCGCGTTCATGCGTCGGCGTACGGTAATCACTCAACCGGATCTTCAAAACCGAGGAGGAACCATGTCGAATCAAAGCTACACCGCAATCATTTCGGTCAATCAATCGCCGAAACAAGCACTCAAGGCAATCCGGAACGTTCGCGGATGGTGGTCCGAAGAGATCGAAGGCAGCACCACCAAGATCGGCGATGAGTTCAGGTACCACTACCAGAATCTCCACACATGCACGATGAAGCTCGTGGAGTTCGTGCCCGACAAGCGAGTCGCCTGGCTCGTTACTGACAACCACTTCAGTTTCACCGAGGACAAGACCGAGTGGAAGGGCACCAAAGTTGTTTTCGATATCTCCAGGAAGAGCGAACAAACCGAGATTCACTTCACGCATGAGGGCCTGGTCCCTGCCTACGAGTGCTATACCGTCTGCTCCGACGCCTGGGGCTCATATATTCGCGGAAGTTTGAAGAGCCTGATCGCGACGGGCAAGGGATCTCCCAACCAGAAAGAAACTGTCGAAAAGGTCTGAAGCGAGCCGGCAAAATCTGTGATCGAGCACCAAACCTTGAAAGCAACAACTCCAAATAAGGAGGGAAATATGTGCCCAGTATGCATCGCAAACGCAGCTGCCATGGCCGCCGGAGCCGGATCAACGGGTGGAGTTCTGGCGGTGTGCATCGGCAAGCTCAGGAACTTTTTCAGAGCGAATCGTCTCGGTCTGGATCAAAAAGCAAAGGAGAAATAAGATGGCGGACAACAAGGAGAGAGACATGGAACACCGCACACCGCAGCTCACGATGAAGACACCCCCGATCGTGTCGCACCAGGAATGGGACGCTGCGCGGCAGCAGCTCCTCGCGAAGGAGAAGGCCTTGATGCACGCCCGTGATGCGATGGCCGCCGAACGTCGGCGCATGCCGTGGATGGCCGTCGAGAAGGCGTACGAGTTCGACGGACCCAAAGGCAAAGTCAACCTGCTCGATCTGTTTGAGGGCCGCCGGCAGTTGATCGTCTATCGCGCCTTCTTCGAGCCCGGGGTCTTCGGCTGGCCCGGGCATGCCTGCCGCGGTTGCTCCCTGGGGGCCGACCAGGTCGCTCAATTGTCCCATCTGAACGCCCGCGATACCACGCTCGCGTGGGCTTCGCGTGCCCCGCAGGCGGACATCGCGCGCCTGAAGGCGCGAATGGGCTGGGAGATGCCTTGGTACACCATGACCGACAGCTTCGACGTGGACTTCGGCGTCGATCAGTGGCACGGCCACAATGCATTCATACGTGACGGCGACAAAGTGTTCCGCACATACTTCATCAACAGCCGTGGCGACGAGGCGATGGGAACCACCTGGAGCTACCTCGATATGACCGCGCTCGGCCGCCAGGAGACCTGGGAGAACTCGCCAGAGGGCTACCCGCAGACCCCGCCTTACAAGTGGTGGAACTGGCACGACAACTACGACGCCGAGGCCGCGCCTGATCCGCTTTGGATCGATATCACGACCGACCCTGCAGGAGCCGCCATCCGACGGCGCGAGGCAGAAGAGAAAGCGTGTAACTGCGGGTGAGCCCGGCACTGCCGCATGGAGCAGCCCCGGAAATTTACACGCGAGGTTTACAATCGAACGCAATGGCGTTCGAATCTGCCAATCTCGACGAAAACCAGGCCTTCGAACGGCTCGCCGAGCCATTCCGTCGAGAAATCAAGTTGCATTGCTACCGCATGCTTGGCTCCCTGCACGAAGCCGACGACCTTGTGCAGGAGACCTATCTGCGTGCCTGGCGCAGTTTCTCCAGCTTCGAGTCCTCGAGCTCCGACGAGCGCGGATCTTTTCGCGCCTGGCTCTACCGCATCGCCACCAACGCCTGTCTCAATGCGCTCGAAGGCCGCAAGCACCAGCAGCGATACCTGCCTGACCAGCTTGGCCCCGCCGGCCCACCGAAGCTGGAAGGTGGCCCTGCGCTTGACGTGCCCTGGCTCGAACCGTATCCGGACGCAAACCTCGAGGGCTTCGCTGACGCTGCGCCGAATCCTGAGGCGCGCTACACCGCGCGCGAGTCGGTGCAGCTCGCGTTTGTCGCAGCCATTCAGCAGTTGCCGCCGCGACAGCGTGCAGCGCTGATGCTTTGCGATGTCCTCGGCTGGGCATCTGCTGAAGCAGCATCTCTGCTCGACGCCTCCACTGCATCCATCAACAGCGCCTTGCAACGTGCGCGCCAGACGCTCTCCGATCGCTATTCTGACCGCCGGCCGCCGCTTGAGTCACGGACAACTCCCGCGCAGCAACAGCTCCTCGGGCGCTATCTGCAGGCTTGGGAAGGACACAATGTAGATGGTTTCGTGGCATTACTCAAGGCAGATGCAACCGCCGTCATGCCGCCGTGGCTGCAGTGGTTTATGGGGCGCGAGGTCATCGGGACATTCTTTGCTGCCGCATGGAAGACGTGTGCTGGCCTCCATTTGGTGCCGACATCCGCTAACGGGCAGCCCGCGTTTGCTACTTACGAATTCTCCAGCGCAGAAAAACGCTGGAATGCGCACTCCATTCACGTACTCACGCTTGAGAGTGACGCTATTTCCGCAATCACTCTGTTTTTAGATTCCGGCCTCTTCCACGAATTCGGACTGCCGCAGTTCCTGCCGGAGGATACGAGCACTGGGATGCGGAACCCTTTGCATCACACGTAACCGCAGCTCGATTGCGCAACGCGAACGGAGCGGACGATTTGTGCGACGTTGCGGGCAAGACATTTTCCAACTCTCCGCTTGCGCTAGCCGGCCAAAGTTCTCATTGAAGACCTCGTGGGCAGAGACATCTGGATAAGTCCTCGTAAACGCCGAAGGCAACTTCTTTATCCCAGCGTGATGTGGATCACGTTTGCGGGTTTCAGGATCTATCCGACCATGGAACGAGAGAAATATAGTGCACCGGCCAGAGGTCACCCTCTGCTCGATCCCTTTTCCCTGTTACGCCACCAATGGACAGCCTGGATGTTTTCAGGATGGTCGTCTCGCCAGGCGCCGCCGCGCGGATTGATGTGACCGGGACGATGTCGGTGTAATCGGTAACCGTTGCTCTTTCCGGCACATTCGAGCCGTGCGATCTGTGAATCCAGGATGGTTATGAATCGGAGCAGGCCCATGGTGCCTCTTCAATGAAGGGTCTATACTCTGAGCGTAATTTCTGCGGAAGACTGTCCAAACAATGAAAAGGCATGGAAGCCAGATAATTTACTCTCCCAGCGATCTCGTTCGCTATGCTCAATCGCCGTTCGCTTCGTGGATGGACCGGTATTACTTGGAGAACCACGACGCGGTGACGCCCGACCAAGAGACCGAGGATCAGAAGCTGATCGCGCGGACCGGAGACCAGCATGAACACGCTGTGCTGGAAGAATTCAAGTCGTCTGTCGCCAGCCTGGTGGAGATTGCAAAAGACGATGCCACTGCTGGCCATTTGGAGACAATAGCTGCGTTTCAAGCGCACGCTCCCATCATTTATCAGGCGGCATTGGAAGATCGGGAGTTCGCTGGCTTTGCCGACTTCCTCATCCTCGATGAGGCGAGACGATATCAGGTGTGGGATACAAAGCTTGCCCGCTCACCGAAGCCGCATTACGCCATTCAGCTCTGCTGCTATTCGGAGATGTTGGCCGCCATGACCGGGGAGCAGATACCGGAGAAGTTTGGGATCATCCTCGGAAGCAAAAACCGAGTTGAATTCCGAGTAGAGGACTTCATTCACTACTACCGGCGCGTCAGGGAAAACTTCCTTTCTATGCAGGAGAACTTCTCGGGGAACATTGCAGATCGCCCCGAACCGCTCCCCATGGCCGATCATGGCCGCTGGACGTCATATGCGGAGAAATTCTTCGACGACTCAGATCACCTCGTAAGAGTTGCCGGAATCACCGTCGGTCAGATCAAGAAGCTCAAGGAAGCCGGCATTGCAACGATGGCGGCCCTCGGTACGGCCTCTGGAGCATCGGTCCCAAAACTTGCCGCTGACTCGATTGAAAAGCTTGTCGCCCAGGCTCGCCTCCAATGTCAAACGCGCACTGATCGGTTGCAGCGACTGGATGCACCTGCGCGATACGAAGTTCTGCCCCAGGTAGGCCCGAATGGCGAATCCGTTGGGCTTGCCGCATTGCCCCCCGATCATTTCGCCGACGTGTTCTTCGATATCGAAGGCTATCCTCTGTTCCCAGGGGGTCTCGAGTATCTCTTCGGGGTCTGTTTCGTGAATGAACAGACGGGTGCACTAGAGTTCAAGGATTGGTGGGCACATGACCGGACCGAGGAAAAGCGCGCATTCGAGGGATTTATCGACTGGGTCTTTGAGCGTTGGAAATCGAACCCAGATATGCACATCTACCATTACGCCGCATACGAAGTGAGCGCGGTAAGGCGACTGAGCACTCGTCATGACACCCGTCAGGATGAAGTCGATACCCTTCTCAGGAATGAGGCGTTTGTCGATCTCTATCAGACCGTCCGCCACGGTCTGCGCATCGGTGAGGATAGCTATTCGATTAAGTCGGTGGAGCATCTCTATAGGCCAGCGCGTTCTACCGAAGTCGCCACCGCTGTTGATTCCATTGTCCAGTATGCACACTGGCTGGAGAGCGGGCAGCCGCGCGGTTGGCCGGACAGCAGAATCCTCAAATGCATCCGTGATTACAACGAGGATGATTGCAGATCTACGGCGGAATTGTTGCAATGGCTAAGAACGGTTGCGGAAGAAAACGACATCAACGTCACACACTCTCTCGCCCTCGCCGCGGCTGCTGCGACGTCCGCTCCAACGCCGCCGAAAGTGCTGTCTCCGGAGGTTATCGCGAGACTTGCAACCATAGAGACGCTTCGGCAACGGGGCGATGAGTTCTCCCTGGCTCTTGCTGACCTGCTCGACTTCCACCGCAGGGAAGAAAAGCCAATGTGGTGGCGGATGTTCGACCGCGCTGTGGCAACAGCAGAAGAGCTTCGCGACGATTCGGGTTGCATTCAAGGTGTCCGGGCCGTTGGCTTCCCGACATCGGAGAAGCTATCGCAAGTGCAAGCATACCGCTTCGATCCGTCACAGGAATTTAAACTCACTGCTGATGGAAAGACCTCTGTCATGTTCACGTATGACCTTGAAGGAAAATTCACCCTGGCCGCGCTTGATACGTCCGAGGGCACGCTTCAGCTCAAGATCGGCAACAAGGGGTTGAAGGAGAAGTTTGGCGGTTCCTTCCCTCGTCAAGGATCACTCATTCAGTACGAGTACGTACAAGCAGCTGCAATTCAGACTGCCCTTACCGAAGTCGCCATGAAGCACCTGGCGGGAACCCTTCACTCGCCCGTTGCGGCTCTTCTTGGGCGAACGGCGCCCGCGCCGGTATTGCAAGGTGCAGGCGAAGCCACAATTGATGCCGCCGTTCGAGTCGCAAACTCAATGTCAGGTGGATGTCTGGTGATTCAGGGGCCTCCGGGAACTGGGAAGACCTATACCGCAGCGCGCGTCATTTGTGCGCTCTTATCTACGGGCAAGAGGATCGGCATCGCATCCAACAGTCATAAGGCCGTGGTCAACTTGCTCATTGAGTGCGGTAAAGCCGCCAGGGAAACGGGCTGCCTCCTCCAGGGAGTCAAGGCGGGCGGTGAGAAAGAAGGGCCGCTGTTCGCGGATAACCCAGCGCTTCGTTACGTCGAGAACAATAAAGAGGCGCGTCCGGCATACGCGAATGGCGTCATAGGCGGAACGGCGTGGCTTTTCACCTTGCCGGAATGGGATGGCGTGCTCGACTTCCTCTTCATTGATGAAGCGGGTCAGGTGTCATTGGCTAATGCCGTAGCCATGGCTCGATGCGCGAAGAACATCGTTCTCCTTGGCGATCAGATGCAGCTTGAACAACCGATCCAGGGCACTCATCCCGGCGATGCCGGGCTCTCATCGCTCCAGTATGCCCTCAAGGATTTGAGGACAAGCCAGCCTGACCAGCCGGTCTTTCACGCAGTCGTGCCGTCGGATTATGGTCTCTTTCTCGGCGAGTCACACCGGATGCATCCATCCGTTTGCCGTTTCATCTCGGAGAGTATCTATGAGGGTCGCCTTGCTTCGCACCCTGATTGCGCACAACAGAAGATCGACCTTACGCTCAATGCGCATGGGATCGTCACTAAGGAGAGCGGCATTGTTTTCATTGGTGTCGAACATGATGGAGACATCCAACGAAGTGATGAAGAGGTCGAACGGGTGAGAACTGTTTACCACGAGTTGCTGGGCCGACCGTATACCGCATCGGATGGTGTCACAAAGCCACTCGCTTTGGAGGACTTTCTCTTCATCGCCCCTTACAATGCACAAGTTCGGGCTCTCCAAACCGCGCTTCCTGTCGGCGCGCGTGTTGGCAGCGTGGACAAGTTCCAAGGACAACAGGCTCCCGTGTGCATCCTGTCGCTCTGTTCCAGCTACGGCGAATATGGATCGCGGGGACTTGCCTTCATCCTGGACCGTAATCGGGTCAACGTAGCATTATCTCGCGCCAAATGCTTGGCAGTCGTTGTTGGTGATCCGCGCATCGGGAGCGCCGCCGCTGGCTCAATCGGCGAGATGATGCTTATCAATCTGTTCTGTAAACTTGTGAGTGCATAGTCTTGGGACATGACTGCTCACGATGGCCAACCCCTGCTTCGTGCCCAAGCACACCATTGGCACACAATTGCTTACAGTCCGCCGGGACAAGCGGGAACAAGAGACATATGTAGCAAGCCGAACCAGGGGCGATGATTTTAGGGAAGAAGCCAGTATGGATTGAGGGAGAAGCTCACGGCCTTTGTCGGGAGAATCTTAGCTGCGCCATGTAAAGCGGTGCAGACGGCCACCGGCGTCGCAGGCGATATTCGTATTCACCTTATTGCGGCTTCATCATGGGCGCGTCGATCCCTTCTCGCCATTGCACCACCAGTGGACCGCCTGAATGTTGTCGGGATGATCGTCCCTCCACGCCCCTCCCATGCCGCGGGGATAGATGTGGTCGGGGACGATGTCGCCATAATCGGTGAACCGCCCTTGGCAGAGGGCGCATATGCCCTTCTGGGCGACGATCTTCCTGTAGAGGAGCTTCCGCATCTCGCCGTTGGAGCGGAGTTCGCGGTATCCCCGGGGATGGTGCGGGTCCTCGATACGCCGTACGCCGATCTGGCGCCTACGCTTTTCCCTTGGCATGGCATCTCTTCCGCAGCAGAAGAGGGAACGGTGGATCGGGCAGAGTTGATTCCGGCGGAGTCTCATGGTGTCCTCTTGATTGGCTTTGGTGCAATTGTGGGATGGGATGGGCAGGAAACGGGATCGTCTGCTTCAGCAAGCGGAGACCTCTGAGAAGCCGTTTTTCTCAGAGGTCAGATGCCGAGCCCGGCAGCGGCATTGCGCGTAAACATCTCACCGATGCGGATGTAGCGGGCCAGCATCTCGGCCGATTTGTGGCCGGTCTGGCGCATGATGTCGCGCTCGCTGACTCCGTTCATCGCGGCCTGGGTGACGCATCCGGCGCGCAAGCTATGGCCGCCCAGTGGCTCCGGCTTCAGACCGGCGCGGCTGGCGGCCACTTTGAGGATCCAGCCGACGCAGTCCTTGTGGAGCCCGCGGCGGGAGAGCCTGCCATGGCGGCTGACCCCGCGAAAGACGGCGCCGGAGGTGATGCCCGACGCGGCCAACCAGCGGCGCAGCGCGCGGACCGGGCAAGTTGTCTCATCCTTCCCAAAGGGAATTCCGACCTTTCGGCCGGCCGCCTCCTGGTCGGTCTTCGAGCGGCAGAGATCGATGACCAGGCCGTCCTTGGTGAAGGAGAGATGGGCGCAGTCGATTCCGGCGAGCTCCGAGCGGCGGAAGGCGCCGGCAAAGCCCACCAGTATCAGTGCCCGGTCGCGGAGGCCCGAGAACGTCTCGGGGCACGCGGCAACGATCCGGCGAATGTCGCTGGTCAGGAGCGGAGCCTTGCCTTCCTGGGCCGTGCCGATCGAGCGGCGAATGCCCTTGAGGGTCTCGCTCACAACAAAGTGATGGCTCGACGAGGGCGACTCTTCAAACCCTGCCGCCTGATGGGCCTTGGTGATCGAGGTCAGTCGGCGGTTGATGGTGGCCGCGCGAAGTGAGCCCGCGCGGTCGGTGATGTAGAGCGCGACGGTTGTCGCAGTCGCCGGCAGATTGGCCAGGTTGTGCTCCGCGCAGAAGCGGGTGAAGTCCTCGAAGTCGGTGCGGTAGGCGCGCAGAGTGGCGGGGGACTTGGCGGCATGAATGTAGGATCGGGCCTTTTCGATCAGTTCTTCGAGGCCGGGACCAAGGAAAACGTCGGTGGTTGCATGGGGAGAACTCCAGATGAATGAGGGGAATGAGAAGCGTGGAGGGAGAACGGTCGTCTGACCCAAAGGAAGACGAGCAAGGGTCGCGGCCTGGATCGAGACGAGGCCATGGGATAGGAGGGATCTGTTCAGGGTTAAAAGGGAGACAACTGGAGGAAATCGATCAGATTGTGCACTTTTCGTCCGTGCGGCCACAAGTGTTTCGGCACACGCTGCGCACATCTGGTGAGGCTCGACCTCAGGAATCCTTCGATGAGACGGTCCGGGTTACGATGTCCGTGCTCCGGCACACGTCTCGCACATCGGAATCCAGCGCCACGTCGCACCAACGCGCGCCTCCCCGACTAGACCCGCTGATGGCTAGTTAGCCAAATTGCCGACATGCGCTACTTTCGGCGGTCACGGATGGTTTTGACCCACGCCTCTAGTGCCTCAATATCTATCTTGAGTTCGGCGGGGCCTGGCACCGGCGCGCGTGCCGCCGCCGCCTTATCGTGACCCGGCAACCACGTCGAGCACTTCGTCATTGCCGTCTCAACCGTTTTACAGTCTGCATCCGTAATATCAGAGAGTGGAGTCAACCGTTGCGTCTGAACGCTCGACCTGTATCGTTCTACGACGCCGCCCAAGAGAACCTCTTCCAGCGCGCGTTCCCACGCTTCACGCAACATGCCGTAAAGATACTTTGCTTCGCGTTCGTAGGCATCTTCATTGCTGTCACGACTGAGTTTCTCTGCCGCTTGATAACATTTGTTGAGATAGCCGATTTTCCCCTTTACCGGCATCGCAACCCACGGTAATTCATCCGCGCATACGCCCGCGCCCTTCGACTGCCGACGCACATGCTGGTCAAGCGGCACAATGTTGCCTTCTTCGGCATATTGTTTCAGCGCCAGCAGAAAGACGACATCGTGCGTAAATACGATAACCTGCCTGTGCTTCGATTCTTCCACAAGCCGCTTTGCGACATTGTTGCGCCATTCAAAGTCGAGCGAGGAAACCGGGTCGTCGAACACGATTGCGGACGGGTCATCGGCTGTGCTGAGTTCGGCGAAGAAAGCCGCAATCGAAATACAGCGTTGTTCACCTTCACTGACGATTTTCTGAACTTCGATGCCGGGGTTTCGCGTCAGCATCAGCTTGTGGTAAAAAACGCCTTCCGAACCGCCGACCTCTTTCAATTCAACTTCGACGTGGTTGAATTTGAGGTTGTCCACTAATTCGGTCTTGAAGCTCTGTTTCAATTTCTCCGAAACAACGGCCTTCGTGACTTGAGAACTTTTCGCCGTGATGGCCGTGGGCTTCGTTTCGTCGATGCACTGGCCGTAAGCAGCGATTTTCTTCTTCTTCTCAATCTCGTCAAGGATGGTCTGCTCGTGCTTGCCAAGCGCATCCCGCGCGCGCAGCTCCTGCGCTTCGTCAGTCAGTTTCTTGCGCGTCTCCGTGTTTGCGCTCTCGCGCAGAGACTTAATGCGCGCATCGATCTCGGCGGCAACGGTCTGCGCCTCGCCCAATGCCAGTGCGAGCGCCGGACGGTTTTGGGGCAAGTCTTTGTCTTCTGTCAGCGCGGTTGCGACGGCGGCGCGGCGCTTCTCATTCTGCGCGACTGCGGCGCTGATAGCCTCCGCTTTGGACTCGTGTTCCAATCGCAGTTCATTAATAGCTTCCTGAACCGCGTCTGTGGTGGTCTTGAGGGAAGTGAAAGCGTTGCGCCTGTGGGTGAAGTCATCCCGGAGCTGGCGGAGTTCCTTTTCCGTGGTTGAAGCGATGAAATCCTCAAACTGCTTGAGCCTGTGCGCGGCGGCGTGGTCGAGGTCTTGCTGGCAGAGGACGCATTTCGCACCGTCTTCCGTGACCGGAAACGCCTTTCCCGGATATGCGTGTTGCTCGGAAAAGGCTCGTGACGACTCCCACATGGTCTTCCACGGTTCGCTACCCGTGCCGGAGAGCAAGCCCTGCGGAAACGTCGCCTCACGCAATCGCTTCGCTTCCTCGCTTTTGCGGCGGCCCTCCGTCCTGACATTGAAAACGGCCCCAACCTCTGTATCCGACAGTGCGTTTTCCAACGCTTTCAGATGTTCGCCAAGCGCGCGCACTCGACCCGCGCGGATGGTCAGTTGGGCAATTAGTTTTTGCGGGTCGTTGGCCTGTAAATCCTGGAGCGACTTTTCGAGAAAGGCAAGCCGCGCTTGTTCCTCCGTCGATAACCGCGTGACGGCCTGCACGGCTTCGGGTTTGGTAAGTGAAGTAATGCTTCCGGCGAGTTTCGCCGCCGCCGTCCCTGCGGGAATCAGAGGGATAATGAGTGCAAGCGCATTGGTATTCAATGCGCGCTGCTCTGACTCCAGCCGTGTGCGGACGGCCCGACACGCCTTTACCAGCTTGTCGAACAGATCAAGCCCGAAAGGGAGAAAAGCAACATCCGTTCTCTCATTGAGATATACGGCGGCACACTGCGTATCAAAGATGCTGACGCGGGAAATGTATTCATCCGCTTCGCCGCCCACCCATTCGCGGAGAGTCGTCTCATCGCCAACCTTATATTTGATATTCACAACCGGCCTGGGCGGGGCCGTGCCGGACACGACGTTTCCTAGAATCGCTTCCTGACCCCGCGCACGGCACGCTTGCTTGAGGATGCGGATGTAGCCGGTTTTCCCAGCGCCGTTGTCGCCGTAGACAATGGTGAGGCCGGGGTCGAACTTGAGAGTTTGATCTTCCGCAAGCGCGTTTACGCCCTGGTGGTGGAATATTGAAGCGAGCGATACCGCCACCGCCGTTCCCCCTGCGGTGGGGACATGCTCTGTTGCAAGCAACTTCGCTTCCGGCTTTTCGACCAGGCCGTGATCGCCCTTGCAGATTTCAGTGAGGGCGCGGATGTCGTCGTCGGACAGTTCGCCAGTTGCAACCAAACGACGCAGGGCGTCGCGTTGCCATGTCGGGCGTTCTACTGACCAGGCAAGAATTTCTTGTAGGACGTTTTCCATCGTCTATCCCACTTTCCTCAACCCCTTGAGCACGGCGCGAAAGCTGGCGAGGCCAGCTTCAAGATTTTCGATGATCTCCTCGGCCAGAGTGTCCGGCTCGGGCAGGTTATCGAGGTCGGTCAGGCCCTTGTCCTTGAGCCAAAACAAATCCAGGCTCGTCTTGTCGCGAGCAATGAGTTCTTCGTAGGTGTATTTGCGCCAGCGGCCTTCGGGATTGTTCTCCGCATCCCATGTCGCCTTGCGTTTATGCCGGTTCTTCGGGCGGTAGCATTCGATGAAATCAGCCAGATGCTCGAAGCGCATCGGCTTCTGTTTCAGAGTGTGGTGAATGTTGGTGCGATAGTCGTAGTACCAGACTTCCTTGGTCCACGGGTCTTTGCTGGCCTCGTGGTTATCGAAGAAGAGCACGTTGGCCTTTACGCCCTGTGCATAAAATATGCCAGTTGGCAGGCGCAGAATCGTATGAAGCTCGGCGGTCTTGAGCAGGTTTTGCCGGACCGTCTCGCCCGCGCCGCCCTCGAAGAGCACATTGTCCGGCACCACCACGGCGGCGCAGCCCGTGGTTTTGAGCATGGTGCGGATGTGCTGTACAAAATTCAATTGCTTGTTGGAAGTGGTTGCCCAGAAGTCCTGCCGGTTATAGGTTAGGTCGTCCGTTTCTTCCTCGCCCTCTTCGTTGGTAAAACTCATGGAGCTTTTCTTGCCAAACGGAGGATTGGCCAGCACGTAATCGAAGCTTTGGCTGGAGGGAGCCACCAGCGAGTCATTCGGAGAGATCAGCACATCGCCGTCAATCTCCCCTATGTTGTGCAGGAACATATTCATCAGGCATAGGCGGCGGGTGTTGGCGACAATCTCGTTTCCAAAGAATGTTTTGTATTTCAGCTTATGCTTTTGCGCCTTGTCGAGTTCGTAATTGTGCGTCAGAAAGTCGTAAGCCGCAAGGAAGAAGCCGCCTGTACCGCAAGCCGGATCGGCAATCGTCTTGCTCGGCTCAGGGCGCACGCACTCCACCATCGCGCGGATGAGTGCGCGGGGAGTGAAGTACTGACCCGCGCCGGATTTCGCGTCTTCGGCGTTCTTTTCGAGCAGCCCTTCGTAAATGTCGCCCTTTACGTCGGCTCCCATCACCACCCACTGCACCTCATCGATCATGTCGATCAGGCGATAGAGCTTGGCCGGGTCCTGAATCTTGTTCTGCGACTTGGTGAAGATCTGGCCCAGTACGTCCTTGCGTGCGCCCAGTTCGCGCAACAACGCGATATAGTGGCCCTCCAACTCCGCGCCGCGCTTGGCTCTCAAGCTTGGCCAGGTATACTTTTCCGGGATGCCGACACTGCGGTTGTAGGGCGGCTTGGAATACTCGTCGGCCATCTTGAGAAAGATCAGATAGGTTAACTGCTCCAAATAGTCGCCATAGCTCACGCCGTCATCGCGCAGCGTATTGCAGAAGGCCCAAACTTTGGAGACGATAGGCGCGGTCGAGGGTGTCATGCTGTTGCTCTCTTTCCGGTCTTTCTATTGCCGGTTATCTTTGTCTTGCGTCCCGGCTTTTTGGCATCTGCCTTGTTGCGCTCGACGCGGATGCGCTCCAGCAGCACAGATGCCGGTTCGTCCGCCGGGTCCTGTGCGACAAGCTGGCCGGAGAAGGCTTGCTTGAGAATAGATTGGCGAAGGGCATCGATCTGAATCAAGGCTGAATCTATCTGCCCCGCGAGGTTCGTCGCATGTGACGTTGCTGCATCCACAATACTGAGCGTCTCCCGTTGAGCTTTAAGCGATGGCACGGGAACGCGCAGGCCCAGGAAACGATCTTGAGTCAAATTGACACCGCTATCGCTGATCCCGGTTTTGAGTTCTTCAACGCTCTGAAGAATTCTCGGAGAGTTTAGGATCAATTCCATCCACTCCGGCAGCAACTCTTTTTCCTTAACGCGAAGACGATACGCCTTATCGCAAACCAATAAGCGCGGGCGGGATCGCCGGACCAAACAGGCAACCCCCACACGCTTACGCGGACCTGCACGAGTTACCAGAATGTCCCCTGGTTGAATAACAAGATGCGTGCGGGGTTCAAGTTCGTCTGGTAGCTGCTTGTTCTCTTGATCGCCGAATGAGCCATGTTGTATTGCGGTAGTTGTAATAACTGCCCAAAGTTCCTCGCTCGAAGATGGATGATTAAGACATCTTGGACTCCAGCCTTGCCCCAAAGACGATACAACCTCAGAAAGCGACCGCCATGTGTCCTCATTAAACCGGCCTTTTTGAACACCGTGGGCAACCAACAAATCGCCGCTCGCTGCTTGATCCAATAGAGTCTTACAGTAGACCTTGAGCTGTTCGCGGGCGGTGGTCAGGGCCTCGACGCCTTTGTCGAGTTCGGAGAACAGTTCCTCAATCTTGGCAACGATGCGGCGCTGTTCTCGCAGAGGCGCAAGATGCACTTTAGCCTTCGCAAGCGTTTTTAGGTAAACGCCTTTCTGGGCTGTACCCCTCGCATTGTCTGTGAGGTACCTTGCAAGTTGCGATGCCTCGAATTGGTAGCAGAGAAACTTTGAGTCAACGAGCGCCGGGCCGATCACTGCAACACTTCGCTGAAGGGTGAACTTATCAATGTGAGCGGGTACAACGGCGGCGCGACCAATAGCACCAACAATCGTAAGAAGGATGTCCCCTGGAACAACTGCCGTTCGCCTATCCTCTTCGGCAAAAGCTGCCTCATCGATGAGCCTAAAATTCTCTGTGAAGTCGATTGTATTGCGGTTAATATTGACCGCACTCAGCATCGGAAGTCCTGAGCTTTGCTTCGGTGGCGGATTATGGGAGCCATCGACAAGCTTGTGGGCTATATCCCCTAGGCTGGACTCTGCCCAATGATCAGGAAGTTCTTCAGTGCTCATGCCGCCAACGCCTCATTCATTTCTTTCAGCACATTGTCCATCTCCGCGCCGAAGAGTTGATACATCTTACCCAGCCCGCCCTTGGCGTCGAAGGGGGCCATATCGAGGTCTTCGCGGTCGATGTGAACTGAGGTTGCGATGTGGTCGCGGATCATGTGCATCCATTCAAGCTGCTCGCCGGTGAACTTTTCGCCCGCGCCGCTGTGCCGCTGCATGATCCAGGTCTGGAAGTTGCGCTTGACCGTCTCGGCATAGGGCGCGATCTTTTCATCCAGCCCGCAGACTCTCCGAATGAGCGCCACCAGCGCGGTCAACTCATTGGCCGGTTGCGCGCCCTTGTACTCATCCAGCATGGCATAGGCACGCCAGACGCGGACGGGTGCGAGTTTGGGTCGGTCGGTGCGCAGGGTGTGCATCAAACTCTGAATCATCGCGTACGTAATCTCTGAGCGGCGCGCAGGCTGCGAGAAGAAAATGGTCAGCGCCTCGATCTGGTCGCGGTGCTCGGCAAGGTAGGCGGCGAACTCCTGGGTGAGGTTCTCGGCGTTCTGCCTGGCATCGCCATCCCACGCTGCCTCCAGAACGTTATCCAGTTTCTCGTGGTCGATGGTCTGCTCTTTTTCCCGGCGAATCGTGTCAATCAGATCAATGAGCGGCCCGGTGAAGACGTTGGCCGCCTGCCCTACGAGCCGGTCGCGGGTGCGGTCGCACTGGTTGTCTGTTGGCTCCTCGCATTTGAATTCAATCTTTGCTGCCTCCTCGATGCGGTCGGCGTCGATGGCGTTGAGCAGACCGCTAACAATCTCCCTGAGGCGCGTGCCGCCTGCAAGCTCGGCGATGCGCTGGCGGTCGTCGTCTTCCACTTCCCTGTCGAGCCGGGCGAGGCGACCGGCCAGCGAGCTGACGGTATCGTCGTCGCGCACGCCCATCATGACGCCGGTGGCCAGATCCTTGAGCGAGACGCCGGGCTTGGTGATGAGCGGCTGGCTGGCCGTCTTGACGGACATGGTGACGCCCACGGCATCGACAATGACGTAATGCGTCTTGGCCTTGGCGGAGGGCGTGACCTTCTTGAGATCGTCGGCCTCGATGACGCGCGTGCCGCGTCCCTTCATTTGCTCAAAGTAGTTGCGGCTGCGCACATCGCGCATGAAGAGCAGGCATTCGAGCGGACGCACATCGGTGCCGGTGGCGATCATGTCCACGGTGACGGCGATGCGCGGGTTGTAGTTGTTGCGGAACTGCGCGAGGACGGATTTCGGGTCTTCGGTGGACTGGTAGGTGATCTTCTTGCAGAAGTCGTTGCCTTGGTCGAACTCCTCACGGACGATCTGGATGATGTCGTCGGCGTGGCTGTCGGTCTTGGCGAAGATGAGGGTCTTGGGAACCTCGTCGCGGCCTGGAAATATCTCCGGCAGTTTGTCGCGGAAAGTACGGACGATGGTGCGAATCTGGTCGGGAATGACGATAGCGCGGTCAAGTTGCGTGGCGGCGAATTGCTCGTCGTCGTCCTGCCGCTCCCAGCGTTTTTTGCGGGTCAGCCGCTCACGCTTCTCGATCTGCTGCTCGGCTCTGACGGTCGTGCCCTGTTTGGTGACTTCCGTATCGATGCGGTAGACCTCGTTGCCCACGTTCACGCCGTCGGCAACGGCTCGCTCATGGCTGTATTCGCTGACGATGTTCTTTTTGAAAAAGCCATAAGTGCGCGCGTCCGGCGTTGCGGTGAGGCCGATGAGGAAAGCATCGAAGTATTCGATGACCTGCCGCCAGATGTTGTAAATCGAACGGTGGCACTCGTCGATGATGATGAAGTCGAAATACTCCGGCGGGTACTTCGCGTTGTAGACCACGGGCAGCGGCTTCTTGGGGCGCACCAGCCGTTCTGCCGGGTTCTCATCCTCCGCGCTTTCGTCGAGCGGCTCGTCCTTGAGGATGGAGTACATGCGCTGAATAGTGCTGATGCAGACCTGGCTGCTGCCCGCGATATAGGAGTTCTTCAGTAGCTGGACATTGTAAAGCTCAGTGAACTTGCGGTTTTCGTCGTTGGGCAGGTAAGACATGAACTCTTGCTCGGCCTGCTGCCCGAGGTTGCGCGTGTCCACCAGAAAGAGGATGCGCTTGGCGTCCGCGTGCTTGAGCAGGCGATAGACAGAAGAGATGGCCGTAAAGGTCTTGCCGGAGCCTGTGGCCATCTGCATGAGCGCGCGCGGACGGTCAGCTTTGAAGGAGTTTTCCAGGTTTTTGATCGCCGTGATCTGGCAGGCGCGAAAGCCTGCCGGGTCGAGCGGCGGGATATTCTGCAACCGGGCACGAAGCGATTGGGGTTTGGAAAGCCATTCCGCCATAGTCTCTGGGCGGTGGAACGTGAACACCTCGCGTGAGCGGGGTTGCGGATCGCGCTCGTCCGTAAAGCGGGTGATGACGCCCGTGCTCTGGTAGACAAAGGGCAGCGGCTCCCGGTTATTAACCCATTTCAAGTTAGCGGCGGCGTAGCCTCCGGCCTGCTCTTCAACAACCGTTATCCTGTGACCCCAGTCTTCCGGCTTGGCCTCGATAACGCCCACGGCGCGGCGATTCACGAAAAGCACATAATCGGCGGGACCGATGTCGGTGGGGTACTCGCGCACCGCGATCCCCTGCCCGGCATTGAAGTCGATCTTGCTCTTGTCCTGAACACGCCAGCCCGCCTCGGCCAGCTTCGCGTCGATCTGGTCGCGGGCAATCTGCTCGGGATTTTGGTTCACCGTGGCCGAAGGCATCCCTTACTTCAATCCCATCCGTGGACGCAATTCGAAGGGTCTGAATCCATTATGCACGGATAACCAGCTGATTCCAGAAGTATTGCGCAGATATGTCTAACGCAAAGGGCGGCATAAGTTGCCGCCCTTTGCCCCCGCGCGCTTCTCTTAGCCGTGCGGTTGAGGGTATCTCCCGCCGGCATGTCTTCCGAAATCCCGGGGATATTCTGCGCGGCTAGTCCCCGATAATTGAACCCTCTCAGATGCCAGAATCGCCCCGAAATGGACCTAGGCAATTGCTTTCTGTATCCTTTTCGGGTACGATCGACTCCAGAATGGGTACAGCTAGCACACTTTCGAACACGCTGTTTGGGCGCACGCGCGGTGCCGTGCTGGCAGTTCTGTTTGGCCACGTCGGCGAGTCCTACTACTTAAGACAACTTGCCCGGATGACGGGGATTACACTCGGGCCCGTGCAGCGGGAGTTGCGCCAATTGGTCGACGCCGGTCTGGTGACAAAAAAGACTCTGGGAGCCCAGACCCTCTTTAGCGCCAACGAGGCCAGCCCCATCTTCGCCGAGATGCGGGCCATTGTCGCGAAGACGGTCGGAATTCGCGACATTCTCCTGGCTGCGCTCAGCCCTCTCGCAACGAATATCGACCTTGCTTTTGTCTATGGCTCCGTGGCGCGTTCCCGTGAGGGCCAGCAAAGCGACGTCGATTTGATGATTGTGGGTGGGGTGCACTTCGCGGATGTGGTCGACCGAATCGCAAACGCACAGAAAACGCTGAACCGCGAGATCAACCCTACGGTTTATACGGCGAATGAGTTCAGAGGCAAACTGCGCGGCAACTTCCTGAAGACGGTGCTCGGCGAGAGCAAGCTCTTTCTGATCGGAGACGAGGATGTCCTTAGAAAACTGGGCCAGTAATCGGTGGCTTGAGAAACTCGGGTCCGATCGGGAGGAGATCGAGCGTCTGCTCGCGAATGCGGACGGGCATCTCGACGACTATCGAAAGGCGGTCGCGAGCGAAATGTCTTCCGATGCGCAACTGAGCCTAGCCTGGGACTCGATCCGTGCCTCCGCGACAGCCGCCTTACGCGCGGCTGGGTACCGGGTTGTCCGCGGCGGAGGCGAGCACTACCGCACGATCGAAACTCTGGAGTTCTCGATCGATCCAGAGAGAAAGCTCATCCCCAGGCTCGATGCCTTACGCCGAAAGCGAAATACAGGCGCCTATGACGACTACGGGCTTGTCTCTCAGGGTGAGGCTGATCTCGCGGGCAAACTAGCGGCCGAAGTCCGCAGAGACGTCGAGGACTGGATCCGCAAGAACCATGCCGACAAGATCAAATAAATGCCGATTGCCCCAGGGCACCTCGGCTACGAGATGTGATCTGCAATTGGTATCTGAGAAATTCATGTTCTCAGGGATTGAATTGCTGCTACTTGATTCGCAGGTGCCATCCCCGCCGCAGTTCTGCGCCTGGAACCTGTTCCTCGCGCTGGATGGCGGCTTTAATCGTGTCGGTGTCCGGCCTTGATTCTTCCACAGCACTCTCGATCATTCTGCCGAGTTCGTCGGGGAGATTTGCCAGAACGGTTTCCCAGAGAACGCCGCTAATACGAGCGTCGATCCGGCGAAAAGCCACTGGTAGCGCAGCCTCATCGGTGATCCGCACCGAGTCCTGGCTGTTCTTCTGCGCCCGCAGGGTGAATTCACGTCCCTCGATGGATTTTAGATCGCGGCTCATCAGGTAGTAGAGGACCATGTTTCTGGTTCGCTCCACCTTGCCGGCGGCAGCGCGGGCTCGGTCGCTGAGGCGGGCAGCCTCACCGCGACAGAACTGTTCGCGGACTTCCATCTGGCGCAGAAAGCGTCCGATACGGTCCACCTTTTCACCGTACGCCGAACAGAATCCTTGGAAGCGGGCAACGAGTTCCCCGGATGGTTCGCCGCGCTGTGCGGTCTGCTCCTCGATCTCATCAAGAAGGCTATCCAATTCCGCGTCGATCTCGAAGAGCGAATTTGTTGCTGCAATCGTTGACATGGTTCTTTTCCTCATTGGGTTGTGGTCTGCCAGCAGCATCAGGCGGCAATTCGTTCCTGAATGGTGGCTGCTCTGGCCGCTTGATATGCAAGCGCATCGGCACGGGACTGAATCGGATGGCCGCTGTGTCCTTTGACCCACAACCAGCGAATTGTTCGATTTGCGCTCAGCATGAGCAACTCGTGCCATAGTTCCTGGTGGTGCAACTCGAAGCCGCGGCTATTGCGCCAGCCATACCTCCGCCAGTGGAAGACGCGAAAGCGCATTCCATGGATTAGGAGTTCCGAGTCCGAGCGCAGTTCGATTCGTGCGCCGACTGGCGTCCGGCGCAATGCCTCGACTGCGGCGCGGAGCTCCATTTCGGAGACAGTAGACCATGGAACCGATCCAGTGATCTCTTGTCGTTTTGCACCTTGAATCACGATCGCTGCCCAACCGGCAGGACCTGGATTGCCGATGGCCGAGCCATCGGTAAAGATGAAAAGCTGCTTGTTCATGGGGATGCTCCGCAACGTGTCAGTTCCAATGAGCCGAGCGTTGCCTACGCCGCCTGCATAGGGATCCTTTCGGATGTGGCGGGAGAGATGAAGGGGAGTTTGCAATTGCAGACAATTAGCAGTTCATAGCGCGCATATCATTGAATATATTAATGATGTCGTGCTCATCGATGACGGCGGACCGGATGATTTGAGTGAAGCCCGTTTCAAGGGAGTAATCCTGAGAAGAGGGGAAGAACCGAAGCTCAATGGGCCTTATGAGAGGGGATGTCAAGGAAAAAACTCTTCCCCTTCCCTTTCGAAGGGAGATGAAAGTGTTTCAGGCGCGGCCCAGTCCGCGTCCTGAACACGAATGGATCACCTCCACCACGTAGCGAGCCGAGATCAACGCCCCCAAGCCCGGAGGGTGAAAATCGCACGATTCGCTTCGCTGGCGAACGAATCGCTGCTGATTTTCAGGGCTCAATCTCAAGGCGAGCGGAGTGGTTTTCTTTTCGGCAGAAACTGACCGGTCTATCATTTCTCTATGGCGCCGACGGTTTTCTTTCGGAATTTCGTTCGCGATAACCCGGTTACCCCACCCATTCACAAATTTCCGCAGGGGGTTGCGTACTTCTCTGCGGGTCGATGGTGGTACTCGGCCGTGAACTTCGGTGGTTCTGTGGCGGCGGTTCCCATCGAGCAACATGACCTTGTAACGTTGAAGGCGTGGATCCTCGGACTTTTCGGTGACCGGGAACCGGTGGAATCGGATTACAAGCCGGGGACCGCCTACAAGCGAATCAGCCGGCCTCTGAATACCGGTGGGAGCCTGCAAAGAGCAATTGACCGTGAAGCAGAAACACAGTCATTCGTCGCCCTGAAGATCCTCCTGACAAAAATGGAAGACGTGTTTGAGACCGTCGAGCCGGGTCAGTCAAATCTGCAAACCTACGGCCACAAGATTCGCGAACTCTTGCTCTTGGCGGCAATGGAAGTTGAGGCTTCGTGGGCGGCGGTTCTTAAGGCGAACAATTATCCGAAAGGTCGTTTCTCGACGAACGACTACGTGAAATTGTTGAGGCCGATGCTGCTCGACAGCTTTAAGCTGACGCTGCGCTCCTACCCGAAGTTTGCCGCAATCGTTCCGTTCAATGGTTGGAATGCGCAATCTCCCACGAAATCTCTCGATTGGTACGACGCCTACAATCAGACAAAGCATGATCGTGAAGCTCACCTTGATGCGGCAACGTTGGGAAGGGCCGTTAACGCTGTGGGCGCCGCGGCGGTAATGTTCTACGCTCAATTCGGCTACATGTTCAGCCACGACGACGAAAAGCGCGGCATTTTACGCAACATCTTCACTCTTTATATCGACCACGCGATGTATCCGACGGCTTGTTATATTCCGAATGCCGAAGGCGGCGAGAAGGCGTGGAATTGGGACTTACTGGACTATCCCTTTCCCCCTTAAGTGCCCGCGGCAGCGGGAAAACAGGTGGCGAAGCGGAGCCTATCCGCTGCTCCCCAACCGACCAGCGCCAGAATTTGACGATCTCAAATAAGCTTGATAGTTCTTCGACGACTTCAGCATGTAGCTTCTCCCTTCAATCACAAAGCCATCCAAATTGTGCTCTATCGTAAAGGCCGAGAGATCGGCTATGTTGTTTATGAATCCCCTTCCTTTGAAATTCAAGGAAGTATTGCACAAGACTCCGTAACCGGTATGTGCCTTGAATGCCATAAGCAGCTTATGTAAATGGCTGTTCGTCACCGAGGACACCGTTTGAATGCGCGCCGTCCCATTCACATGGGTCACCGCAGCTAGAACCTCCGTAGAAACGAGTTGAGTGTATAGCATGAATGGGCTCGGGTGATCGCAGCCAAACCACCTTGCAGCATCTTCTTCGAGGGAAACGGGCGCAATCGGACGAAACTGTTCGCGCTGCTTAATCTCATTCAGCCGAACCCTTGTGCTACTATGGAACGGCGAAGCAAGAATAGAACGATTGCCTAACGCGCGTGGTCCGATTTCGCATTTTCCATTTACCCATCCGATGATTAGGTTGCTAGCCAACATGCTGGCAACCACTGCGTAGTTCGTCTTGTCTTCATCAAATAAAGACGCATCGAATGCGTCATTGGATATAAACTCAAGACCCGAGTAGACATTCCAATCTATCTTTGGGTTCCCTGTGAAATAGAACTGTGCGTCAATCGCCGTGCCGATCGCCGAGCCTGAATCGTTGGCAACAGGAGGCACAAATACCTCTGAAAAGAGATTGCTCTCCCTCCACTTCGTGTTCCAATCCCAATTTAGTCCGCAGCCTCCAGTGATCAGCAACGGCATGCCTCTCTTCATATTCGACTTGGCAAATTGATAAAAGCGATCGAATATTCTGTTGCTGAAAATACCTGCGAAGTTACGAAACTCCGGATCATCCAGCCCTACGTTGTAGTGTCGAAAATGCCGTAAAACCTCACACTCCTTCGGCTTGAGGTGCGGGCAATCCTGCATTAGAAACGCGATTATATTCTCCTCATCATCCGAAGGCTCGCTTCGCTTCGAAAATGAAGCCAAAGCCATGAGCTTCCCCGCGTCAGAAAATCGGGAGAACTCTGCAAGATTCTTATCAAAGGTCGGATCCGCCAAACCGTAGAGCAGGGCATAACGATGTCCAGGTTCAGGCATGACATCGGCGAGCTTTGCCAAATTCAACTCGGAATCGATTTTGTAGAATGAGCCGATCACTCCTTCCCAAAGTAACGCATAGCACGGAGTGCCCTTGGGCAGATTCGACATACCAAAGGCACAGAGAAGATGGGAACGCTCGTGGGAAGATGAGAAGTATTCGACCGTCTTCCCCAATAGGCGTTTTTGACCAACTATAATGTCGCTGTTACTGACGCCATGGTATCCAGCAAGAACGTGCTGCTCAGACATAGGCGCGTCGCCAGGCCACCAGCCACCTTTACAAAGAACGTCGGGAACTTCATTGAGTTTGCCGAGAACGCTAAACACATCCGGAACGGATAGTGGTGAGTGTCGATAATGGGAGTTTTTCTCAGCCTCAATTAAGGCTACTAAATGACCGTCCTCAAGATAGGCGAATGCGCCATCGTGGCCCGGATTGAATGATAGAAGTTTCATTGTCTTAGCTGACTCGAGGTAACACTACCCAGCCTCACTTGACCAGCGTAGATCGGCATGCCGGGGGAGGAAAGAACGGAAGTGGCCTCCAGAGCGATCGATCCTACTATCGTGGTTGCTGGGAGCCGTCGATTGTGGATTCGCCCGGCAAGTTGGGTAGAACGAGACGGCCAAATATTGACATGCAGCGCCATTGGAAGGTGCGGGATTGGCGTCGGATCCCAGATCGCGCGTCTATGGACCAGATGATCGTCAACCAACCAGCGGATCTCGCACGGAGTCCATTCAAGTGCGAAGCGGTGGCTTGCTTTGGATGCGTCAAACCCGAGTTCAATATAGCTTGGAGCACCTCTATAACCATAGTCAAAGTGTGCTCCTTCGCCACCTGGGTTGTAGAAGACATTTACCAAGAGGCGGTCTGGTCGATTCCCTGCGATCTCGATATCTATTTCCTGTCGTGGTGAGTTACGGTGGAGAAAGAATCCGGTGACTACCCCGGGGACATTTGAAGCCTTGATGATCGCTTCGAAGTTTCCAAACAAGTATTGGTCCCGACTGCATAACGAAGCAGCGGTATAGTCTCGAACGCCCAGGGGCTCTCTTCTGACGGAAAGCACAGCCCCAATTCCAGAACTGAACTCGACGTTTGATGGGCGAAACAACGCCAAATTGTCCGTGAAAGTGTCATTTCGTAAAACCCAGCGTCTCGTGTCGAGGTATTCCAAACAGTCGTTGATTCTAACGAACGTTCCAGTGCCCGTATGACCATCCTCAGTCGGGACGGAGCTAATGCCTTGCCACCACTTGCGCGGCTCAATGACCCATGGCGACCTATCACGCCTGGGCGTTTTGCATTGTGCGCCTTGGTCGGCTTCAATGGCTACGTCGAGATTTGGTCTTTTACCAAGGTCCTTCAGCGTAGGGAAGGCGCAAGCCGGCGGTGCACATCTGAGGTGTTCGCAAACGACGTGCCATCTATTCGGTTCCTCTGAATGAAGCACAGCGATGTCGGCACCATTGAGGTCGTTCTCAACAATATGGCAAGTGTCATCTGCAATGATGCCCTTGGCTGAGGTAAGAATAAACTTTGCCTTCGGGTAGCGGCTTCGGAGTCTCCTGACGTTCGCGTCCAAAGATCCGATGTTTACATATGCGTCAAAAACCCGATCGCCTCTTCCCTCAAGAAGCCGCTCTAGTTCAGGAGCTGGTAATGCTTGGAGATCACTGCAGCATCTGTATCCGAGCATGGACAAAGCCATTGCAAGCGATGAATGGCCGGAGCCTTCAGGCCCAAAAGCAAACACTGGATGCTCAGTTGGGCGGATGTTAAATAGGGATGCTCCTTCACTATTGATCGCGCCAATTGTAGTGAGAGTGGGAAGTATTGAATATGAGTTGGTGGATTTAGCGTCGCGTCGTTGGCTAATAATAGGCCGCTTAGTCGCGCGTATATCTAGGACATTGAATTGGTGATTTATCCAAAGGTCAATGGGGCCGCGACAAGGAAGGAGTCGAAGGAGTTTCTGAGCACCCTCGCGCGAAAGAACATATCCGGACAGATGCCAGAGCCCGCGCACTGGGCGGAATACACTATTTGACAGAAATGTTTTTGGCGCACCGTGCTTCACTTCGAGATACGACACATAAAGGACGTCGAATCTTCCATCGTTATCACATCCGGTCACGACTTCGTTCCACGTCTGGTCAAAGTATCGTGTAAACCCGGAATGAAACCATACGTCGTCCTCAAGGATAAGCCCATACGCATGATCACTTGCCGCAACCTTCCTCCAAACATTGATGTGCGATCGAGCGACTGCGATCTCAGCTCGACTCATTCGAATTGGAGCATTTAGTTCGAGCTGCGTGGGAAGAACTAAAGGTTGGGGTTCTACAAAGAGCTGATCTCCAAGTGTATAAAGCGGATCAATGTCGGCATCCTTGGGTGGCTCCTGCGAGAATGCATTAGCATCGATGGCAGCATGCCGCTCAGTCAGGCTCAAGAGACCAGATCCCGACGAGTCCAATATGTGCCTGAGCTCTTGCTCCATCTTGGACCAGCGGCCCGGTTCACGATCGAGGTTGATGACATAGATCTTCTCAACCCCAGGGCCTTTCTCCGCTCCGTGTACACCGAATGTTCGACACTTCCGCCTCGGCAGGAGCCTCCGGAGAGCCAGCCAGAATCGGAAAGCTTGACTGACAGCTGCTAGTGGAGGGCGCGCCAAGTTCATAGCTTCTCCGCGCGCGATGAGGCCCGATACGCTTGCTGATTCGAAAGCCTCCAGTTTCTCTTATCACTCCGGTAACTGAGTGGCCACTTACTGGTGGAAGTCTTCTCCCAATCGCGCACAACGAGCAATACTTCCTCCGGGAGTCTTTCATTAGTAACCACTTCAAATACGGATCTGGTGAGGTTGCCGGGGCCAGTGGTTGCTTGAACTTCGGGCAACCCGCCTTTCGAGTCTTGCTCAAGCGATGCCGTAGCGTTCAGCAGTGCACGCTCTATGATTGGATGATTGCGAACCGCGATCAAAGGCGTAGTGTTGAAGTAGAAAATCCAACTTAACTGGTTTGCCCCCGGATTGACGAAGACTGAGGGCGGAACCATCTGAGCTGTCGCAATGTCGTAGCAGAAAGGTTGAAGCTTCAATCGCCCATCTGTGAAGAGGTGATCGATTGTCGTTCCGTGATAGACATCGTCAGCGTCAACATAAAATCCCCCCTCCACGAAGATGTAGGAGTAACGGAAGTAGTCTGACTTCATTGAAGGGTGATAGCACTTGTCAAAGGCCTTCTCATATCTCGAACCCAAGTGGATTCGGATAAATTCCCTCGCAGAACTCTCGTCGAAAACCTGAAGCTCGAATCCGAACCGTTCGAGTTTCTTCCACGACTCCATGCACTCCCTAACATCCTCGGGCAATCGGCCAAGATCGTCCCAAAACTGCACTATGCGTCTGGGAGGTTGGGCCAGGTGCCCCGCGGGCACCCGGGCCGGCTCATTGGGACGTTGAACTAACTCCCGGACGAAGTTGGAGCGATCACGATGGTTGTATTCGAGAGGATCTTCTTCACAGAACTCGTTTTCAATCATGTGGTCTTATATTGTATCGCCGACTGTCCCGCGACCCAACCGCCATGGCGTGGCTCCGGAACATCACTCGGCACGATCCCAACTTTGCCCACGCTACCCTTGATGATGAGAACGATGTCGTACGGCCGGAGGAACTGATCGGCGTTTTTTCCACCGTTGAGGCGGCGACTTTCTCGATCATCACTCGAAGGAAATTAGGAGAGATTGGGAAATCTGAGCGACGGCTTACCAGCCGTGGCGAAAATATTACAAATGGATCGGTCCTCGTAAGCGTGCAACTGGCCTTGGCCAGACAGGATGCAAGGGAACAGAGTTTGTTCCTTGGGAGTCGGCCAGGGTTCAGCGATCTATCGACCCCAAACGCCAACCGGAACTCTGCGGCGCGTCCAGCGCTTCTTTTTTCAAGAAACCCCAAGGTTCGAAGTGCGGATTTCTCCGCGCGATGTCTACGCCGCGTGCATCGGGATAACGCTGCCGAAGGGCGCCTGGTGGCCGCCGGTCGAGGCCCAGAGCACGGGATAGTCGGGGGCGGACTCAGGGAAACTCCCATATAGATCAGTCAGAAAGACCATTGTCTGTGGATGGATTCCGTGCTCATTGAGCCAATCGAAGCAGGGACCGAACTCTGTGCCGCCGCCACCGACTGGATCGAGATGGAGCATTTCGCCGGCCGCGTAGGTATCAACCTTGTGAACCTCGGCGTCGAAATAGAGAACGTGCACCCGCTCGGGCCGTTGGCCTTCGAGGATGGAACGGATCTCGGCCTCGAAGAGCCGAAGTTGCCGCGCATTGACCGAACCCGAGCAATCGACAGCGATCGCGATTTCACCCGCGCCCTCGCGCACAACGCCGGGCAGATAGAGCCCGGACCAGATGTGGCGGCGGTTGGGCCGCATCCAACTCGAATCGGCCGGGATAGTGTCGGACCAGAGACGGCGCAGCAGTTCCCGCCAATCGACCTGGGCTTCCGCCGCACCTTCAAGAGTTCGCTTGAGACCGGCGGGTACTTTGCCGGCCTGCTGGGCGACGGTCGCAGCCTGATTGACGGCGATCTCCCAATCGCGCTGCTGTTCCTCGGTGCTTGGTGCGTCGTCACCGGCCTCCGGTGCGTCGATCACCTGGCCGATGCCGCCCTGGCTTTCTGGAACAGACGGTGTCCCGCCGCCCTTCTCGCCATCAGCCGAATCATTCGATTCAGAGCCTGTATTCTGCTCCGATTCACTTTGCTCATCGGACTGTGGTTGCGCTTCGGCCTCGCGCAGGTTGTAGATCTGCTCGGCGCTCATCCCGCGAAAGCGTAAATCGACGAGCACATCGTCCGGCAGACTGAGACCGGCATCGAGCAGCAGCGGGTTGATCGCATAGTCGCAGGCCTCGTTCCAGCGCCTGGGGTCGCGCTTGGCCCGCCGGGTGTGATGCTGGAGCGCGGGGTGCATGACCTCGTGAGCCAGAACACCGGCCAGCGTCGCCGCATTCAGCGTATCAACGAACACAGGGTTGTAGCGGAGTACAACCCCGTTAGTCGCCATAGTAGGAATCGCGCGATCTTCTTCGCTCTTCAACCGGAACAACAACGACCCGAAGAAGGGATGATCGAGCAGAAGCGCCGTGC
>Ga0224555_1001661_pt1 | contig 29677 bp, 16 predicted proteins | sample 714S23034metaG_FD_180687 | JGI IMG/M metagenome (GOLD analysis project Ga0224555, IMG submission 180687) | Peat soil microbial communities from Stordalen Mire, Sweden - 717 S2 30-34 | ecosystem: Environmental > Terrestrial > Soil > Wetlands > Peat | place: Sweden: Norrbotten County, Stordalen...
GAACAAGTGGTTCGCGAGATGCGAAAGCTCTCGGCTCAGGTACTGGCTGTCCAGGCACGTAAGAAGCGCCGATAAACCGCCGGCGAAATTACCCGGAAATCATGTCCGAGATGTGCGGAAAGTAGGCAAAAAGACAAGCAGCGACCTGTATTCTTCGTCAGAAAACTGATTCAAAATCAAAAAACCATCTGCGGTTGAGTCGTCGCTGCAAAATCACGAGCCTGCGCAGAGGTTCCTTAGAAAAACAGGGTCCAGTTCGCGACGACATTGAGTGCATTTGGAACACGCGGCGTAATCGCCGGCCCGTCGACGTAACTCAATCCCAGGCTCAGGTAGTTGCCGCGTGAAGCGCGCAGCGAGTAGCTGCCAGTGACAGTCGTTCCAGCACGCCACACGGTCTTGCCTTCGGAGACGAGCTTGTCGGTAAAGATCTTGCTGTAGCCGGTGCGGGATGCAACTACGGAGAGAACATCGTCGGGACGTGTCCGAGCCGGCGCCTTCTTGTAGAGCCGTGCCTCGTAATAGCGGGTGTAAGGATTCATTGTTTCCGGCACCGTCATGAAGGATGCACCGGCATAGAGCCCATGGTTTGGATGCTCCCGGTCGGTCCTGAGCAACTGATCATCCATGAGCACGTAGGCGCAGTAATTGCCCGACTCCGACTGGCCAGTGGTCACATTCCTGGAAGGCGTGATGTTGTAGATGGCTCCGGCGCGAAACCACGTCTCATCTGCAGCGGCGCTGGCTGCACGGAGGTAGCCCACTTCATTGATCAGGACGAGTTTGTCACCGTGCGGAATGAACCGGAAGCCGGTGTGATTTCGTGCAACTTCGGCCGGCCCCCCGTTTGGATCGATGCTCCGCTGCGCGGCGGTCTTGATGTAGGTATTCTCAGGCCCGCGAATTCGAACATTGAACGAAGGCGCCGTCAGAGGGAAGTAGGACATACCCGCTTCGTAGGGCAAAACGGCATAAACGCCCTGAGCACCAGTCGCTGTCGATCCTCCTACAAAGAGACCAACGAAATTCATGTTGTTGGCGATGTACCCCGCCTTGACTTCGAGGCGATCGTTCCCGATTTCTTTGTAGAAATAGAGGGCCCACAACTGCAGCGACTTTGGACCAGCGGGGTTCCAGCTCGCCCAGTTCCATACTCCGCCCATATACAACTGCGCTCGCTGTAAATGCAGTTGATGAAGATCGGCCGAGAGGATCGGCTGCACAAATGAACTTTCGAAAGCGCGCTGACCAACGTAGACCTGCTCATCAGCAGGCACAGGCGCATCAAGCATGTTCTGTGTGTACTGCGGCCCCGTAATGACTCGAAAGGCAACGCCCTTGCGAAAGAGTGCCCGGCGAAATCCCGAATCAACGTCGATGACGCTGTCGGAAAATGGCGGCATGGCGGCATCTCCTCCGAGGTAATTCAGTTCCTCAATGGAACGTTCGGCAGGTGTTGGGGAATCGGGAAGGCCCTGACTCGCATCCTTGCTTTGTGCGTTGCTCAATATGCCGGCACACAGCATGAGCGCAGCTGTGAGCATTCCCCTGATCCTTCGGTCGTTCCTCTCTTGCATTTCTCATCTACCTTTAGTCTTTCTGTTTGCAGTAGGACTTTCAGCCCAGTACCGTTTATCTCAACAGGCTCAGATTCAAAATGCACTGCATACCATCAGACCACGTTCAGTATAGAGTCGGATCCCCGCCTCGGAGTCTGCCCAGTGTAGCGCTGTGGACGACAGCCTGATTCATCGGTTCCGGTCGAGTCACCGGCATGCCGGACAGAACCCAGTTTTGCACCCGCAGCCGAGTTGGGGACGGATAGGCGACAATCCGATCGGAACCCACAAGACCGGGCCGCCCGGCCCCCAAACCACCACCCATTGCGCCGGCCTCTCCTCCCGATCACATTACAACGCCCCGCAGGAGTGGTATTCTGGCACGTCATTTCTGAGCAACGAGGGGGAAGACGTGAGAAAAGGCATCATACTGGCGATCGGCGGATTGGCATTTTTGGCGGGGTGCCAAAACCAGGGGGACAAAGCCCCTGGCATTCCCGTTGGGCCCAAATGGAAGGGACCTACGTACCGTATTGCGTTTGACACCAAGGCAGCCAAGCCCAGCCCGGAAGGCATCACCCTTCCGGCCATCAATTTCAAGGCCAACCCTGACGCGCTGGAGAAGAGAGCCACCCTCGTCGTCCGGTACGACTCTTCCGGGGTGAAGAAAGACAAGCTGATCATCAACCAGATCATCCTGGCCCCGGTCGATATCTCCGGCGCGGAGGGAAGCCTTCCCGCCGACTACATGGAACAGGCGGATAAGGGGCTGGCGCTGTTGACCGGAGTCTACTGCATGAAGGGGAAGGTCAAGGTCACCGTGGCGCTGGCCCGGTCGTCGCTCTCCCCACAGGCCCGGGATGCTGAAATCAATGCGAAGCGGCTGTCAGACTGGGTGACCACCGAGGTCGTGATCAAGAACCCCAAAAGGGGTTGTTAGCACTCTCTCGCGGACGCGGCGCTCGCCTGCTGGCTCAGCGCTGGAGACCCTCCTGGGCACATTGTGCTCGGCTGGAGTCACGCTAATCAGACGGGAGTTCCCCCGGCTCTGCAGGGGTGTCAGTAGCAGTTTGACATTTGCGGGAGTCCATCCAAGAAACTCCGAGAGGTGAGCCGCCAAGCACACTTCAAGGAGAATCCTGGATGGACGAATATGGGAGCTTAAGCCACTCCAAGTGGGAGTGCAAGTATCACATTGTTTTTATCCCCAAATGCCGGCGCAAGGTGCTGTACGGGAGCCTTCGCAAGCATTTGGGCGAGGTGTTCCGAAAACTGGCCGAGCAGAAGGAGTGCCGCATTGAAGAAGGGCATCTTCTGGCCGACCATGTCCACATGATGATCTCGATCCCGCCGAAGTATTCCGTGTCGTCAGTGGTTGGGTTCATCAAGGGCAAGAGCGCGATACACTTGGCGCGGGTGTATGGGGAGCAGAAGCAAAACTATACCGGGCAAAGCTTCTGGGCACGCGGATATTTCGTGTCGACGGTGGGCCGAGATGAGGCCACGATTCGCGACTACATCCGCACCCGGAGCAGGAAGACAAACGGATGGATCAGCTCAACATGTGGAAATGACCTGCCGCCGAAAAGGTGGCCCAACTCAACCGGGGCCGCGTTAGCGACCCCGCTCAAGCCGCTTTGAGCGGCTCACACAATGAAGCCCCCGGCTCTGCCGGGGGTAATCTCACTGAACAGTGGGTCTCATCGCGCGTGCATCAGGGCCACGCAGGCAGCCGGCACAAGCGGCAGGAACAGTTGAATAATGCAACGCATTCGGATAACCGTAATTCCCAGTGGGATTGGTTTAGCCTGCCTGCAAGCTCGGACGCGATCAAGGCAGCACTTCAACTCTTGCGGGGATCACTCGACGAAAGCCGAAGAGTATCCAGCCCGAACCGTCTGTTGAAAAGCGTTCCACTTACAGGAGCCGTCAGCCTGACTGCAGCCGGGCACGAACACTGGCACGCGCTCAGGCGGAGTTTTCACGCTCAGCGGTGTGGCATTGCGCATCTGGTCGAGAGTCTGCGCCTCATAAAAGGTCCGCACCGAATACTCTTCCGTGTCGCGGACCTTCCATAATTCAAGAACAAGTGCTCCGCCCGGCGGAGTATCGTCTCTTCGGCCATCGATCAGCCACGAAAGGCCCAAGGCCCCGGCAATATTTGCAAGGTTTGTATCGTGCCCAACGAGGATGAGAAGGCGGTCGCCGGGCCTGGTAAGCGCGCCCGTTACCGGATGGCTGGCGGCTTCCTGCTCCATGGACTGAAGGATGTGGATCAGCAGGTTGGAAGATTGGGCGCGAGCAATATAGCTGGTGCGCTGTGAGATGTCCTCATTCGCGGTATGCAGTTGTAAGAACTCTCGCAGCTTCCCGATGTCCACTCGTCCCCAGCCGACCTTCGCTGCTTCCATGCCCTCGGTGTATTCGAGCAGCAGGTTCTCCGCCATGGTGGAGGCCACGCTCAGAGGCGTGTGCAGCTCGACCAGATGGTCGCTCTTGCCCTGCGCAATCGAAGAGGGAATATCGAAGATGGATTGAGGCGCTGCTGTGGCGGCGCTCGGGCAGGTCGCGCCGGGATTGCAACTGCGCAGAATATCTTCAAGTGCTTCCAGTTGGGGACGGTATGCTTCGGAAAGCCCCTGTGGATTGTTGCCGATGCGGCCGGAGACTGCCGCTGTGGCCAGCAGCTTGTCGGGATGACCCACTCCCGCCTCCAATGAATGAAACAACGGATCGGCTGTTCCCTCCGCAAGGGCGCTGATTTCGAGCGCGCAGCCCGGCGCGAGCCCCGCGGCAAGCGCCTTGCCGGTCTCGCGGGTCCGCTGATCGGAGTCCGCAATGATCCTGATGTGGCCCGCATCGCCGCAACCGCTTGGCGCAATCAGTCCCTGCGCTGCCAGTTGCTCGCGGTCGTAGGCGCCGAACAGTGTCATCAGATGTGCCCCATGGGCGGTCAGGTAGCCCGGAGGAACGCTCCACGCCGGCCATGGCTCAAATGAGTATTGATTCAGCTGACCGGGCTTGCCCGTGGGCGAGCGCACCCCATGGCGGCTCACCATCACCACCAACCTCAGCTCCTCATCTTTCTCCACGGCAGTCTTCGCCGGAACCGCGTTCGGCGCTTGAGCCTGGAGGGTGAACGCTGTGCTCAAGCAGAAGCAAAGAGCAATCTGCCGAATGCCGCCGGAAGGGCTATGCATGGCTGTGTTCCTCAATGGGTATTTGTTGAATACACGCGAAGCTCCGCGGGACGTTCGCCCGCGCCTGGCACGCCGACATACAGCAGACTCTGCGCCGGAACAAACAACGCCGTCTTCGCTCCGGCATTCGTCGACTACCTCTCGCGGTTCGAGGTCCAGCGAATTCCGCCGGCATAAGTGGGGTGATAGTATTCGCGCTGGACGACATACTGCGGGCTGCCGTTGTAGAAGCCGAAGACTTCATTGTTCAGGTTCAGCCCATAGGCATAGATCTGGAAGCCCAACGGCAGGCTGTAGCTGGCTTGGGTGTCGAACTGGAAATGCGCATACAGGTAGTTGTCGCCAGCCGGACCAGCGGTGCCGTTGACTTGTGGGTTGGGCTGGGTCTCCTGGTTGCCATTGCTGCCCAGGACGGGATTACCGCTCGAATCGAAAACGTAAGCAAGGTTCTCGTACTGATAGGCGTAGATCATTTTGTCGTCGAAGGTCATGCCAACGCGCATCGAGAAGTGCCTGGTGTCGAAGGTGGGGCTGATGTTCCAACTGTTGGGAGCTTGGCGAAGCAGGGCTGGGCTGTCAGTGCGCAGCGGATCGACGTTATTGGCCTGGGAGTTTGTATAGCTATAGTTGGCCGAGAGGCCTGCTCCCCCCAGCACACCGGGCAGATAGGACATACGCTGCTGGTAGCTGAACTCGACACCCTGCACATGAGCGCTGCCAGCGTTGATCGGCTGCGTTACAAGAACCTTCGTGCCAGCCGGAACATGGGGGAACGTCGCGGTGGAATAATACTGCTGAGTAACGATCGGATCCGCCAGGTCCTTATAGAAGTAACCCGCCTGAATCAGGCCGAGTGGGCTGAGATACCGCTCGTAGAGAATGTCGTAGTTATTCGCGTGCTCTGCCTTCAAATTCGGATTTCCAATGCTGAGGGTAACAGGCGTTTGGCTCAGAACAGGCTGGCTGACCGCTGCGGTAATATCCTCGGGATCGGGCCGGGAAAGGCCGCGTCCGTATACAAGGCGCAGGTCTGAATCTTTATCAAGAGCAAATCGCAACGAGCCACTTGGCAGAACGTCGAGGTAGTCTCCGCCCGCCTTGAAGGACAATGCGTTCGCGGTCTCGTCAAAGCTGGTCGTGTCCACATGGGTGGCTTCAAAGCGCAGACCGGTTACCAGGCGAACACGGCTTGCGAGCTCGATCGTGTTCATCACATACCCGGCTGGAATGCGCTCGATGAGATCGTAGTTATTCGAATTCACCCCCGGGCCGCCTACGAAGACAAGCTGGCTCTCATTACTTGTTACCCAACTCTTCAACTTACCCCAATCTGTAATTGCCGGGTATTTTCCATAGGTTCCGTCATAATAGTTCGGGTCCGTGAAGCTACCGTACCACTCTGGGTGTTGCGCAACCGGGACCGGGATGTAGTTCCCATTGCTATCTTGCGGCGCAAACCACGACGAATTGTAGGTGTCGTCGAACTTATGCTCGTTGCGGATTTTTGCGCCTAATTCAAAAGTACCGAAGTGCGAGCCCATGTGATACATCCTGGCGTAGGAGCCCGACGCCTGCAGATTGAGTTGAACGCTCTGTCCGAATGTTGGATAGTCAAATTCGTTGAAGCCGTAGTTATTCCGGTCGAAGGCGTTCTCGTTACCGGGACCAGAGCAACCCGCACCCCATGCGGGCCGGTCGACGCTGACGCCCGGAACGTTCGCGCAGTTATAAGCAACTCCGTCGTTGTTCGGCCCTAACCACTGGAAGCTTGCGCCGCCGCTTCCGCTCAACGATCTGGAGCGCGAAACGGACGCGCTCCAAAGAATGGTAGAGGCGTTCATCACGTGTTTGCCTTGCAGAGCCAGGCTGCCGACGGCCATGTTCGGACGGCGCCAATCTTGACTGTAAACCGGGGCGCTCTTTAGGGGATTGGTCGGATCGAACAGGCTCGAGTCGTTCATGGTGTATACCCACTTATTGCCCCAGTTGCGAAAAGTGGAAAACAGGCCGCGAAGAGAGATGTCTGAGCCTTCATGCAGCTTATAATCCGCACTGCCGGTCACGCCCCATCGGGTGCGGTTATAAATGTAGTCGCGGAAGTCCATGCTATCGTAGTGCGGGGTTGCGCTGCTTGTGGTTGGGACAGGCTCAATGTCGTTGATGCCGCGGCCGTTGTAATCATAGGTGCCGCCGATCAAGATACCCAGTTTCTTGTCGGTCAGGAACCGGCGGCCAATGGTTCCACCCATCTGATCCACCTCACGGCCACCGATTATCGGTGTGTAACCGCCTACACCGTAAAGAGTGATGGTTGGTGTGTCGGTTGCCGTCTTGGTGACCAGATTCACTGAGCCGCCAATTCCGTCTGCATCGATGTTGGCCTGCAGCGTCTTGTTGATCTCAACCGAGTCCACCAGGTCGGAGGCGATGGTGTCGAGCTTGATCTGGCGAACGCCTGATTCGGGCGAAGGAACGGTTACGCCGTCGATCATGGTGTTGCTCAGCCGCGGTTCGGTACCGCGAATCTGCACATACTTGCCCTCGCCCTCGTCGCGTTCGATCGTGACCGACGCCATGCGGCCGAGTGCGTCCGCGATGTTGGCGTTCGGCAAAGAGACGATCACATCGGACGTCAGCACCTGCAGAATATTCTCCGCGGCGAGAGTGCGATTGATGGCCTCAGCCTCGCCGAAGGGGCGATCGGCTGTAACGATAACCTGGTCGCTCACTTTTCCAATCTTGAGAATGGCATCAATGTGAGCTGTCCGCCCCGCCACAACCGTTACGGTACCGTTGTAGGGATCAAAGCCAACATAGGAGACGGTTACGGCGTATGTGCCCGGAGTCACTTCGGTGACTGTGAACTCGCCTTGTCCGTCCGTTGTTACGGGCCTGATCTGCGGTTGCAAACTAATCTTGGCGCCCTGAAGGACTGCGCCTGCCGAATCCTTTACCACCCCGCTGATGACACCGTTGCCGGACTGGCCAACGGCTGGAATCGAAGCGAATAAACAGAGAAGAAGAATTGAGAGAGAGAATGATCGTTTGCTCATGGCACTCCTCATCCCGGCATTGCGCCGGAAATTGAAACAGGATGGAGGTCGATTAATCGACCTGTGCGCAGAGTATGCGGTTTACTCAAAGCTGTGTTAACAACTCTGTGAATTTTTCTTAAGGTTCGGATGCGAATGCTTACGTGAATGTGAATGTGCGATGAATCTGAAACTGTGCCTACGCATTTTCTCAGGGAATCGCGCTTACGCTGGAGAGTACAGGGCGCATGCGAATACTTATCGTCGAGGACGAGCCGCGGATGCTGGAGTAGCTGCGCACGGGACTCTATGAGCACGGCTTCACCGCCATGACGGCGGGGGTTCGCCTATCTCGGCGACCATCCGTTCCTGCCGCAGCCCTCCCGGAAAGACATTGGCCCTCCCCGCGGGGAGGGCCAACGCGCCGCGCTCGTTGCAACCGCTCTAATTCACAGTCACAGAGAACGTGGTTGTGTTTCCTGTGCTCTGTGAGGGGTTACCAGTACCTGTCACCGTAAAGGTATAGTTGCCGGCAGTCGTCCCGGTATTGCCACCACCGCCCCCGCCCCCTCCGCCGCCGCCGCAACCGGCAGGGCTGCCCAGAGCTACCATGAGCACCAACACGCCCAGCATCGACCGCCAGCTACGCCGCCGTGCCGGAATCCCCAGGAACACCAGGAACGCCAGTACCGCACCGCCGCCCGCGCCCGTCCATCCGCTGCCCTTGCCGCCCAGCCTGGGATAAACCAGCTCACTGCTGCTGGCTGCCGTGGTGGTCACCGACACAGTTGTCGTCCCGCTCGTGGTGCCGGAACTCAGCGTGATGGTCCCCGCACCGCCCGAGCAGGTGGGCAGATCTGTCGCCCCGTTGGGAGACGTGGTTAACACACAGCTTATCGTCACAACGCCCGCATACCCGGTGGTGGAAGCAACCGTAATGGTCGAAGTCGCGCTGTCTCCAGGGTTGATTGCAGACGGCGACGACGTTGTCACCGCATAGGTCGCCGCTCCCGCCGCGCTAACCGTCACAGTCACCGTCGCAGTTTGCGTGATCTGCCCCGACATCCCGGTGATCGTCACCGTGTAGGGGCCGGGGGAAGTCGTTCCGCTTGTGGTTACTGTCACCACGTCCGTCCCCGAACCGGAGACCACCGAGGGCGAAGCCATGCTGCATGTTGCCACACCCGCGGGGCCTACAATCGTCGTCGTCACGGCGCAGGTCAAGTCCACCGTCGCAGTAAACGAGCCGACCGGAGATACGGTGATGGTCGACGTGTTACCGGTTGTGGTGCCCTGCGTAATGGTGAGGCTCGTGGGGTTGGCGGTCAGGCCGAAGCTCGCCGTAACCGAAGACCCGGTCACCACCGCTTCAACTGCGGTCGTGTGAACGTACTTTCCCGTCGAGTCCGCGCCGGTGATGAGCACGTTATAGCCCAGGTTGGGCGAACCCGCCGTGGCGTCGATGGTCAGCGTTGCCGTTGTGCTTGTTCCGCTGCTCAGGGTGGGAGCCGTGGGCGCAATCGAGCAGGTCACCCCCGCAGCCGCCGTGCAGGTCAGATTTACCGCGCCGCTGAAGCCGTTCACCGAAGCCAGGTTGATCGTAGCCGTTCCGCTGCTGGCGCCCCCGCTCACGCTTATGGGAACAATAGTACTCTGCGCCACCAGCGAGAAGTCCGAAAGCGGGTTCGAGATCGGGCTCTCGTTGTTCAGCGTAACGGCGGAGGGATAGTAGGTGTTGTCGCCGGTGTACTGGAGGGTGATGAAGTTGGCTCCCTGGAACAGGTCCTGACTGTCCAGCGTAATGCTGAACGTTGAGACCACCCCGCTGGCCGGCGAGTTGAGACCGACCTCGATATTGGAGAATCCGGACGAGAAGACGAATACGCCGCCGGTAGGCGCCGGCTGTCCACTCTGACCGGTTACCGTCCCGGTGATGGTGATGGAGGAAGTTGGCCCGATGTTCCCGGTCATGGTCGCGGCGGTAGTGGAGACTTGGCCCCCGGTCGGCGCCGACACCTGCACCGGGACGCCGCCCGAGTTGGAAGAGTTGTAGTTCCCGTCCCCTGGATAATTCACCGTGACCGTATAGTTCCCGTATGTGCCTGCCGGAATGGTGAACGCCGCCACGCCCTCCGGGGCTCCAGTCGACGGATCCACAGCCGCGGTCAGGGTCGCGCTCGCCGGCACACCGGATGGGAATCCGCTCACCGTGATCGTCCCCGTCGGCGGCGCCACCGGCACAGGATTCATGCTGGCCGACGTCGCGACTGAGTAGATGGCTCCGTTCTCCACCTGGACATTCACCACCGTCGGCTGGTTCTGCGCGCCGTAATACCCGGTGGAAGAAACCTGATTCGATGCGCTGAGGCCAATCACCGGCGTATCCTTCACAACCGTAAAGGCGATCGGCGCAGCCGCCGTCGATTTGTTATAGCTCTGGTCGCCGCTGTAACTGGCATTCACCGAGTGCGCGCCGACACTGAACGGCGCGTTGTACTCCGCGTCGCCTTCGGCGTTGATCACCGCCGTGTTCAGGGCCGTCGAGCCGTCGGTAAATGTCACCGTCCCGGTCGGCATATCGAAGGTCGGACAAACTGCGCCACTGGTGTTAATGCAGGTCTCTTCCGCCGCAAGATCCGAACTGGGCGTGACCTGTCCACTGAGAATCAGCTGTGTCCCGTAATCGACGCTGGTTCCAGGACCCGATGAGGAGGTATATGTGCCCAGGGGCGAGAACAGGTTGAACGCGATGCCGCTGTTTTCCGGACTCACCGTAATCTGGACCGGCGTGGACGAGCTCAGGCCGTTGGTCGCATCGCCGCTATACTGGCCCCAGATGTTATAAATGCCGCCGGGCAGATTAGGGACCGTGCCCGTATAAGAGCCGTCGCTCAGCGTAAAGAACGTTTGCCCCTGCTGGCCCGCCTCCGTGCTGTCGGTCAGCACCCCAACATCGCCCGTCGGCGTGCCGCTGGCCGTTGTCACCTTGCCGCTCACGGTGATCGCCGTTCCGTGCGTGAACGAGGTCGATGACGGCGTCAGCGTGGTCGTGGTGGTGGTGAACTTCACGCTGCCCCAGTTGGTCACAAGCTGGTTGGCGTCGATGGTCCCCAGGCCGCTGGCCTCGTCATAGCCCGCGACGGCGTTGTACCACGCTGTCGTCCCGGTGCCGATCATTCCCTCCAGGATCTCGACTAGGTTGCCGTTGGAATCTGTGTACTCGAGGGTGATCGGGTTGGGAGCGGGCGCGCAGTTTGTGGTAGCGTCGGTCAGATCGCACGGAACGGTGTTGGTGCCGTTCCTCACGTCGTTGAACGCCGCCGGAACCTGCTTGGCAAGCGGATAAAGCACAAAATCAGCTTGCCCCTGCCGCCCATACTTCTGGTTCACCATCGCCATGATGCCCGCAAACGACGGAGCCGAAGCCGACGTGCCGCCCACGCCGCTGATCTGCATCATCCCGCTGCTCGATACTGGCTGGCAATCGCCGTCGTCGGCGCATATCGGATAGTAGCTGACATTGGAGCCGTTGGAGGCGAAGAGAGAAACGTCCGGAAGGTCGCGCGCCGTGTCGCCAAATCCGGTTTGCCAGGCAGGCTTGGTGGTATAAATCGAGCTGGACCCGCCGCCTCCCGCCGCAATGGATGTGTACGACAGAGGCGAGGCGCCCCCTTGCAGCGTAGAAATGGTATCCCCATACGGGCTGTCGTTCCACGGCTGCTCCGGAATGGGAGCTTTCGCGGCGATGATGGACACCGCCGGCGAGCTGTTGCTGGCCGTGGTGTTCCAGTAGGTCCCCATCTGCGCCTCCATGGCCGTCAGCCCCTGGCTGAAATCGCTGTAGTAGAAGTCCGTCCCGCCCACGGCCACGTTGTACGGCGTCGAGGCGTAGCCGTTCACCTGTTGTCCATAGATGGCATACTCCTCCGAATTATCGTTGTCGCAGCCAGCGGCGCCGTTGTCGCCGGTCGAAACCACCACCGTGATGCCCTGCGCCGCTGCCTGCTCCCAGAGCGCGCTCAAGAAGCTGTTTCCAGAGGGGGTTAGGAAATTTTCGCATAGGCCAAAACTCACGCTCATGATAGGCGCGACGTTGCTGTAGACCGCGTGCTCGGCAGCCAGGATCAGGCCGTTCTCCAGCGCCGTGTCCGCCGCGATCACCAGATCCACCGTGGCGTCGGGGGCTACGGCTCCCGCCCACTCCACGTCAAGATAAGCCTCGGTCGAGGCGCCGTTCGGCCCGTCCGGATTGTTGATCCCGTCCACGCCCGGATCGTTCCCGTCGATGATTACCTGCGGCGGGTTGGCGGGATAAGTGGGGAGAAAAAGACTGCGGAAACTGTTCACCTGTCCAATATTGACGTTGGATTCATTGATGATCGCAATCGTCTGCCCACTGCCGTTTGTTCCAGCCGTATACAACGGGTTCAGATCGTACTGAACGGCAAAATCTCCCGGCGCGAGGACAAAGTTGTCGGTGGACACGCTGCCGCCGCCAATGGTCCACTCCGGCGTCGCGTGGTCCGTCTTCGGATCGTATTGCGCCTTGCCCAGGTACTTGACATAGCTCCTGGCCCGGAAGTTGTTCAGCGACACAAAGCCGCCCACCACCGGCGCAACCGCCGCCGGAATCTGCGGATCGCCGGCATTGGCGTAATGGGTTTCGCCATTCACCTCATACTTATGGATCTGCGTGTGAAACGCCCCGCGCATCTGCGCCACGTTGCCGCTGAACTCGATGGTCTGCTTACCCGGATTCACCTTGGTCACGCTAAATCCGTGCCCCGTCAGCCAGGTTTGAATGGTCGCGATATCCTGGTCCGACGGCCCGAACTGCTTGCCAAACTGATCCGGCGTCAGCCATTTGTGATAGCTGGCCGTTCCCGGCGTGTGCAGATCGCCGATGAGCTGGTGCAGCGCCGATTCCTGGCTGTTGCTGCGCTTTAAAACCAGATGCATCCGCTCAAGTTGCATCTCGTCGGGCGCGGCTCCGCGGTCATTCCTGGCGTTGGCCAGTGGGTGCACCGTGCCCTTGAGGGTTACCAGTTGGCTTTCGTCAATGGGATTGACGATCCGTGCGGCGGGCGCGATTTCCTGGGATATCGCTGCGGTTCCACACAGCAATGTACCGGACAGAACACAGAGGGGAAACGAACGCAGGAGACGCATAGTGGTTTTCCTGAACCCTTTCTGGGGGGGAGAATCCCCGGGAACGCGAAACGTCGCAGTTTCAAATGGAAAAAACACGGTGGAGCAACCTACCCGTAGACTCTACACAGAATGCATCTTGGCTGACAATAGCAACGAAATCGGCAGCCCTCGTGCATCGCCGCATGGATCCGCAATCTCTTCCGCGCGCAAGATCGAAGCATGGCGGAGAAAATCTGCATTGTGGAATACCTAGGCCCGAGTTTCTGCCTCTGGACCTGGTAGCTGCTGGAAAACAAGAATGAAGCCGGATGGAAAGAAGTTATGGGAGAGTTGCCGCCCTCCCGTAGGTTACGCCAAGAGGAAACAATCTGGTTAGACGAGGCTCAGCGAAAAGAGTTGACCTGCGGATTATTACCTATTGCATAGGACGGCCCGTGACGCCCCATGGCCGCAATCCCTTCAGGAGCAGCATCCGCGGACCACGATAATCGGTTTCAATTCAACCGGCAAGCGGTCGCCGATCGAGATCCATCTCGGAAAGGGCGCCCTGGAAGCCGTGGTCGCACTCGGACTGTTGCGCGCTGATTCGGCGACTCTTCGCCATTTCGACGGCCCGCCGCGGCCGAAACCGATTTTGCAATAGACAATTCGTGTCTCTATCGGATATTATTCCCTTTTCCAATTTGCCGCATCGCGGAACGGGTCCCACTCATGCTCGTTAGGCTCTTTATCCGCTGCCGGAACGACGCCCTCTTCCCCGAGACGTGCCCCATCATTTCGCATCCACGCACCAGGCAAGCCACCTCGGCGAAGGACAACCCATCATGACGCACTCTGAATCCACAACCTTTGACTTGGCCGTTAAGGCTCTGGACTCGTTCCAGATCGAGATCCCCTCCTGGGGATTCGCCAACACCGGAACCCGCTTCGGCAAGTTTGTCCAGCCCGCTGCCGCCTCCACCATCGAGGAGAAGTTCTGCGACGCGGCTGAGGTCAACCGCCTCACCGGCGTCACCCCCACGCTCGCCCTCCACGTCCTTTGGGACCTGCCCAACGGAATCGACGACGTTCCCCAGGTCAAGGAACTCGAGCGGCGCTTCGGCATTCGCGCCGGCTCCATCAACCCCAACCTCTTTGAGGACCAGCAGTACAAGTTCGGTTCTCTCTGCAATCCCTCCCCCCGGATCCGCGAGCAGGCCCTCGCCCACGTCCTGGACTCCATCGAGATAGCCAAACAGTTCGGCTCCCGCGATCTCTCGCTTTGGCTGGCCGACGGTTCCAATTACCCCGGCTCCCAAAGCATCCGCAAGCGCATCGGCTGGCTGGAGCAAGCCCTCTGCGCCGCCCATGATCGCCTCGCCCCCTCGCAACGCCTCCTTATTGAGTACAAACCCTTTGAGCCTGCCTTCTATCACACCGATATTGCCGACTGGGGCATGTCCTCCCACCTCTGCCGCGTCGCCGGCTTGCAGGCCCGCGTCCTGGTCGACACCGGCCACCATTACTCTGCCCAGAACATCGAGCAGATCGTCGCCTGGCTGCTCCACACTGGCCTCCTCGGAGGATTCCACTTCAACGACCGCCGCTACGCCGACGACGATCTCACCCTCGGCTCAATCGATCCCTACCAGATCTTCCGCATCTTTCATGAGATCCACGCCGCCGCCGCCGACGGGCTCGCGCGCAGTATCGCCTTCATGATCGACCAGAGCCACAACCTCAAAGGCAAGATCGAGGCCACCGTCCAAACCGTCGTCACGGCCCAGGAACTCTGGCTCAAGGCCGCCCTCGTCGATCGCGAGCAGTTGGCCGTCCATCAGCAGTCTTGCGACCTGGTAGCCGCCGAAGAACTCTTCCGTGGCGCTTTTTGGACCGATGTTCGGCCCCTCGCCGCAGCCTGGCGACTGGCCCGTGGTCTGCCCGCTGACCCGCTCGCCGCCCTGCGCGAATGCGGATATGTCGAACGCATAGCCCGTGAGCGCGAAAATCGTCAGGCGGCCATAAGCAGCTACGCCTAAAAAGGTCTATCCTGATATGAAACCTGCTGCTGACTGAAAGATACCCACGGAGACAATCGGTTGCCCAAGGCTAAGATCAAGCGGCTGTACCTGATTCCCATCCTCTCCAAGGCCCTCGATGTACTCGAGCTCCTGGAGGAGAATCACGCCCCTGCCTCCCTCGAGGACGTCTACCGGAAAACCAGGATCTCCAAGACCAGCGTTTATCGCATCCTCAAGACCCTCGTCCACCGCGGCTACGTCGCCCAGGCCCAGAACGGCCAGTACCGGCTGGTTTCGCGCCCCCGCCGCCTGCGCTTCGGCTTGTCTGTCCAGAGCGCGGAGTTGCCCTTCTCCATCGCTGTGGCCCAGAGCGTCACTGCCGCGGCCGCCGCATCCGGCGTCGAGCTTCTCGTCCTCGACAACCGCTACGACCCCGATGTTGCCGTCCGGAACGCCGAGGAATTTGTCGCCAAACGCGTTGACCTCGTGCTCGAGTTCCAGGTCGAGGAGCACGTCGCCCCGCGCGTGTCCCACATCTTCAAGAAGGCTGACATTCCCCTCGTCGCCATCGATGTTCCCCACCCCAACGCCACTTACTTTGGCGTGGATAACTTCGAGTGCGGGCTCGAAGCCGGCTCCCTGCTCGCCCAGCATGCTCTCCGCAAGTGGAAGGGCAAAGTCGACTGGGTTCTCGGCGTGGGATTGGCTGAGGCCGGCAGTTTTGTCCAGAGCCGCATCACCGGCGCCTTCGACGGCATACGCGAACGCCTCGCCGATCTCCCCGCCGACCGTTTCGTCCAGATCGAAGGCCGCGGCATGAGGCAACCCAGTCAGCTCGCGGTCACCGAGTTTCTCCGCGGCCGTCGCAAGGGCGAACGCATCCTCGTCGCCACCGCCAACGACACCAGCGCCCTCGGCGTCCTCGCTGCCGCCCGCGACTCCGGCCGCGAGCAGGACTTCGCCATCGTCGGCCAGGACTGCATCCCCGAGGTCCTCGAAGAGATGCGCTCCGGAAAGAGCGCCATCATCGGCTCCGTCTCCCATGAAGTCGAAACCTACGGCCCGCGCCTCATCCAGCTCGGCATTGCCCTCCTCCGCGGTTACACCGTCCCCCCCTACAACTACGTCCGTCACCGCACCGTCACCGCTGAAACCCTCGGTGCCGAACAGCAAACCTAGCCCTACCTCGGCCTTGCAGGCTGCGAAAAAACTCGTTGCTTTGAAAGGACCCGGCTTTACAGTCTGCGAAAATACTCCTCCGGGCGGCAGGTCCGGCCTGGTAGGCCGGGGTTTTAACACCTACAGAATCCGCGCCCACCGCCATGCCAAAATTCACCGGGCTTTAGAGGCTGCGGAAAAAGCCTTGTCTTCGCACCAAAATCCCGAGAAGCGGCCCTCAGGGCTAAACAGACTGCGGAAAAACTTGATCCGGAGGGAGGCGGGGGGTTCAACCCCCGCATAAAGCCAACAGGATCAACGCGGGCTTTAGCCCCGGAGGGACGCCTTTCGCCGATTTCGCACGAAATCCCGAGTTTTTCCGCAGCCGCTAAAGCCCACGTTGATTCTGCGCCACTTATGGCACGATTCGCCGCGCCGAATCGTGCCCTGATACAAAACCCTCGCGAATCCACGCTGGAACGGGTTTTTCCGCAGCCTGTTTAGCTCCCGAGGGAATGCCTCAGGCCGCAAACCGTTTCTTCGTGCGGCCGGCTCGCGGATTCCCGGCAAAGAGATCCCGCCCTCCTCAGTCCGCGATTTGCACAGCCGCCCTGCCCCGCCGCCCCGCATTCGGGCGATACTGTCTGCATGGCTACCGTCACCTATCAGGGCCTTGAAGTTCTCTTTACTCGCCAACAGATCGCCGCGCGCGTCGCCGAGATGGGCGCCCAGATCACCCGTGACCTCAACGGTGAAAAGCTGGTCATGGTCGGCGTGCTCAAGGGCGCCGCGCCCTTCCTGTCTGACCTGGCGCGCTCCATCCAGGCTGACGCCACCTTCGACTTTGTCGCCGTCTCGAGCTACGGCAATGGCCAGCGTTCCTCCGGCGCCGTCAAGCTCATCAAGGACCTCGACGAGCCCATTGAAGGCAAGAACGTCCTGGTGGTCGAGGACATCCTCGACACCGGCCTCACCCTGGCCTACCTGCGCAAACTTTTCCTCCAGCAGCGTCCCAAAACCCTGCGTATCGCCACCTTGCTTGACAAGCCCTCCCGCCGCATCGAAAAAATCGACGCCGACTACGTGGGCTTTTCCATCCCCAACCTCTTCGTCATCGGCTACGGCATGGATTACGCCGAGCGCTATCGCAACCTGCCCGACATTTGCATCATGACCCCCGGCCAGCCCGAGTAGCCCCGCCAGTCCGAAGAGCGACTCTCTCCGCAACCATCCAGCCGCAATCCCCGCACGGCTGCCGCCCATTGGGCTGCTTGAACCAGCCAGTTGACGCTCTGTGCAACCCCAGCCCCTCAAACACCGTCAATTCATTTGGCCGGGCGTTCGGGAAGGCCTATACTCATCTCCCGTACACTGCCCGGCGAACCGGCATTTGAGAGTGGCTCACCTCCGGCAAGGAGCAAAACCCATGCCTTTCATCACCCCCATCAACGAAGCGGACCTCGAATTCGACAACGGCTATTTCGATTCAGCCGCTTTTGCCGGGCAAACGCTGTCCACCTGGCAGACGCTGGCCGCGGTCATTGACCACACCCTGCTCAAGGCTGAAGCCACCCGCGACCAGGTTGAGAACCTCTGCGACGAGGCCATCCGCTACCGCTTTGCCTGCGCCATGGTCAACCCCATCTGGGCGTCCACGGCCGTCAGCCTGCTCTCCGGGACCGGCCTTCCCGTTGGCGTCGTCATCGCCTTTCCTCTGGGCGCCTCGCTGGTCTCCACCCTGCGCCAGGAAGCCGCCGCCCTCACCCGCCTCGGCGCGCGCGAACTGGATATGGTCATCCCTATCGGCCAACTTAAGAGCGGCAACCACCAGGCCGTTCACCATGCCATCCACGCCGCCGCCACCGTCGCCCACCACCACGGCGCCCTGCTCAAGGTCATTCTTGAAACCGCCCTGCTCACCGTCGAAGAAAAGCTCCGCGCCGCCGAAATCGCCATCCAGGGCGGCGCCGACTTCCTCAAGACCTCCACGGGGTTTTCCACCGGCGGCGCAAACCCCGCCGACGTTGCCCTGCTCCGCGGCGTAGCCGGCGCCCGCTGCGGCGTCAAAGCCGCGGGTGGCATCCGCACTCTCGCCGACGTCCGCGCCCTGCTCGAAGCCGGCGCCAACCGCATCGGCGCCTCCGCCTCCGTCGCCATCGTCCGCGAACTGGGCGCCGAGTAAATCAGCTTCCAGCTTCCAGCTTGCGACCCAACCCGGCCAGAGCGTTTTCCGCAAAGAGATGAGCCCGGCCACAGTCGGCGCCGTCAGACGATGATGTAATTCCCGCGTAACAAACAGATTCCAACATGGCAGCCGGACGCCGAGCATCAGCTCAAGGCTGGAAGCTAGCAGCTAGAGGCTAACGGCCGCCCCCTCCATCCGCTATCATTCCTCTTAGACCCCCATGTCCACCATTCCCCCACCCCCGCCTCACCAACCCGAGTTCGAAGGCGACTACCGCCCCGTCGACCCTGCCAATCCCTCGGCCCATCTCGACCCCGTCAACGCCCGCGTGGAACCCGCCGACGTCGCCTACCTGGCGCAGTTGGCTGAAGCCCTCAACACCACCCTCGACCTCGAAACCCTCCTCAACCGCACCTCCGAGCTCGTCCGCGCCGTCATCCACTACCGCATCTTCGCCATTCTCCTCCTCAACGACCGCACCCACGAACTCCGCGTCCGCTTCCAGATCGGACACACCACCCAGGTCGAGCGCGCCCGCATTCCCCTCGGCATAGGCGTAGTCGGCCAGGTCGCCCTCACCCGCCAGCCCATCCTCCTCAACGACGTCTCCACAGCGAAGAACTACATTTGCGTCAACCCCGCCGTCCGCTCCGAGTTGGCCGTCCCTCTCATCGCCAAAAACCGCCTCATCGGCGTCATGGACATCGAAAGCGAGCAAGCCGGCTACTTCCGCCCCGAGCATCTCCATCTGCTCATCCTCACCGCCTCCCGCATCGCCCAGGCCATTGAGAATGCCCGCCTCTACGCCCGCGTCTTCCGCCAGGGCCAGACCCTCGCCATCCTCAACGAGATCGCCGTCGAACTCACCTCCATTCTCGAACTCGACCCCCTCCTCGAGCGTGTCGGCCAACTCCTCCGCCGCCTTATCGACTTCCAGATGTTCACCGTCATGCTCCTCGACGACAAAGGCGAAACCCTCATCACCCGTTACGCCTGGCGATTCGGTCACGCCCACTCCCCCCAGCGCCGCATCGCCATCACCAGCGGCCTGGTCGGCGCCGCCGTCCGCGAGTGGCGCCTCATCAACGTCCCCGACGTCCGCAAGGACCCGCGCTACGTGCCCATGAACGAAGAGACCCGCTCCGAGCTGGTCGTGCCCCTCTTTTACAAGGGCCGCATCATCGGCGTTCTCGACCTCGAACACACCCGCACCCACTTCTTCAATGAAGAACACGAGCGCATGTTGACCACCCTCGCCGCCCAGGTCGCCATCGCCATCGAAAACGCCCGCCTCTACCAGGCCGTCCGCCGTCAGGAGGCGCAACTTGAGCGCGACATCGCCATGGCCCGCGAAGTCCAACTCCGCCTCCTGCCGCCCAATCCGCCCGAATACCCCCACGCTGAAATGGCCGTCCACTTTCTCCCCGCCCGCACCATCGGCGGCGACCTCTACGACTTCCTGGACTACGGCCCCCACCGCACCGCCATCGTCCTCGGCGACGTCAGCGGCAAAGCCGCCCCAGCCGCTCTCTTCGCCGCCCTCGTCAGCGGCATCATGCGCTCCGCGGCTACCCAGCAGCCGGAACCAGCCCAGATGCTCGCCACCCTCAACGACGCCCTCCAGGAGCGCAAGCTCGAATCCCAGTACGTCTCCCTGCTCTTCGCCCTCTGGGACGACGAAAACCAGACCCTGCAGGTAGCCAACTCCGGCGCCATCCAGCCCATCCTCTGCCGCTCCGGCAAGTCGATCGCAGTCCCCGCCGAAGGCTTCCCTCTCGGCCTCTTCCCCAATGTTACCTACGAGGAGTTCAACGTCGCCGCCCAGCCCGGCGACGCCATCGTCTTCGTCTCCGACGGCATCCTCGACGCCGAAAACGCCCAGGGCGAAATGTACGGCGACGACCGCTTATCCAGCCTTCTCTGCGCCCAACGCGAGCACCCCGCCCAGCAAATCGCCGACGCCATCCTCGCCGACGTCTCCCGTTTCCAGGGCGCGCAGGACCGCTTCGACGACGAAACCATCATCGTCCTCCGCGTCCGCTAGGGAACCTCTGCGCAGGCTCGTGATTTTGCAGCGACGACTCAACCGCAGATGGTTTTTTGATTTTGAATCAGTTTTCTGACGAAGAATACAGGTCGCTGCTTGTCTTTTTGGTCTCTGTGAGGCCATTTTTCGGCCTCCAGAGACACTACGCCCTTTGCGGGGCCAGCCGGTTGCGGTGTTGGTACAGATTCACCAGCGCGAAGGCAGCGCACAGCCACTGATGATTTTTCCAGATGCCACGGTAACGAACCTTGGTAAATCCGAAGCCTCGCTTCAGGATGCGGAAAGGATGCTCGACTTTGGCTCTAACTCGAGCCTTGGTTGTATTCTTTCGCTTGGCTTCTTCATCTACATAGTCCTTGTATTTCGTCCGGCGGCAAGTCATATCCTGCGCCTTCGGCGCGGCTGCGCGAATCGCCTCGCTCTGGCCCTGATAGCCGCCATCGCCCCATATCCGCCGCGGCGGACGCTCTTCGCCGTGCAGTAGGTCGGGCAACATATGTTTATCCGCCACGCTGGCCGCAGTTGTCGCCACCGAATGCACCACCGTCTCCTTGCTATCCACGCCGATGTGCGCCTTGGCGCCGAAAAACCACTGGTTGCCTTTCTTGGTCTGATGCATCTCGGGATCGCGCTTGCCGCTGGAGTTCTTCGTCGAACTGGGCGCATGAATAATCGTCGCGTCTACGATGGTGCCCGTGCTGATGCGGATGCCCTTCGTTTCATGTTTATGGTTCATTCAAGAATTACGCGGGCTGCCGACTTGTGCAGAGGTTCCCTAACGGAGAAGCCACAAGTGGTAGCACCGCGAGGGCGAGAGTACGGATGCGGATATTCAGGGGCGGGACAGCTCGTAGTAGCTGTGAAGTCCCCGATAAAGGGATGGCGCAAGGGGGCTGTGTCAAGGAGCCTGATTCAATGAGCCAACCAGTTGATGGGCGGAGCCCGAGGAATGAGGCAAAGCCGTTTTGTATTTCGAAGAAGGAGGTCTGGGAAGCGTATCAGCGGGTAGCCGAGGAAGTAAGGAAGGCCATTGCTGCGCGGTTGCGGGACTGCAGACTGGAACTTCATCCGGAAAAGACGAAGATCGTCTATTGCAAGGATGAGTTGCGGAAGGGAAGACATGACCATGAGAAGCTCGATTTTCTGGGGTATGAATTTCGCCCGAGAAGATCAAAGAGTCGCACTGGTAAGGCCTTTCTCAACTTCAGTCCAGCGATTTCCACCAAGGCAGCAAAGGCGATTCGGGAGAGGATACGAAGCTGGAAACTACCCAAATGTAGTGATAAGGCGATCGAAGAACTGTCTCGACTCTACAATCCGATCATCCGGGGCTGGTTCCAATATTACGGGCGGTTTTACCGCACGGCGCTCTACTCGATCAAACGTCAACTGGACCAAGAGCTGGTCTTCTGGGCCAAAAGGAAATACAAAAAGTTACGCCAACATCTCCGGAGGGCACGACACTGGATTGCTCGCATCTCGCGCAGGTGTCCAGAGTTGTTTGCTCACTGGCAGGTGGCACGTAACACGGCTCCATGATGGGAGCTGTATGAGTCGAGAGGCTCACGTACAGTTCTGCGAGCGCCTCGGGGTGAGACTCCCTGGGGCGACTCTCCCGCGCGGAATCCCGAATCAAGACGCCAAGCTCGATTTATCGTTACCGGTGGCAGACGACAACACTGGATCATGCGCTTGCTTCCAGGAGATGGTGGGAGTTCGTCAGCCAGTCCAGCAAAGTGGCTGGCTGCCGCTTCAACAACAGCACTTCGAAGCAAGTCGGCGGTGCACCGAGTGATTGGTGCGCCGCCGACTTGCGTCTCTTCAGATGGCACTGGGCAATTGGGGTTCGGCTTCCCGGCCTGGCCTTGCTGTGTAGTTGGGATAGCTGGAATCACTGTCGTCCAGCCGGTATTCGATGCATTCTCAATGAACTTTTCTGTAATACCGGTTGGGTGCACCGGGTGTGGGGAGGTTGTCGCTGACCTGAGTCCCGCTGGAATGCGTCCGGGTCAATGCAGTGGTTAGGGTAATGCCGGAGCCAGAGACCTGTGCACTGGCGGCGTGCGCGTGACTGAGCGGTGCGGCGACAGTGATTGTGGCGCCGCCCCACCAGTTAATGGAGGCGACGACCGCCGTTTCGGAGACTGTGCCACTGTCAATGGTGATGGTCTGGCCTTCGCTGAAGCCGATCACATCTGCCACGGGGATCACGGTCGCGCCAGCACTCGTAGCGACGCCCTGCGTAGTGGCGCCTGCCGTGCCAACTGTTGCGATCACTGCTGTTTCCGAGTTTGCTCCCGTATCGATCATGATCGTCCGGCCCGCACCAAAGCCTTCCACGCTGGCGACTTTGATATTGGTTGCTCCGGCGGCTGATGTAGTTCGCAAGGTGGTTGCGGCCTGCTGGAGGAAATCGGTGCAGTTGCTGTCGGTGTCCGCGCCGTCAGGGAAGCGGCCCGCGCTGGAATTGCTGGCGCCGGCCGCGGCTTCCGGCCCAAAGCCCTCGGCCGAGCCGGGCACTGCCACGCGGCAGCCGCTCTGATCCAATCCGGAGGCAGCCTGGTAGCCCTTGGCCGCCCATGGATCGACGAGGCCGCCGTAGTTGAGGCTGTCGACAACCAGTCCCGAGGCATCCCGCAGCACCAGGCTGCCCTCCTTGACGGAGATGGTATGCCCGAAGAGGGGAGCGCTGGTGGTCAGTTCGGGACCGCCGAACCATAGGTCGGGCGCCGGCGTTCCCTGGTATCCCGCGGTGGTGACCGTGGCGTCGCGCACGACGGCGTTGATTGCGTGGCTGCTGGCGAGTGGGCTGGAGAGCGTGATGCCGGAGCCGAGCGCCTGAACCGGTTCGTTGCTCGAGTGGGCAAAGGAGGTCGGTCGCTCAAAGCTGATCCCCGTTCCCCGATCGCTGAAGGGAAGGTTGGCCGCATGATTGAACTTGAGCGGGGCAGCCAGGTCGAGCCCCGTGCCCTGACACACCACCCACTCGTCGCCGATGTGGGCCTTGGCGAGGGCCGGCGTAAAGTCGATGCCGCCGCCGTTCGGGCCATTGCTGCCCACAGCGGTTACGGTCACGACCTCCTTGCTCGCCGGGGTACCGACCGTGATCTTGTCTCCAACGGCGAAGCCGTGCGCTCTGCGAACTTTGATATGGGTAGCGCCGGCATTCGCATCGGCCGAGAGGTTCGTCTGGCTGGCTTGCGTGCCGACATGCGTGACCGTTACGGTCTCGATCCCATGGCCAACACTGTCGATGTCCAGCCTGATCTTGTCACCGGCCGAGATATCGGAGACGGATGTCACCTTGATGTTGGCCGCTCCGGCCGGCGCGTCCGCCACCAGGTAGGCCTGCGTGCCCGGCTTGCCGACCGCGGTGACCGTGGCCACCTCGTACTGCTCGACGGTTCTTGCGACGGCGGGGTAGGTGGCGCCATGGCCGAAGGCGATCTTCTGGCCGGCCGCGAAGCCTTCGACGCTGGCCACGGGCACGTTGGTCGAGCCGGCGGGAATCGTGATCACCGGCCCCTCGGGGAGAGGTTGCCACAGGGTCGTATGGTTGCTGGCCGCCGTTCCGAGGCTTGCGATCTTGCGCGTTTCGGCGGCGGAGCCGGTGTCGATGCCGATGGTATCGCCTACCAACATGCCGGTTGTGTTCCTGACGTGGATCGTAGTGTCGCCGGCGCGCGCCGGGACCGCGAGCCCGGAGTTGGCGAGGCCGAGCAGGTAGAAACCATGAGGCGCGAGTTTGGTCGCGGCTGGAATCTTCACTGAAGAGAAGATGGCCTGCTGGGCAGGGCGCCCGGTCAGGGTCCAGTTGGAGATGTCGACGCTCTCAGAGCCTGCGTTGTAGAGCTCAATGAAGGAATCGGTCGCATTGGCAACGCCGGAGCTGATGCGGAATTCATTGATCCGGATCGGGCTTGCGTTCCGCACCTTCTCGGCGGCTGTCTCGGATAGCTTGCTGCCGTTGGCCGCGTTCGTCCACGAGACGCTGCCCACCAGATCGCCATTGAAAACTGCTGGTCCCGAGGTGATTTTGAAGGTCGCGCTCACGCTTGCGCCCGGCGCCACCGGCTCGGCGAAGGTCTTCGACGTCTGGTTTGTACCCGCAACGACAGAGGTCCATTGCTGGCCGGGCACGGCGAGGCTCAGCTTGACGCCTACGGCGGGCGCACCCGTGGTATTCGTGAAGGTCACCGTGGTCTGCTGCGAGGAGCCCGGGGTGAAGGTCTGGAGGCCAGGCGGAGTGGCGGTGGCCGAGGCCGGGGCTAGGCTTAACCGAGGCAAGTCGTACCTGGCAGCAACCACGTTGGCTTGCACCAGCCGGTCAGTGGCGTCGGCCGGGAAGGTTCCTGCGGCCGTCATCGCGCCTTCATAGAAGGTGCCCTGCGAGCTGTTGCTGTTGTCGCCGCCGTTGCCCAGCAGGATGGCTCCCTGCTTCCGCATCGGGTCATATGTGGCATTGACGCGTTTGCCGTCGAACATGACCGAGAGCGGACCTTGCTGCGCATCGCCGCCCATCGAGGTCCAGTGATGCGGCTCGCCTTTGGCCATCGCGGTTACGAATCGCCAGGGGATGCTCGGCAGGTTGCAGACTTTGGAACCATCCGGATTGACGCAGCCCACCAGGTTGTTCTCCTGGTCGGTCATGATCCACGGGCCGCTGGAAGTCGAGTGGAACCAAAAGGGCGCATTGCCAAAGTACGCGGTCTCCATGGTGCCGTTGTCGTCGTCGCGGCTGTCGATCTCGGCGTTGCCGTAGTCGAAGCAGCAGCCGGAGTTGAAGTGCCGCCCGTTGATGACCCAGTACTGACCCTCGGCCTGGTCGTCAACGGCTGTGCCACTGGCGTCGTCATGGCGCAGGCCCATGCCCGGCTCAATGAAAACGCCGTAAGCCTCGTGGCCCATGATCGTAATCGGCGCCATGTCGGCGACCGGAAGGTTGTTGAATCCTCCCAGGGCCGGGCCGTTGAATCCGCCGCGGGGTGCCTGGGTCAGGTCGTTGTGCTTGGGAGACTGGTCGAAGACGGTGGTGATCCAGCAGTACGTGTTGACGCAGAAGGCATCCTGCGCGGCCGCGTCGGCATATCCACCCGCATCCGCAACCGGCGCCGCGACGGGCTGGACGACGCCGATATCCAAGGTCTTGCCGTCGGACTGGCGCAGGACCTGGTAGAGCGGACCATTGTAGGAGGCGTACAACGCGCGCGTAGTGCTGTGGGCCGCGACGCAGGGAGTGCCGGCCCCGGCGTAGATGTCACAAGGGCCTTGTGGCCTGGGCGGAGCCACACCGGGCCCCGCTGTAGCCTGTTGCGCCATCGCCAACGTGCCGCCAATCAGAGTGAGAGCCAGTGCGAGTATCCGTGCAAGATCGATTCTGGTTTTCATGCGTATCCTGTCTGCCTTGCCGGGACCTTCTGGCTTCCAGTGGGGATGAGTTCCTCTTTCTGCCTCAGGCTGTCCGATTTCTTCGAATGTTCTGTCGGGGATACGTATACCACAAGATCCCAAACACGCTCCACCCCATCCAGAATATGCCTGGATAGAAAACGTATGCCTTTCGGTTTGCAGTCGGATGTAGAGGATATACAGGAACATGCGTCCTGCCCCAACTCACCACTTCGCGCCGGTGCTCTGACCAAGACACCGCCAGATCACCGCACACGGAACTTCCTCTAACTTCTGCCATGTCTCGTGACGTCACATATGTTTCCAAGCGGTAGCGGCAAGTCGGCTCAAATCAAGCTTTTGGCGGAATAGGGGATGTCCCTGCCATTCCGGGCGAGTGGTCGGCTATCCTTCCCCAACCCCAAGAAACCGGATTGGGGACGAGTTGCCGGTCATCCGACCGGAACCCCGGAATTTGCCTGCCATACGCTCGATTAGAGCCTCGGGGATTTTGCGTCAAGTGAAGACCGTTATCCATGAATTCGCCTCAGAATGGGGCAAATCTTGGCTCTTTGGTCCCGGCAAAGGCCCTGCGAAGTACCGCCGAGTCTTTGGGATGGAAACGAATGCAAAAAACGGACCCGGTGGGGGCAACCTGGGGGTATATTGGTTTGCAGCCGGGAGAGCAAGATGGAAATTCCGGCGTAGTGCTCAAAAGGGGTCCGCCCTGTCGCCTGACTTTGCGCTCGAATCCCCAACCTTGCGGTTGGCGACGGGACTCGTATAATGCTGGCGTACAATCCTGCCAATTCGAGGCCCTCTTATGTCGCCTTTCATCCTGTGTCATGGAAAGAAATTGTCTGCCGCCATCGGCTGTTTGGTTTCCATCGTCTGCTGCATCGGCTTGGGGCTTGCGGCGCAAGCTCCGCAAGCCCCGGTGGGCATTGCGCCCGCCCAAACGGCAGCGCCCACGCTCAAGATCACCGTTCGCGAGGTTCTGCTCGACGTGCTGATCACCGACAAGGCCGGACAACCCGTTACCGGTCTTAAGGCCGCCGACTTCACGGTGACAGAGGAGGGCCAGCCGCAGGTCATCCGCAGACTTAACGAACATCACCCGATGTCTGCGGCGGACGTCGACAAGCTCACCGCAGCACCTGCCCTCCCGCCCAACACCTTCACCAACTTCACGCCGGTGCGCAACACCAACGCCTCTACGGTCCTTCTCCTCGATGCCATGGACTCGCCCATCGGTGCGCAGATGATGATGCGGGAGCAGCTCATCAACTACCTCAAGCACATGCAGCCCGGGCCTCCCATTGCGATTTTTCAGCTCGATACCGAGATGCGCCTCATCCAGGGCTTTACGTCGGACCCAAAGGTGCTGCTTGCGGCTGCAGAGAGCAAGCGGGACATGCCGTCCCTGGCAAAGCCCACCGCTGCCCCGCGCTCGTATACGGCAGACGCGCTGTACCGCCGCGTGCTCTCCGAGACCCTCCGCAATGGAATGCGAGTGCTTGGCAGCTATCTCGCTGGGTTTCCGGGACGAAAGAACTTGATCTGGTTTACGGGACAGGTGCCAATGACAATCATGGGCTTTGGCTTCGGCAACCCCTTTCGTGACGGCTTGACCGTCAATGGCGGCACGGGAGACGAACTTACGGACCTGACCGATGTTCTCACCGTAAGCCGCGTGGCTGTCTATCCGGTGGATACCCGCGGCCTGTCAGCAGCGCCCGATCAGTTTGGCGCAGGGCAGAGGCGCGCTGCCTTTCCAAATCCCGGCTCGCGCGTCTTCGACCACACCAATATGGACATGGTGGCGGAGCAAACCGGCGGCAACGCCTACTACAACACAAACGACTTCGCGCATGTGATCGCCGAAGTGGTCAACAACGGTTCGAGCTACTACACGATCGCCTACGCCACCACCAACAACAAATGGAATGGTAAACTCCGCCATATCAAGGTCGCCGTTGACCGGCCTGAAGTGCACCTGCAGCACCGGGAGGGATACTACGCCTATAGCATGGATAAGCGGGAGCAAAGCGGGATCGCGTCGATTGAGAAACGCAGGACAGACGCTGCAGCGCAGCAAGAGGGCAGTGAGATGCAAACCGGCAGCCAGCCCCCTGCCGCCGCTCAAGACGCAGGATCAATAGCGAATTCCCCTGACGCCGGTGCCACCGTTCGCCAATCGCCGACCGGCGGCTTCGGCCTGGCCATGGGTCTGGGCGCCATTCCACCCACTGAGATCGTCTTCGTTGCCCGGCTCCAGGCAGACGCCAACGCTGAAAAGCTAGGGAAGCAATCGCCCATGCCGCCGCACAACTTCCTCAAACCGGAGTGGCAGCACAAGCCTTTCCGCAACTACACCATCGTCTTCAAAGCCGACGCACGCAGAATCCGGCTCACGCAAACGCCGGAAGGCACGCGTCACGGCGCCGTCGAGTTTGCGACGGTTGTGTACAGCGCCGATGGCCAGCAAGTGAACTCGCTCATAATGACCGCTTCCTTCGACTTGACCGCGGACGAATACCGCAACCTGCTTGCATCCGGCCTGCCGGCAAAAGAGGAGATTGCGATTCCAGTTAAGGGGAACTTCTTTTTGCGCCTCGGCGTGCACGACGTTACGGGTGACCAGGTCGGCGCGCTCGAAATCCCGGTGGATCAGGTCAAATTGGGAGCAACCGGCGCGGGCCCTCAAACGCCCTGACCCGGGATTGCCGAAAACCTCACCCATCGCGCTCCACCCAGGCCCGGTTCTTTGGCCCAGAATTGCCCCCCGACATCGCCCTTTTGGGAACGGTTTGCTCCGCCGCACAAAATCCGACTAATACGCTCCGGTGATCTGGGATTAATCGGGATCTCCTTTTTCGGCGCAGGTTCCATTGAAGTTGTACCGGTCCGTTGCTGTGTTGTAGGACCGACACAACATTTGCGATCGAAAAACTGGGCGATTCCGCGCCCTGCTGGACTCGCCTACTGCAGGAGGACCTTGGATGTGCGGGAGCTTCTATTCGAACTTCGGGTTCCGGCTGGTTGGTCGCCGAGCATTCCCGACCCGGAGGGTCGGTCCGCGGCAGCCTTGCCGGCGCCCACGGCAGGGCTCAGTCCGGTTTGTTTCTGCTCCCCATACACCCGCGCCAAGTGAATCGCACTCTTGCCCTTGATGAACCCCACCACCGACGACACGGAGTACTTCGGCGGAATCGTGATCATCCTGTGTACATGGTCGGCCTGAAGATGCCCTTCCTCGATCTGGCATTCTTTCTGCTCGGCCAGTTTTCGAAATACCTCTCCCAAATGCCTGCGCAGATTCCCGTACAGCACCTTGCGCCCGCACTTCGGAATAAAAACAACGTGGTACTTGCACTCCCACTTCGAGTGCCTTAAGCTCTCATACTCGTCCATCCTCGATTCTCCTCGATGTGTGCTTGGCGGCTCACCTCTCGGAGTTTCTTGGATGGACTCCCGTAAATGTCAAACTGCTACTGCCTCCCCGGCAGAGCCGGGGGATCTCCCGTTGTATTAGGCTGCTCTTTGAATTGTCCTTTCAGAAGCGGAATCTTGTGGCGATTACCAAATTCGTCCATGGCAACTGTTGTATCCTGATGCCCCGTCAAAATGGTGTGAAGCTCATGTATCACTCCTTTTGTTAGATTTCGGCGTTGCCCGACACAGTCCATCATCAGTTGGATTGCCGCCTCTTGGTCACGAAGAATATCAATCAGCCGTGACGGTTCAATGTTAGTACTGGTGTGTGAGACCAAATCCTCGGCGAAGCCATGTGTAATCAGAGCATCTGTCGTTCCACGATCCAAGTCATATACTGAGTCTCGCATAATAGGGTGACGAAATAGGTCAAAAAAGCAACCCAGCGTGATGCAGAAAGGAAAATGGCAGCTTGGACTGGCGCACTCGAGCCATGCCGCTCGACACGCCGTCTTCGGCCTC